>Ga0182024_10000015_pt1 | contig 294355 bp, 309 predicted proteins | sample P32metaG_FD_120480 | JGI IMG/M metagenome (GOLD analysis project Ga0182024, IMG submission 120480) | Permafrost microbial communities from Stordalen Mire, Sweden - P3-2 metaG (Illumina Assembly) | ecosystem: Environmental > Terrestrial > Soil > Wetlands > Permafrost | place: Sweden: Stordalen... | reverse complement strand
TCAGTCCGACTCCTCAACGATTGAGCAGGAAGGGGCGGATCATCCCTGGGTCTCGCTCACGTTTGACACTCGGATCGGATTATCCTGTCGGCGAAGCCGATCCAGTCGGCTTCGTCACCCGTTGCTCCGATATCGGCAATGCGGAAAAGCGCATGATCCTCAGCGGAAAGGCCGCCGAGCTATTTGGCATTGTTGGACAAAAGTGTCTCACCTTCAAAGAGAAAGGCGTCCCACCCGAAAAAATAGCGAGGAATTTCAACCGACTGGTTTGAGGGTGGTGCCCAGGGGCGGAATCGAACCACCGACACTGCGATTTTCAGTCGCATGCTCTACCAACTGAGCTACCTGGGCATACCCGGCGGGCGCGCGGGCTTATCGCAGAAATAAACCATAGTGTCTAGGCGCCTCTCCCACCATCGGGCGCGTCGTCGCCATCGTCGTCGCGCGGCGGGTTCCCGGCCTCGTCTGGCTTCTCGTCGGTCGGCACGCGATAGCCGCCGCCGAGCCAGCGGCCGAGATCGACCATGGCACAGCGCTCGGAGCAGAACGGCTTGAATTTGGCCGGCGCCGGTTTGCCGCAGATCGGGCAAGGCCGCGCCGAGCGATGCTGCGGAACTTCATCCATGGCGCAAGCTTAAGACGCCGTTCACCATCCGGCCAGCCCGTAAACGCAAAGCCGTTCAAAGCCTTACGACGCGGCGCTGAGCCCGGCGCCGACGCGGAATATTTGCGCCAATTCCCGGCGAATTCACGTCTCGTTAATTCGGCGGCAATAAGATTTAACGGATCATCGACGGAACCGTGAGCATGAGCCTCGATAACCCAATCACAAGATGGCAGCGGATCGCCACGCTGGCGCGCCGGCTGTACCGCAGCGAGCGCGCCGTCGCCGCGACTGAATTCGCACTGCTGGCGCCGATCTTCATGCTCTTCGTCTGCATGCTGCTCGAGCTCGGGCTGGTGCTTTTCACCCAATCGGCGCTCGACAACGCGGCGCGCGACGGCGCGCGCGGCTTGCGCACCAACAAAATCACCACCAGCACCGAATTCACCAACGCGGTCTGCGGCGATCTCGGTACGCTGATCCCGTCCTGCACGAGCCACATTCAGTATTACATCCAGGCGAGCAGCGCCTTCAGCTCGCTCAGCGCCCATACCGGCGCGCTCGGCACGACCTTCATCACCGGCAGCGCCGGACAGGACATGCTGGTGCAGGTCGGCTACAGCCGCACCTCGATCATCCCCTGGGCGGCGGTCTATCTCGGCGGCAGCCAGCAAATCACCTCCACCGTCGCCTTCCAGAACGAGCCCTATTGATGCGATCGCTGCGCCGCCTGATCGACATCCTGCGAACTGACCGCGGCACCGCGCTGGTCGAATTCGCGCTGGTGCTGCCCATCATGGTAACCCTGTTCCTCGGCGCCTTCGAGACGACCCGCCTGGTGGCGGCGAGCATGCGGCTCGCCAATGCGGCGCAGGAGATGGCCGACATGGTGGCGCAGAACAACACCGTCAACAACACCATGACGGCGAATTTCTGCGCCGGCGGCGGCTTGTCGATGTATCCGCTGTCGTCGTCGTCCTTCAAGGCGGCGATCGCCAGCGTCACCAACAGCAGCGGCACGGTCAAAGTCGATTGGAACGATACCACCTGCAACAGCGCCACGGCGATCTCCAACGCCACCACGCTCGCCACGAGCGACGTGCCCAACGTCTCCGACAGCGTCATCATCGTCGAGGCGACCTTCGCCTATACCTCGCCGATCGCCCATATCCTGTCGTCGGCCTACACCCTGACCCAATACGGCTATGCGCGCCCACGCGCCAACGCCACCATCAATCACAGCTAGCTGCAGAAGAGAGCCGCCATGATCCTCCGCCGCACAGTAACGACTTTCATCACCCGCCTCGCTCGCGAGCGCGACGGCACAGTCGCCCTGTTGTTTGGGTTGATGATCATTCCGCTGATCCTGGCGATTGGCGCCGGCGTTGATTACGCGCGTGCCGCGCAATTCCGCGCGCAACTGCAGGGTATAACTGATTCCGCGGCGCTGGCCGGAGCCGCCGCCTTCGTCAGTTGCGCCAGCCAGAGCAGTGGCACCACTGCGGCGACCAATTATTTCAACAACGCCAAGACCGCACTGACGCCCAATAGCGGATTCGGTTCGGGCCCAACGGTGACGCCGGGGCCAAGCTCCTGCAGCAGCTCGACCAGCACCTTCATCATGACGGTCACGGCAACCACGTCGATGCCAACGACGCTGATGTCACTTTACATGAGTTCGATCCCGATCACCACCACGGCGACGGCGAACAATCCGGTCGTGCAGGCGACCTTCAACTTCAATGGCTTCACCAGCAGCGCCTGCGACCTCAACACGATCTATTGGTACGTGCTGCCGTCGGACGGCAGCCTGCCGACGACCTCGAATTTGAACCTGATGTGGGCGAATAACACGCCGACGCCGACAGCCTCGATCACCGTGCCGATCGCGGCGAGCCAGAAGATCGGCTTCGCGCTGAAGAACGTCACCGGCGGCCAGTGCAGCTATGGCAGCAACCAATACGGCGGCGCTAACGGCAGTACGCATTATTTCTATTCGCAAAGCACGCCGCCGAGCTCGACCGCCTATCCCACGGTAACAACGGATTGCAGCCTGCAGGTCCTCAAGGGCACCACCACCACATCGCGGGGCGTCACCACGACGACCTTCGCTAGCCCGGGTCAGCAATGCTATACGGGATCGCAGGAGACCACGGCGCTTACCGATGCGGCGCCGAGTTGCTCGCAGCTCAACGGCGCGACTTATGAATACGCCTGGAACGACATGGGCGGCACGACTGACGACAAGGACTATAACGACATGGTCTATCAATTCTCGTGCGCGGGAGGCTCAAGCGGCAGCGGTTCCGGCAACGGCACCAGCACCAGCGCGATGACGCTGACCAACTAGCCGGCCGTCGCGCCCGCCAGATTCATCTGCTCCAATAGCGACGGCACCTCGCGCCGGCGCACCAGCTCAACATGGCCGAGCCGAGTCCAGCCCAGCACGTGGCAATCGGGCGCGGCCTGGGCCAGCGCCCGGCGCAGCGATTCCAGCACCTTTTCGCGCTCGGCTTTCCCGGTCATGCCGGCGAAACCCACCATCATCGGACCGGCGAGGTTGCGCAACCGGATCTGGCGCGCGATGCCCTGCGCCGCCGCCAGGTTGGCGGCAAGGGGGGCAGATCTTCCGCTGTCGACGTCGATGGCGATGCCGAGCGCAGTCTCGTCCAGGATCAGCGCGCCGCCGCCGACCAGCGCGACGCGGCGGGACAGCGCCTCGTCGAGCGCCTCGCCGAGCCTGCGGCGCTCGAAGATCGGCTCGAGTTCAAAGCCGAGGCGGCCAGCAATATCCTGACGATGCTGTGCCAGCCAGCCGCGCAAGACGGCAAAGGCGGCGCGGTCGTCGATCAGGATTCGATCCGGCGGCGGGTCGAGCCAGGGCGCGATGAGATTGGCCGGATCAGGCGCCGCCTGGTCGAGCCTGAGCGGCGGCTTGGCGCCGGTAGGCGGTACCGGTGCCGGATTGTTCAATCGCATGGTGAGGCCGGCCGCCTTGTCGGCGCGCGCCTCCTTCGCCAGCTGGACGATCACCGCTTGGCCCTCATGCAAAGCGGCGAAGCCACCCTTCGGGCGCACATCCTCCGCGCTGAGGAAACCCGGACGCGCGAGGCCGATATCGACCAGCGCCGCCGGCAGCTCGGGCCGCAGGCTGGCGACACGGCCGAGATAGATCGCGCCGCGCTGGCCCGAGGCGTCCCCGCCACCGCGGCGCAATTCGACGATGGCGTCGTCTTCGGCCAGCGCCGCCCAGGCCGCGCCCGGCTGGAATGCCAGCAGGATGTCCCGCGTCACCGCGTCAACCGCTGCGCCGGATAGCCTTGCCCGACCAGCAGCGCCACCGTCTCGTACAGCGGAAAGCCGACGACATTGGAATAGGAGCCGACGATACCGCGCACGAAGCGCGCGGCGAGCCCCTGGATGGCATAGCCGCCGGCGCGATCCCGCCATTCGCAGCTGGCGAGGTAATCGGCGATCTCCTCGGAGGTCAGGCGCTTCCACAGCACCGCGGTATCGACCCGGCGGCTGACGAGATGACCCGCAGGGGTCAGCAGGGCGACGCCGCCATAAACATGATGCCGCCGACCGGACAGCAATTCGAGGCAGGCGCGCGCCTCGCCGGCATTCGCCGGCTTCGGCAACACGCGCCTGCCGACGGCGACCACCGTATCGGCGGCAAGGATAAAGCAGCCGGGCTGCAGCAGCCCGACGGCGCGGGCCTTGGCCGATGCCAGGCGCAACGCCAGCGGCGCTGGCAACTCGCGCGGGTGCGGCGTCTCGTCCACCCCGGCGGGCAGGACGAGGTCGGGCGCGATGCCGATCTGAGCGAGAAGGTCGCGGCGGCGCGGCGAGGCCGAGGCCAGCACGAGGCGAGGCGCCACCGGATGCCCGGCTATTTGAAGCGGAAGGTGATGCGGCCCTTGGTCAGGTCGTAGGGCGTCATCTCGACATTGACCTTGTCGCCGGCGAGGACGCGGATGCGGTTCTTCCGCATCTTGCCCGAGGTATGCGCCAACACCACGTGGTCGTTGTCGAGCTTCACCCTGAACATGGCATTGGGAAGCAGCTCGGTCACCGTTCCGGCGAATTCGATCAGATCTTCTTTCGGCATTCCCTTTCCGTCGGTTGAATGGGCAGCAGAGCTCGCAAAAACCGCATCAACATCCTTGGCACGCCCGCCTTGGTCAAGCCTTTCGTCGCCCCGCATCAGCGGATATGAAGAACGCAGAGCAGGGTAAACAGGCGCCGCGAGGTGGGAAAATCGATCGCCACCTGCTCGGCCAGGCGGTCGCGCAGCAGATGCGAGCCCTCGTCGTGCAAGCCGCGCCGCCCCATGTCGATGGCTTCGATCTGCGACGGGCCGGCAGTCTTGACCGCGCTGAAATAGCTCTCGCAGACCAGGAAATAGTCTTTGACGATGCCGCGGAACGGGGCAAGCGGCAGCGTCAGCCGCTCCAGCGGCTTCTCCGCCGTGTCGCGGATGTCGAGCAGCAGCCGGTTCTCTTCGATGGCGAGATGGAGATGGAACGGGCCCGCGACGCCCGAAACCGGCGCGAAGCTGTTCTCGTCGAGCAAATCGGCAATCGCTACCGCGCGCTCGTGCTCGATGTCGGGCTTGCGGCGCACGACGCTGCCCTCGTCGAGGGTGATGCGGGCGACGCGCTGGCTCCCCTCGCCCATTCAGCGCTTCACGTTGAGCCGGATGGAGACCGACAGCGCATGCGCCTCCAACCCCTCGGCCTTGGCAAGCTCGATGGCGGCGGGGCCGATGGATGCCAGGCTCGCGGCATCGCAGCGCACCAGCGAGGTCCTTTTCATAAAGTCGAGCACGCCGAGGCCCGATGAGAAGCGCGCGCTGCGCGAGGTCGGCAGCACGTGGTTGGGGCCCGCAACGTAATCGCCGACCGCCTCCGGCGTATGGCGGCCAAGGAAAATCGCACCGACATTGCGGATCTTGCCGGCCAGAATCTCCGGCCTGTCGGTAGCGATTTCGAGATGCTCCGGCGCCAGGCGGTCGACCAGCGCCGGTGCCTCGTCCAAGCTTTTCACCACGATGATGGCGCCGAAGCGCCGCCAGCTCTCGCCGGCGATGGCTTTGCGCGACAGCCCCGCCAGCATGCGCTCGACGGCATCGGCTACGCGGTCGGCAAATCCCGCATCGTCGGTGATCAGGATCGACTGCGCCGCCTCGTCATGCTCGGCCTGCGACAGCAGATCGGCGGCGATCCATTGCGGATCGTTCTGCGCATCGGCCAGCACCAGGATTTCCGAGGGGCCGGCGATCATGTCGATGCCGACATCGCCGAAGACGCGGCGCTTTGCCGCCGCGACATAGGTGTTACCGGGGCCGACCACCTTGTCGACCGGGGACATCGTCGCGGTGCCATAGGCCAAGGCCGCCACCGCCTGGGCGCCGCCGACGCGATAGATCTCGCTGATTCCGACAAGCTTGGCCGCCGCCAGCACCAGCGGATTAATGACGCCATCGGGCGCCGGCACCACCATGACGATGCGCGGAACCCCCGCCACCTTGGCCGGGATCGCATTCATCAGCACCGAGGAGGGATAAGCAGCCTTGCCGCCAGGCACGTAAATCCCGCAAGCTTCCACCGGCCGCCAGCGCGAGCCCAACTCCACCCCGACTGAATCCTTGTAATAGAGATCCTGCGGAATCTGGCGGCGGTGATAATCCTCGATCCGCGCCGCAGCAAAGCGCAGCGCGTCCATCACCGCCGGCGGGCAGGATGATTCCGCGGTGGCGATGTCCTTGACGGCGACGCGAAGCTCGGCCGCGCTCAGCGTCACCCGGTCGAAGCGCTTGGTATAGTCGATCAGCGCCTCATCGCCGCGCTTGCGCACATCGGCGACGATCGACGTCACGGCGGCATCGACGTCTTCCGCCATCGCGCGCTTCAGCTCGAGCAGCCTGGCAAAATCGCGCGCGAAACCGGCAGCGGCGCTCGCCAGCCTAAGCGGCATCGGCCGCCTCGCGAAAGCGCTCGATCCAGCAGGTCATCTCGGCGCTGCGCGTCTTCAGCGCAGCGCGGTTGACGATGAGCCGCGAGGTCACGTCGGTGATGTGCTCGATCTCCACGAGGCCGTTCTCGCGCAGCGTCGTGCCGGTGGCGACCAGATCGACGATGCGACGCGCCAGCCCCAACGTCGGCGCCAGTTCCATCGCGCCGTTGAGCTTGATGCATTCGGCCTGCACACCACGGCCGGCGAAGTGGCGGCGGGTGATCTCGGGATATTTGGTGGCGATGCTGACATGGCTCCAGCGCGTCGGATCGTCGCGGCCCTGATCTTCCTTGGGGGCGGCGACGACGAGGCGGCACTTGCCGACGCGCAGATCGAGCGGCGCATAGACCTCGGGATAATCGAATTCCATCAGCACGTCGCTGCCGGCGACGCCGAAATGCGCCGCGCCGAAGGCGACGAAGGTCGCTACGTCGAAATTGCGCACGCGGATGACCTCGAGATTGGGCTGGTTGGTGGCGAAGCGCAACTTCCGGGTATCGGGATCGGCGAAATCGGGCTCGATCTCGATGCCGGCGCGGCGCACCACCGGCACAACCTCGTCGAGGATGCGGCCCTTCGGGAGCGCCAATCGCAGAATCTCGTTCGCCGACACGACAATCTCCAAAATCCACAAAGACTAAAAAATCCGGGCCTCAGCCCGGATCCGCCTCGGGATGATGGGGACGAAAACGCGTGGGCCAAGGCTCGCCGAGATCATCTAAATGGCACAGGATATCGCCGGCGTCGAGCCGGATGCTAGTACCGCCGGCGAAATCGAGGTAAATGCCGTCTCCGCCGCGACGGATCGCCAGCAAAACCATCAGCCGGTCGGCCTCGCGCGGGTTGAAGCCGCGCCGCTGCACGGAGGTGACGCCGTCGACGCGCAATCCGGTGAGCACCCGCTCGCTGCCGCCACCCTCCTCCGCGGCGCTTTCGTGGCGGAAACGGTTGGCGACCAGCACGAAGCGCTTTTGCGCCGGCTCGAACAAGAGATCACCGACCGCGACCAGCGCGTCCTGCAGGATCGCCGAGATCACCGCCAGATCCTCAACATCCGCGGCTTTGAGGCGCAGCTTGGTCTTGGCAATCGGTTCGGCGCGCGGTTTCTTACTCGCCGGCGGTGTCTTCGCCTTGGCCATGCGGCGCCCTTAGCCCTCGCCGCCAAGCCGCTCGATCGCGGCACCGCAGGCGGCGAGCTTGTCCTCGAGCCGCTCGTAACCGCGATCGAGATGATAGATGCGGTTGACTACGGTCTCGCCCTCGGCCGCCAATCCCGCCAACACCAGCGACACCGAGGCGCGCAGATCGGTCGCCATCACGGGTGCTCCGGTCAGCTTCGCCACGCCGCGCACGCGCGCCGCCGAACCCTCGATCTGGATGTCTGCGCCCATGCGGCAGAGCTCGGGCACATGCATGAAGCGGTTCTCGAAAATCGTCTCGGTGATGGTGGCGGCACCCTCGGCGGTGGTCATCAGCGCCATCAGTTGCGCCTGCAGATCGGTCGGGAATCCCGGGAACGGCGCCGTCGTCACGTCGATGCCGGAGAGACGGCCGTTGCGGCGCGACACCTTGATGCCGGCATTGGACTTGGCAATGGCGACGCCGGCGGATTCAAGCGCCGCCACCGCCGAGGCGACCATGTCATAGCTGGCGCCGACCAGCTCGATCTCGCCGCCGGTGATCGCCGCCGCCATCATGTAGGTGCCGGTCTCGATGCGGTCGGGAATGACGCTGTGCGTGGCGCCGTGGAGGAGGCGGACGCCCTCGATGCGGATGCGCTCGCTGCCGGCGCCGGTGACCTTGGCACCCATCGAATTCAGGCAAGCGGCGAGATCGACGATCTCGGGCTCGCGCGCGGGATTGACGAGCTCGCTCTCGCCCTCGGCGAGTGCCGCCGCCATCATCGCGCTTTCGGTGGCGCCGACCGAGACCAGCGGGAAGATGATCTCCGCGCCCTTGAGCCCGTGCGGCGCGCGCGCCTCGATATAGCCGTTCTTGATCTCGACCACGGCGCCAAGACGCTCCATCGCCCGGATATGGAGATCGACCGGGCGCGTGCCGATGGCGCAGCCGCCGGGCAGCGACACCCGCGCCTCGCCGACCCGCGCCAGCAGCGGGCCGAGCACCAGTACGGAGGCGCGCATCTTGCGCACCAGATCGTAGGGTGCCGTCGCCGAGACCATGCGCTTGGCGTGAAGCTGCAAAACATGACCCTGTTCGTCGGCGCTTTCGGCGCCCTGCAGCGTGATCGAGACGCCGTGCTGGACCAACAGATGCGAGAGCGTAGTGATGTCGGCGAGCAGCGGCAGGTTCTTCAGCACCAGCGGCTCGTCGGTCAGCAGCGAGGCGATCATCAGCGGCAGAGCCGCGTTCTTGGCGCCGCCGATCGAGATTTTGCCGTGAAGGGGCCGGCCGCCGCGAATGCGAATCTTGTCCATTATTTGAGCTTCACGGCGCTTTATGGCGGATTGGGGGCGGAGCTTAAGCGGAGACTTTGCAAGGCTAAGCGCAATTCGGCCGTTGAGAGCATGCGACGGTACGTCACATCCGAATGGTGCTGCCGCTCAGGATTGAACTGAGGACCTCTCCCTTACCAAGGGAGTGCTCTACCACTGAGCTACGGCAGCGTTGCCATGAGGACGCGGCATGCGAATACACGAGGCTGAGCGCCTTTGGCAAGCGGTTGACGCCCCGCGCGGCCGGCAGCACCCTAGCGCATGGGCGTAAATGATAAGCAAATACCGGTCGGCGACGGCGGCAAGCGGGATCAGGCGGCGGCGCGGGACAAGCGCCTGGCGGCCGCCCTCAAGGCCAATCTGCTCCGCCGCAAGGCGCCGGCCGCTCCGGCGCCGGACAGCACCACCGGCAAGCCGCCGCCGCGCTAGACCCGGCAGCCCCTCACCCGTCGAGCGCGTCGCGCACCGCCTGCGCCAATTCCTCCTGGCGGTAAGGCTTGCGCAGGATGGCGAAATCATCGGCCTTGCCGCCGGGCGCCGTCGCATAGCCCGAGGTCAGCAGCACCTTCAGCTCGCCGCGCACCACCTTGGCGCGGCGCGCCAGCTCGTCGCCTAGCATGCCGTTCGGCATCGAGAAATCGCTGAACAGCAAATCGATGCCGGGATCCTGCTCGATCAGGCCGAGCGCCACCGGTCCGTTCTCGGCGGTGAGCACGCGGTAGCCGAGCGAGCCCAGATTCTCGGCGACCATCTCGCGCAAATCGGGATCGTCCTCCACCACCAGAATGGTCTCGGCCTTGGCGGGCTGCACCTCAACCGGTGCCGCACCAGCATTCTCGGCCTCGCCAAGCTGCGACGCCGCAGCGCGCGGGAAATAGAGCCGCACCGTCGTACCGACCCCGGCCGTCGAAGCGAGCGTGACATGGCCGCCAGTCTGCTTGATGAAGCCGTAGACCTGCGACAGGCCGAGGCCGCTGCCCTTGCCGATCTCCTTCGTCGTATAGAACGGCTCGAAGGCGCGCTCGAGCACCTCGGTCGGCATGCCGCCGCCGGTATCGGCCACCGTGACGCCGACATAATCGCCCGGCGTCACGTCCACGCCCGCGTTTTCGTCGAGCCGGGCATTGCCGGTCTCGATCGAGATGCGGCCGCCCTCGGGCGGCATGGCGTCGCGCGCATTGACCACGAGGTTCAACAGTGCCGCCTGGAACTGGGTCGGATCGATGCGGCATGGGTAGAGGGTCGGAGCCAGCAGGTATTGCACCTGGATGTGGTCGCCGGCGGCGCGATTGAGCAATTCCTTGAATTCCGCGATCAGGGCATTAAGGTTGACGGTCTCCGGCCGCAAGGATTGGCGCCGCGCGAAGGACAACAGCGATTGCGTCAGCCGCGCGCCGCGCTCGGCGCCGCGCACCGCAAGCTCGATCAGCCGCTTGCCGGCGGCGCTGTCGACATGGCGCTCAAGCTGCTCGAGCGAGCCCAGCACCACGGTCAGCAAATTGTTGAAATCATGCGCGACCCCGCCGGTCAGCTGGCCGATCGCCTCCATCTTCTGCGAATGCTGATACTGCTCCTCGATCAGCATACGGCGCTCGGCCTCGGCCTCGGCCTGTCGCGTCCGGCGCAGCGCGATGAGCGTCGCGCCGATCAGCGACAGTGTCACCGGCACGCCGTAGATCAGATGGGTGCCCATCAGGCCCATCCAGTCGTGCACCACGGCGCTCCGCTCGATCCCCGCCGTTATGTACATGGGGTAGCCCGGCACGCGCTTGAATGCGAAGAGACGGTCGACGCCGTCCACCTCCGAGACCGCATCGTAGGTTCCGGATTCAAGGCCTTTGTGGACCGACTGCATCAGCGCGCTTTTGTCGTCGAGGATGATCGATGCATTCAGCGTCGGGTTGCGGACCAGCAGCGCGCCATCCGCGCGCACCAAATTGACGCGGATGGTCTCGGTATTGCCCAGCGTGTCGTAAAATTGGGCAAAATAGGCGGGATCCATCAGCAGCTCGACCGAGCTCGCGGGAGGTGGCAGCGCCGCACCGGGCAGGCTGCGCGAAACCACGAATTGATATTTTTGCGTGCTCTGACCGAGCACGACGTTGGAGATTCCGATCTCGCTGCCATCCGGCCGCGACATCGACATATAGATGCGGGGCGCCAACACGACGCGCGGCGGCGGAAAGACATAATCGACGCTCGCAACCTGGTTGTCGGGGGTAATCACCGCGACGACCGCGGCTTGCGGCAAGGTGTCCTTGACCAATTTCAGGAACAGATGCACGTCGTTGGAACCCGATATCTGATTCCAGTCCATGCCGTCGAGACGATCGGAGATGCGCGCCAGCGCCAGCTCGTCGGTCTGGAAGGCATTCACCGCCTGCTGGCTGGCGATATCGGCGACCCGGCCCATGCGATCGTAGGCCTCGTCGAAGGTGGTGTTGTAATTGTGCCAAGCGGCGCCGCCATAGAGCAGCAGCGGCGCGCAGATCGCCGCCACCAGCAATGCCTGCAGCGGCCGAATGGCGGCGTTGTAGCTGGTCGGCGTAGGCGACGTGTCCGGCATTGTCCTGGGCTGGGCATCCGACGCGGTGCCCGCATCCTAGCCAAAGCCCGGCATGGCTTGCAAATCCAGCAAATCCGCGATAATCGGCCACAGCCGCCAGCGCATGAAAAAGGGCCGCGGCAGAAGCCGCGGCCCAAGGTTCAGGGAGGAAAAGCCCGAAGGACTTGCGGTCTAAGACCGCACGCCGTTATACGCGGCAAATTCTCAACAAATTCTTAAGGTGGCCGAGCAATCGCCGCTAACGCCGGTTAGGGTTAAGGGCGGTCAGCCGACGGCGTCGAAATACTCGTTGATCGAGCGCACCAGCCCCTGTGCCACCTTGCCTTGATAAGAATCGACGCGCAGCGAGCGCTCCTCCTCGCGGTTGGAGAGGCAGCCGATCTCGACCAGGGCCGAGGGTATGTCGGGCGCCTTCAGCACGGCGAAGCCGGCGGCGCGGTGGCTGTTGGTCAGCATCGGCACGCGATGGGCGAGCTCGGAGACGAGGTCCTGCGCCAGCTGGATCGAGAGATTGTTGGTCTGGCGCCGCGCTAGGTCGATCAGGATGCTGCTGACCTCGGGATCGTGCTGGGCGAGGTTGATGCCGGCGACCAGATCGGCGCGGTTCTCGCGCTGGGCCAGCGCCGCGGCCTCGCGGTCGGAAGCCTGCTCGGACAAGGTATAGACCGAGGCGCCGCGCTGCGCGCGGTCGGGCAGCGCATCGGCATGGATCGAGATGAAGAGGTCGGCATCGACCGCGCGGGCGCGCGCGACGCGCTGCGACAGCGGAATGAATTCGTCGTCCTGACGGGTGAAGCGGATCTGGAAGCGCCGCGTGGCGGCAAGCTGGCGCGCCAGCTCCTTCACCACCGGCAGCGAGATGTCCTTCTCGTAGGTGCCGGCGATGCCGATGGCGCCGGGATCTACGCCGCCATGGCCGGCATCGAGGACGATGAGCGGCAGGCGGGCAGCCTTTTTTGCCTCGTCGGCGAGGGCGCGGCTGAGATCGAGGGTGGATAATCCCGCGGCGGCACCGGCGAGCAAGCGGGCGAAGCTGCGGCGATCGATACTGCGCGACGTCAAAACAAGCCCTCCTGACTCCCCCCGGAACCCCCGGCAGGAAGGGTGAGGCTGAGACAGTAAATATTATGTTAAAACTGAGGAGAGGTCCATATCTAGCTGAAATGTATTAACTTTTTAGCAATCCAGATCGACCACCAAACGGCCCCTGATGCCGCCTTTGAGGATTTTGTCGCTGAGCCCCGGCAAATCCGCCAATCCGGCCACCGCGGTCATGGCGTCGAGCTTGTCCAAGGGCAGGTCGCGGGCGAGGCGATCCCAGATGCGGCGGCGCTCCGCCACCGGGCACATCACGGAATCGATGCCGAGCAGCTTCACCCCGCGCAGCAGGAAGGGCAGCACGGTGGTCGGCAGATCGTTGCCGCCGGCCAATCCGCAGGCGGCGACACTGCCGCGATATTTGATCTGCGCCAGCACGCTGGCGAGGGTGGTGCTGCCGACGCTGTCGATCGCAGCGGGCCAGCGCTCGCTCAGCAGCGGCCGCTCCGGCAATTTAGCCAGCTCGGCGCGGTCGATGAAACTCGTCGCGCCGAGGCCGCGCAGATAATCATGCGTCTCGGGCCGGCCGGTCGAGGCGGCGACCTTGTAGCCGAGCACCGCCAGGATGGCGATGGCGACGCTGCCGACGCCACCCGCGGCGCCGGTGATCAGCACCTCGCCTTGATCGGGCGTCAACCCGTGATCTTCCAGCAGCATCACCGACATCATCGCGGTGAATCCCGCGGTGCCGATCGCCATCGCCTGCTTGGTCGAGAGCTTGGCCGGCAGCTTAACCAGCTGCGAGGCTTTGACCCGTGCCTTTTGCGCGTAGCCGCCCCATTGCATCTCGCCGACGCGCCAGCCGGTCAGCACGACCTTGTCGCCGGACTTCCACTCCGGCGAGGTCGAGCTCTCGACGGTGCCGGCGAAATCGACGCCCGGCACATGCGGATATTTGCGCACCATCCGGCCGATGCCGCGCACGATCATGCCGTCCTTATAGTTGAGATCGGAATATTCGACGGCGACCGTCACCTCGCCCGGCGGCAGATCGCTCTCGGACAGATCGGCGACGCGCGCGCTGACCTTGCCGGCGCTCTCCTCCAGCAGCAGGCCCTTGAAGCCGCTCACGCGCGGCCTCGCGCTGGATCGAAACCAAGCGCCCTTCGAGACGCCCGTAAGACGGGCTCCTCAGGGTGAGGACAAATCTGGAATGCCATCAACAACTCCTCCTCAGCCTGAGGAGGCCCGAAGGGCCGTCTCGAAGGATGAGCCGAGAGCACACTCATCGCAGACGTTCGAGGATGCTGACGTAATTGGCGACCGCGGCGCCGCCCATGTTGAACACGCCGGCGAGGCTCGGGTTCTTGACCTGGATGTCGCCCGCCGTGCCGGTCAGCTGCATGGATTGCAGCACATGCATGGAAACCCCGGTGGCGCCGATGGGGTGGCCCTTGGCTTTGAGGCCCCCGGAGGCGTTGATCGGCAGCCGGCCGGTCTTTTCCACCGTGCCCTCCTCGATCAGCCGGGCGCCCTGCCCCGGCTTCGCCAGGCCCATCGCCTCGTAGATCATCAACTCGGCGATGGTGAAGCAATCATGCACCTCGGCGCAGGAGAGATCGTCGATGCCGATGCGCGCGGATTTCAGCGCGCGGCGCCACGCCTCGGCGGGGCCCTCGAAGCTGGTGATGTCGCGCTTCGACATCGGCAGGAAATCATTCACCTGTTCTGCGGCGCGGAACACCACCGCCTTGCCGCCCGCGGCCAGCGCGGTATCGAGATCGGTCAGCACCAGCGCCGCGGCACCGTCGGAGACCAGCGAGCAATCGGTGCGCCGCAGCGGCCCGGCGACGATGGGATTCTTCTCCGAGACGGTGCGGCAGAAATCGTAGCCGAGATCTTTTCGGATCTGCGCCAGCGGATTGGCAGCGCCGTTCTTGTGGTTCTTCGCGGCGATGCGGGCGAGCGCATCGGATCGGTCGCCATAGCGCTGGAAATAGGCCTGGGCGATCCGGCCGAAGACGCCGGCAAAGCCCCCCTCGATATTGCCCTCCTCTTTCAAATAGGCGGCGCGGATGAGGATGTCGCCGACCTGCGGGCCCGAGATCTCGCTCATCTTCTCGACGCCGACCACCAGCACGCGTCGCGCGCGATGGGCGGCGATGGCGTTGAGGCCCTGGTGGATCGCCGCCGAGCCGGTGGCACAGGCATTCTCGACTCGCGTCGAGGGCTTGAAGCGCAGCGCCGGATCGAGCTGCAGCACCAAGGATGAGGGGAAGTCCTGGCGCACGAAGCCGCCATTGAAGGTACCGAGATAGATTTCGTCGATCTCGGCCGGGGCGAAGCCGGTATCCTTCAGCGCATCGGCCGCCACCTTGACGATGAGCGATTCGATGTCCTCGCCCTCATGCTTGCCGAAGCGCGAATGGGCCCAGCCGGTGATGCAGGCGGTCATGGCCGCTCCTGTCTCAAATGATCTCGGTAGCGGATTATCATATAGTGGCGCCGCAAGTGGGGGAAAGACGCCTCATGGCGGATAGCGACGGAATAAGCCTGCGACGGCCCGACGATTGGCATGTCCATTTGCGCGATGGAGCCATGCTGAAAGCGGTGCTGCCCTTCACCGCGCGGGCGTTCGGCCGCGCCATCGTCATGCCCAATCTGGCGAAGCCGGTGACCAACGTCGCCGCCGCCAAGGCCTATCGCCAGCGCATCCTGGCGGCGCTGCCCAAGGGCGCCGACTTCACGCCGCTGATGACCTGTTACCTCACCGACCTGATCGGCGCCGACGAGGTCGAAAAGGGATTCCGCGCCGGCGTATGGGTGGCGGCGAAGCTTTATCCTGCCGGCGCTACCACCAATTCGGCCAAGGGCGTCACCGACATTCTCGCCATAGCCAAGGTGCTGGAGCGCATGCAAGCGATCGGCATGCCGCTCCTCGTGCATGGCGAAGTCACCACCCCCGATGTCGATGTGTTCGACCGCGAGGCGGTGTTCATCGAGCGCGTGCTGGCGCCTCTCATGAAGCGGATGCCCGGCTTGAAGATCGTCTTCGAGCATGTGACGACGCGCGACGCGGTCGATTTCGTCAACGGCAGCGGCGCCACCCTCGCCGCCACGGTCACCGCGCATCATCTCGTCATCAATCGCGGCGCGATCTTTGCCGGCGGCTTGCGCCCGCATATGTATTGCCTGCCGGTGGCGAAGCGCGAGCTGCATCGCCAGGCGTTGCGCCGCGCCGTCACCTCGGCGAGCTATAAATTCTTTCTCGGCACCGACACCGCGCCTCATCCCGCGGCGGAAAAGGAAAGCGCCTGCGGCTGCGCCGGGATTTTCTCAGCGCCCGCCGCACTCGAAATCTATGCGCGGGTGTTCGAGGAGGAAAAGGCACTCAACCGGCTCGAAGCCTTCGCCTCGCTGAACGGGCCGCGCTTTTACGGCCTGCCGCCCAACGAGGCGCGGGTGACCCTGAAGCGAAAATCCTGGACGGTGCCGAAGCAGATCAAGGCCGGCGGCGCGGCGTTGGTGCCGTTCCTCGCCGGCGAGGAGCTGGGCTGGAAGCTGGCGACGACATAAAAAACGCTTGGGAGGAGACATCGTGACGTTCGCAAAAATACGGAGCAGCATGCTGCTCGCGATGCTGCCGCTGCTGATGCTGGCGGCGCCGCATTCGGATGCTCGGGCGCAGACGCCGATCAATATCGGCATCGTCTCGCGCACGGTGTTCTTCATGCCGCTGTGGATGGCCGACCAGAAAGGATACCTGAAGCACGAGGGCTTCGACACCAAGATCGAGATCGTCGACAGCTCGGACAAGATCAACGACGGACTACGCAGCGGGCATTTCCAATTCGCCATCTCGAGCCCGGAAAGCATCATCGCCGAATCCTATCGGGGCGGCTCGCTGCGCCTGATCGCCGGCAACGCCAAGCGCTTGCCGCATTTCATCATCGCCAAGCCCGCGATCAAGACGCTGGCGGACCTCAAGGGCGCCACCATCGGCGTGCTGTCGATGCATGACGGGACGACATTCCTGCTCGGCGACATCGCCAAGGCGGCCGGGCTGCAGCTGAGCGACTTCAAGGTCGAGGCGGTGGGCGGCGCTCCGACGCGTTGGAAGCTGCTGCAAGCGGGCCAGATCGATGCCGGGCTGCAGCCCTTTCCGCTGAGTTACGAGGCCGACGCGGCGGGATTCACCGATCTGGGCCCGGTGCTGAAATACATCCCCGATTACCAGTTCAGCGCAATTCTGGTCGACGAGAATTGGGCGAAGGCGCACCGCGAGCAGACAATCGCCTTCCTGCGCGCGCTGCAGCACGGCACCGATACCATGCTGACGCATCCCGGCGAGGCGGCGGCGATCGCCGCGGCGCAGCTCGACACCACGCCGGCGCTGGCGCGGCGCGCGCTCAACGACACCGAGCGCTATCGCATCCTGCCACACGATCTGTCGCTGTCGTCGCGCGGCTTGCGCCGCGTCTTCGTCGCGCTACAGGACGCCAGCGTGATCGGCCGCGACGTCAAATACGACAGCCGCAAATTCGTCGACGAGAGCTACCTCAAGGCGAGCCGCCAACCCTGATGCGAGCCTACGGAATCGCGTGCTCGATGAATTCCTGCGGGATTTCCTGGCCCCATTGCGAGGTGAAGCCTTCCGTCGTCGAGACCTGGTTGGGCTTCGCGCTGGCGTTGAGGATGTCGGTGTCGGTCCAATGCTCGTGGACGCGGCCCCAGGGGTCCTGCCAGTAATCGTAGATCTGGCTGCCCAGCACGTGGCGGCCGATGCCCCAGACGTGCTTGTACTTGCCCTTCGCCTTCAGATATTCGTGCCCGATCATCACATCGTCAAAATCGCGCACCTCGAAGGAGACGTGGTTGAGCCCGGTTTTCGGCCCGGCGATGCAAAAGAAGACGTGGTGATCGACGTAATCGGCGCCGCGGTCGAGCCGGTTGAACGAGCCGATCACCTTGCTCTTATCCTCGCCCTCATAGACGTCGTCGGAGACGAGGAAGCCCAGATTCTCGCGGTACCATTTGAGCGTCTTGGCGATGTCGGTCGACATCAGCACGCCGTGGCCGATGCGCTTCACCTGCGCCGGGCCGCGCGCGATGCGCATCAAGGTTCCGGCGCGGCGGAGCTTCTCGGCCCCCCAATTCAGCTTGTATTCCGGCACCGGCAGCTCGGCGACTTTTTCGAGCCCGGCCACCAGCTCGATCTGATAGCCGTTGGGATCGGTCAGCCGCACCCGCTTGCCGCCGCCCGGCTCGTCGATATTTTCGACGCCCGAGGCTCCGGGTAGCCGCGCGGCCTGTTTGAGATCGTCCTCGCTGGCGAGTTGATAGCCAAAGCCCAAAAATTTCGAGGGGCCGAGCTCGGTGACATGGATGTGGTGCACCGGATCGGTGCCGCGCATGAAGAGCTTGTCCTTGGTCCGCGCGACGCGCGACAGGCCGAAATCGACGAGGAATTCTTCGGCCTGATCGAGATCGGGCGAGCGCAGCCGCCCCCAGAGAAAATCATGCGCCTTAATGCCGGGCATGGTTCGCCTCCCGCGAAGGTTTTTGTTGCCGCGATGATGCGACTTCTAGGCGCGCGATGCCAGCGTGGCGAAGACGTCGCCGGCGGGCGGGCGGCGCTCAATATGCTGACGATGCCACAGGGCATAGAACAGCAGCGTCCAGGCGGCAAAGCCGGCGTGGCGCTGCTCGGTATGGAGAAAGAGCTTCTCCACCGATCCGGGCAGGCAGAGCTCGGCGATGCCGGGCTGCGACGCGACCAGCGGTCCCAACTGCGCGCCGCGCCGGCCGATCCATTCCGCCACCGGCACGGTGAAGCCCCGCTTTCTTGCCATCGGCGCCGCGGCGGGAACGTGTTGCTCGACCCAGCGCCGCAGCAGCCATTTGCCGAGGCCCTTTTTCACCTTGAGCTCGTCGGGCAGGCAGAACACCGCGTTCGCCACCGAGGGATCGAGGAAGGGCGTGCGGCCCTCGACGCCAAAGGCCATTAGGCAGCGATCGAGCTTGGTCAAAAGATCGTTCGGCAGCCAATCGGCGCAATCGGTCGCCTGCGCCACCTGGAGGCGCGAGCGGCCGGGCTGCGCCGCCGCCAGCTCCGATGCGGCGATGCCGTCGCGCCAGCCGGTCAGCTCGCCGCGCAATATGCCGAGCTTGTCGAGATTGCCGCGGCCGCGCAGCAGCTTGCCGCCCTTCCACCACGCCCGCATGATGCTTCGATAGCGGCCATAGCCGGCGAAGAGCTCGTCGCCGCCCTCGCCGCTCAGGATCACCTTGATGCCGGCCGCGCGCGCGGTCGAGGCGAGCTTATAGGTCGGCAGCACGGCGTAATCCGCCGCCGGATCGTCGAGCGCCTTGGCCACCTCGGGCAGCAGCTGCCAGAAATCGCCCTCGCGGAACTCGACCTCGACATGTTCTGCGCCGAAGGAGCGCGCCACGTCGCGCGCCGCCTGGCGCTCGTCCACCGCCTCGGTATGCGAGAAGCCGATGGTGAAGGCCTTGACCGGGCGCTCGTTGAGCCGCGCCATCATCGCCAGCACGGCGGAGGAATCGATGCCGCCCGAAAGGAACATGCCGTAGGGCACGTCGGCGCGCTGATGCACATTGACGCTGTCGGCGAAGGCGCGGTCGAAAACCGCCAGCGCCTCTTCCTCGGAAATCGCCTCAGGTCCGCCGCCGGGCAACGCCTCGATCCGCCGCCGCTCGACGATGCGGCCGCGCATAACGACCAGGCTCTCGCCCGGCAACACGCGCAGGATGCCGTCGAACGGCGTCTCGCGGCCGGTGGTGAATTGAAGCTGGAGCAATTCGTTGCGCGCGTCGAGATTGAGCACCGGCTTGACCAGGCCGCCGCGCAGCAAGGCCTGCGGCTCGGAGGCAAATGCCAAGCCCTGCGGCGTCTCGGCGTAATAGAGCGGCTTGATGCCGAAGGGATCGCGCGCCAGCACGAGGCGCCCGGCGCCGGGATCGTGCAGCGCCACCGCATACATGCCGCGCAAATGCCGGGTGAAATCGAGGCCGTAGCGGCGATAGAGATGCAGCGGCAGCTCGCAATCGGATTGCGTGGTGAAGACGGCGCCGGGCAGCTGCCGCTTCAGCTCGATGTAATTGTAGATCTCGCCATTCGCCATCAGCGCGGCGCCGCCCGGCTCGTAGAGCGGCTGGTCGCCGGTGGCGAGATCGATGATGGCAAGCCGGGTCTGCACCATGCCGACATCGGCCGAGCGGTAATGGCCGGTGCCATCGGGGCCGCGATGCGCCAGCGCCGCTTCCATCGCGGAGAGTGCCACCAGCGGCGGCGTCTCGCCGTTCAAGGTCATGATGCCGGCCATGCCGCACATCAGGCGGCGACCCGGGAAAAGATATCGCGATAGGCGGCGATGACGCTGGCTTCGCCAAATTCCGATTCATACCGCGCATGGCCGCCGGCGGCGAGGCGCGCGCGGAGAGCGGCATCGCCGGCGAGGCGGCGCAGCGCGGCGGCCAGCGCAACGGCGTCTTCCACCGGCACCAAGAGCCCAGTCACGTTATCCTGGATCAATTCGCGCGGGCCGTCGGATGACGCGGCGATCACCGGCTTCTGCGCCGCCCAGGCCTCGATGATGGTGTTGCCGAGCGGCTCGATGCGCGATGGCGCCACCAGCATGTCGGCGGCAGCGAGCAGATCGGCGATGTCCTCGCGCCAGCCGAGAAAGCGCACGCGATCGGAAAGGCCGAGCGAGGCGGCCGCCTGCTGCAGGGCGGCGCCCTCGAGACCCTCGCCGGCAAGCCAGAGATAGATCCCCGGCGCGTCGGCGAGCGCCTCGATCAGCACGTCGAAGCCCTTATTGGGATGGAGGCGCCCGAGCGCCAGCGCCACCGGCGCACCGGCGGGCGTATCGAAGGCCGCGCGATCGACCGGCGCCAGTTTGGCGGTGGCAGGAAAATTCGGCAGATAGTGGACCCGCTCGGCATCCCAACCCTGCGCCCGCAGATAATCGGCGATGCCGCGCGTATTGGCGATGAGATGGTCGCAGCCGCGATAATATTTCAAATCGTAATAGCCTCCGAACCGCGCAACATGCACGAAATCGCCGCGCGGGCAAAGCGATGTGGCCCGGTTCATCCAGCTCAGCACGATGGCGGGGGCGTAATCGGATATCGCGCGGCGCAAGCCGGGCCGCGTGGTGAAATCGAGCCAACCGCCGAAAGGCAGCAGCAGCGGCGCGATGCCGGCGTTGGCAAGCGTCGCCTCGCGCTCGGGCGCCGGGCGGATGACCAGGCGCTGCTCCTGTCCCGATTTGTGCAAGCCGATGGCGAGGCGGGTGAAAAACGCCTCGGCGCCGCCATGCCGGGCCCCGGCCATGATCTGCAGTAGCTTCATGGCAGGAAAGCCTCGAAACGCTCGGCGACCTGGTTCCACGACAAGCCGCGCTGACGGTCGAGCGACGCTGCGTGCCGGCGCCGCCAGAGCTCGTCGTCCCGCAGCAAAGCGATCGCGGCCGAGGCGAATTCGGCATCGCCATTGGCCAGGGTTCCGGTGACGCCGTCGATGATGCGCTCGGGCAAGGAGCCCAAAGGCTGCGCCACCGCCGGCAGCCCGAGTGCCTGGGCCTCGGCCACCGCAGCGCAGAAGGTCTCGTTCACATCGCCACGATAGAGCATGATCCGAGCCTTGCGCAGCGCCTGGATCAGGCCCTGGCGCGGCAGCGGCGCGAAACGCCGCACGCCGTCGCCCGTCATCGCATCGGCGCGGGCCAGCACCGGCGCCATCGCCGCCGCCTGCTTGTCGCCGGCGGCGCCATAGACCGCCGGCCCAGCATAGATATGAAGCTCGGCCTGCGGCAACGCCGGACGGATGCGCTTTTCCCAGAGCTCGAGCAGCCAGTCGAGGCCGCGCAACGGGTTGGAGGTGAAGATGGCGCGCGGCGCCGGCACGGCCGAGAGAGGCGCGGCGTGGCGGAATTCCTCCGCCAATCCATAAGGGATGATCGCGATGCCGCCGCGCGGCAGCCAGACCGGAACGGTGCGCGCGTGATAGGCGCCGATGACGACGATGATCGGGCGGTAGCGCAGCAGCGGCCAGACATAGCGCGGCTTGTTGAGATAGCGCGCCGGATTGTGGATCCAGAAAACCCGCGCGCGGGCGTTGAGCACCAGGCCGATCAGGCGATCGCCGCGATTGGCGATGTAAAGGTCGGCACTGTCCGGCGCGCCTTGCGACAGCGGGCGCCAGGCGACGCCCTTATGATCGAGCGGCGCGGCACAGCGGTTGAAGACCTCGACCTCGTGGCCGCGCGATGCGAGCGCCTCGGCCAGTGCGACGAAAGCCGCCTCGGCGCCGCCGAGCGGATTGGCCTCGGCCATGCGGCCATCGAACACCACGCCATCATCGGCCATGACAATGCGCGCCATCAGGCGCGCTCCGCGGCGATGCGCGCCAGCAGCCGGCGGGCACCGGCCTCGGCCATATCGACCGAGAGCGAATCCATCATGCTGTCGGTGGTCATGCGGTCCCAGCCGGGCCGGAACAATTCGAGATAGGGCGTCGCGGTGGCGACGGTTTCGGCGCGCTTGCCCCAGGGCGCGTATTGCGCCACCACGCTCGGCCCGAACAGCCCGAGCGTCGGCGCGCCCGATGCGGCGGCAATATGCATGAGGCCGGTATCGTTGCCGACGAAGAGCGCGGCGCGCGCGAGCACCGCCGCCGCCGTCAACAGATCGACGTTGCCGACCAGATCGACGGTGCGCTCGCGCGGCAAGGCGGCGATCACCGGCGCTGCCTGATCGCGCTCATGCGCCGCCGCCATGATAACAACGCGGGCGCCGAGCAGCGGGCCCGACGGCGACGTGAGCCGCGCCGCCAGCTCGGCAAAACGCTCGGCACGCCATTCCTTGCCGCGCCAATTGGCGGCGGGGCCGATGGCGAGAACCGGCCCGCCCGGCGGCAGCAGCGAAGCGGCGCGGGCGACATGCGATGGGTTGAGCCATAATTTCGGCGAAGGCGGCGGATCGAGCTGGAACAGCCGGCCGAGCTGCTGCACGCGATGCTCGTCGATGGCGCCCTTGGCGACGATGCGGCGTTGCTTGGCGCGGAGAAGATAGGAGAGCGCCGAGCCGCGCAGATCGACCACGAGGTCCCAACGCGTGCCGGCGGCGGCGAGATAAAGCCGCAGCCAGTGGCGGGCGAAGGATTGCTTGTCGAGCGCAATGAGCCGGTCAAGCCGGGGCACCGCCTCGAATAGCGGTGCCGCCAGCGGCCCCGCCGCGACGGTGAAGCCGGCATCGGGATAGCGCCCGACGAGATAGGCCAGCAGCCCGGTCGAGAGGACGGCGTCGCCGATCCGCGTCGCCGTGACAAAAAGAATCTTCATGGAGATGGCGCAACGCCCGAGTCCGAGTTCGGCCGGTTTATAGGCTCCGGCCATCCGCTTGCCAAGCCTCCCCCCAATGCTTACCTCTTATCCGGCAAGGAGATAGCCATGGATCGCGCGTTTTACGCGACGCTGCCCGCGCGCGGCGTGCTCGAGGTCGCCGGCGCGGATCGAATCGCCTTCCTGCAGGGGCTGGTCTCGAACGACGTCGCCAAGGCCGATCCGGCGCATGCGGTGTTCGCGGCGCTGCTGACCGCGCAGGGAAAATACCTGCACGATTTTTTTATCCTGGCGCTGGGCGAGACGCTTTATCTCGAATGCGAAGCTGCGCGGCTCGCCGATCTCAAAAAGCGCCTGTCGATGTATAAATTGCGCGCCAAGGTCACTCTCACCGAAGCCAGCGAGCGATTCACCGTCGCGGCGGCTTGGGGAGACGGCGCTTTGGCGAAGCTTGGCCTGAAGGTGAGCGCGGGAACCACGATTTCTTTTGCCGGAGGCCTCGCCTATGTCGATCCGCGCTTTGCCGAAATGGGCGCGCGGTTTTTATTGCCGCGCGGCAGTGAAAACAAGATCGAGGCGCTCGGCTTTTCCCGAACCGACGCCGCCGCCTATGACCGCCATCGCCTGGCGCTCGGCGTGCCCGACGGCAGCCGCGATCTGGTGCCGGAGAAATCGATCCTGCTCGAGAACGGCTTCGAGGAATTGAACGGCGTCGATTTCGGCAAGGGCTGCTACATGGGCCAGGAGCTGACCGCGCGGACCAAATACCGCGCGCTGATCCGGAAGCGGCTGGTGCCGGTATCGGTCGAAGGCCCCCTGCCCGCGCCCGGAACATTGGTGATGGCGGGCGACCAAGAGGCCGGCGAGCTGCGCTCGGGCCAGGGCGATCACGCGCTGGCTTTGTTGAAGCTCGACACGCTGGCTGGTCCGCTCATCGCAGGCACAGCGAAACTCATTGCGCAAAAACCGGGCTGGCTGAAAGCCTAAGCCGTCGTCTCGGCCGGCTCCTTGGCCAGCGCCGCCTGGGCGGCCGCCAAACGAGCAATGGGCACGCGATACGGCGAGCAGGAGACGTAATCGAGGCCGAGCTCGGCGCAGAAGCGCACCGAGGGCGGATCGCCGCCATGCTCGCCGCAAATGCCGAGCTTCAATTTGGGCCGGCCCTTACGGCCGCGCTCGATGCCGATGCGCATCAGCTCGCCGACGCCGTCCTGGTCGATGCTGACGAAGGGGTCCTGCTCGAAAATCCCCTGCTTCAGATAGGCATCGAGGAAGCTGCCGGAATCGTCGCGCGACAAGCCAAAGCAGGTCTGGGTCAGATCGTTGGTGCCGAAGCTGAAGAACTCGGCGCTTTGCGCGATCTCCTCGGCGCGCAGCACCGCGCGCGGCAGCTCGATCATGGTGCCGGTCAAATATTTGAGCGTGACGCCGCTCGCCTTCGAGACCTCGCCGGCGACGCGGTCGATCATGGTCTTCAGGATATCGAATTCCTTCCGCGTCGCGATGAGCGGGATCATCACCTCGGGCTCGGGCGCCTTGCCGGTCTCCTTCGCCACCGATGCGGCCGCCTCGAAGATGGCGCGCGCCTGCATCTCGTAGATTTCCGGCGCGGTGATGGCCAAACGGCAGCCGCGATGGCCGAGCATCGGGTTGCTCTCATGCAGCATGGTGGCGCGATGCTGCATGAAGGCCAAATCCTTGCCGGTCGCCGCCGCGACTTCGAGCATCTCGGGCTCGCTCTTGGGCAGGAATTCATGCAGCGGCGGGTCCAGGAGCCGGATGGTGACCGGCAGCCCATCCATGATGCGGAAGAGCTCGATGAAATCGCCGCGCTGCATCGGCAGTAGCTTCGCCAGCGCCTTTTTGCGGCCCGCGACGTCGTCGGCCATGATCATCTCGCGCACCGCAACGATGCGCTGCGCGTCGAAGAACATATGCTCGGTGCGGCAGAGGCCGATGCCCTCGGCGCCGAAGCGCTTCGCCGTGCGCGCGTCGGCCGGCGTGTCGGCATTGGCGCGCACGCCCATCTTACGCGCCTTGTCGGCCCATTGCATGAGGATGGCGAAATCGCCCGACAGCTCGGGCTGGATGGTTGCAACCGATCCTAGCATGACCTCGCCGGTGGCGCCGTCGATGGTGATGGTCTCGCCCGCCTTCACCGTGGTGCCGCGCGCGATCAGAGTCTTTGCCGCGTAATCGACGCGCAGCTCGCCGGCGCCGGCGACGCAGGCGCGGCCCATGCCGCGCGCCACCACCGCGGCGTGGCTGGTCATGCCGCCGCGGGTGGTGAGAATGCCCTTCGCCGCATGCATGCCGTGAATATCCTCGGGGCTGGTCTCAATGCGCACCAGGATCACCGCCTCGCCCTTGGCTGCGCGCTCCTCCGCCTCGTCGGCGGAGAACACGACGGCGCCCGAGGCGGCGCCCGGCGAGGCCGGCAGGCCCCGCGCCAGCACGGTCTTTTTTGCCTTGGGGTCGAGCGTGGGATGCAGCAGCTGGTCGAGCGATTGCGGCTCGATGCGGCGCACCGCTTCGTCCTTGGTGATGACGCCGGCATTGGCGAGGTCGACCGCGATCTTGAGCGCTGCTGCCGCGGTGCGCTTTCCGGTGCGGGTCTGCAGCATGTAGAGCTTGCCCTGCTGCACGGTGAATTCGATGTCCTGCATGTCGCGGTAATGCGCCTCGAGCGATTGGCGCACCTTGGCGAGCTCGCCGAACACCTTGGGCATCACCTCTTCCATCGAAGGCAGCTTCGAGTTGTTCGATTGCTTACCCGCCAGGGTCAGATGCTGCGGCGTGCGGATGCCGGCGACGACGTCCTCGCCCTGCGCATTGACCAGGAACTCGCCGTAGAACTCGTTGGCGCCGGTCGAGGGGTTACGGGTGAAGGCGACGCCGGTGGCGCAATCCTCGCCCATATTGCCAAACACCATGGCCTGGACGTTGACCGCGGTGCCCCATTCAGGCGGGATCGAGTGGAGCCGGCGATATGTCGCGGCGCGCTGATTCATCCAAGAGCCGAACACCGCGCCGATGGCGCCCCAGAGCTGCGCCTCGGGATCCTGCGGGAAAGGCTGCTTCAGCGCGCGCTGCACCAACGCCTTGTAGGCGTCGATCACCTCGCGCCAATCCTCGGCCGAGAGCTCGGTGTCAAGCGCCTTGCCGGATTCATGCTTTTGATTCTCGATCGCCTCCTCGAACAGATGATGCTCGACGCCCAAGACGACCTGGCCGTACATCTGGATGAAGCGGCGATAGCTGTCATAGGCGAAGCGCGCATCGCCGCTGCGCTTCGCCAGGCCCTCGACCGTCTTGTCGTTGAGGCCGAGATTGAGCACGGTGTCCATCATGCCCGGCATCGAGGCGCGGGCGCCGGAGCGCACCGAGACCAAGAGCGGGTTGGTCGCATCGCCAAATTTCGCGCCGACCCGGCTCTCGATCGCCGTCAGCGCCGCCTCAACCTCGCGCTTCAGCTCGGGCGGATATTGCTTTTGATGGCCGTAGAAATAGGTGCAAACCTCGGTGCTGAGGGTGAAGCCGGGCGGCACTGGCAGGCCAAGATTGCTCATCTCGGCAAGGTTGGCACCCTTGCCGCCGAGCAGATCCTTCATCCCCGCCTTGCCCTCGGCCTTGCCACCGCCGAAGCCGTAAACCCATTTGGCCATGACGCTCTTTATCCTTCGATCTGGGCGAAATCGGCAACCAGATTGAGCGTGTCGCGGATCTGCGAGAGCAGGCGCAGCCGGTTCTGGCGCAGCTCCTTATCCGGATCGTTGACGGTGACCTTGGCAAAAAACGCGTCGACCGGACCGCGCAGGCTCGCCAGCGCCGCCATCGCGCCGGCGAAATCCTCGGTTTTGAGCGCGGCGCCGCTCTTAGTCGTGGCAGCACCGAGCGCCTTGTCGAGCGCGCGCTCCTCCGCCGCGACGAGGAGATCGGGGTGCGGCACGCCGGAATAGATCGTGCTGTCCTTCTTTTCCTCGATGCGCAGGATGTTGGCGGCGCGCTTATAGGCGGCGAGCAGATTGACGCCCGCCTCGCTTTTGAGGAATTCGCCGAGCGCCTCGACCCGCGCCAGCAGGCGCACCAGATCGTCCTCGCCGCCCAGCGCGAAGACCGCCGCGACGAGATCGTGGCGCGTGCCTTTTTCCTTGAGCGCCACCTTCAGCCGGTCGGCGAAGAAATCGAGCAGCGCCTGGCTCGGATCGCCTTTGCCAGCGGCCGCCTGGCGGAAGATCGGGATCAGCTTGAGCCGTAGATTATTCTCGAGGATAAGACGAATGATTCCTAGCGCTGCGCGGCGCAGCGCGAAGGGGTCCTTGGAGCCGGTCGGCAACTCATTGACCGCGAAAAATCCGGCGAGGGTGTCGAGCTTGTCGGCGAGCGCCACGGCGACGCTGACCGGCGCGGTCGGGCAGCGATCGTTGGGTCCCAAGGGCGAGTAATGCTCGGCAATCGCCTCGGCGACATCCTTCGGCTCGCCATCGGCCAGCGCGTAGTAGCGGCCCATGATGCCCTGCAGCTCGGGGAACTCGCCGACCATGCCGGAGGAGAGATCGGCCTTGGCGAGTTGGGCGGCGCGGCACGCCTGCGTTGCATCGGCGCCTTTGATTGACGGCGCCAGCGCCGCGGCCAACTTCATCACGCGCTCGACCTTGTCATGCATGGTGCCGAGCTTGGCGTGGAAGACGCGCTCCTTCAGCTTCGGCACGCGGGCGGCCAGTTTTACTTTCCGATCCTGGTCCCAGAAGAATCGCGCGTCGGACAATCGCGCGCGCAGCACGCGTTCATTGCCGGCGATAATCGCCTTGCCGCCATCCGCCGCGACCATGTTGGCAACGACGAAGAAATGCGGCGCCAGCTTGCCGCTCTTATCCAGAGCCGCGAAATATTTCTGATGCGTGCGCATCGCCGTGGTCAGCACCTCCGGCGGTAAATCCATGAATGCCGCGCCGATCGATCCCATCAAAACAACCGGCCATTCGACCAGCCCGCCGACCTCGTCGAGCAGGCCCTCGTCGGGCTTGATCGTCAGCCCGGCGTTGCCCGCCGCCTCGGCCAAACTGGAGGCAATCGCCGCGCGGCGCTCGGCAGGGTCGAGCATCACCTTGGCCGATTTGAGCTTGGCGCGGTAATCGGCGAAGTCCTTCACCGCGATGGCACCGTCCGACAAGAAGCGATGGCCCAGCGTCTTGTCGCCGACCGGCACGCTATCGAGCGCCAGCGGCAGCACCTTGCCGTCGAACAGCGCCATGACCGAGACCAGCGGCCGCACCCAGCGGAACCCCGCCGCCGGAAAGCGCATCGATTTGGGCCAGGGCAGCTCCAGCATTGCCGCGCGCAACAGATCGGGCAGCACGGATTTGGTTTCCTGCCCCGCGCGCTTGATGATGGCGAAATAGAATTCGCCCTTATCGCCGGCGCGCTTCTCGCATTGCTCGAGCGATGTCAGCCCGGCCGATTTCAGGAATCCTTCCACCGCCTGCGGCGGCGCACCCACCCGAGGTCCACGGCGCTCCTCGCTGGTGGCTTGCGTTCCCGCCGGCAATCCCGTCACCGCGAGCACCAGCCGGCGCGGCGTGACGAAGCTGTCGAGTTTCGTGAATGCCAGACCCGCCGCTTTGAGCTTTATCTCCGCCAGCGCACGCAAATTCTTCGCCGCCGCGGCTTGCATGCGCGCCGGAATTTCCTCGGTCAGCAATTCCAGCAAAAGATCGGGCATCAGCCAGCCTCGCCCGCGAGCCAGCCCTCGCAGCAGGCTTTCGCCAGCGCGCGGACGCGGCCGATATAAGAGGCACGCTCGGTCACCGAAATCGCGCCGCGCGCATCGAGCAGGTTGAAGGCGTGGCTCGCCTTAATGCATTGATCGTAGGCAGGCAGCGGCAGCTTTTTATCGAGCAACGCCTGGCATTCGCTCTCGGCATCCTTGAAATGCCGCGACAACAGCGCGGTGTCAGCGAACTCGAAATTATAGGCGGAGAATTCGCGCTCGGCGCGCTTGAAGACGTCGCCGTATTTGACGCCGGCGCCGTTGTAGTCGAGGTCGTAGACGTTCTCGACGCCCTGCACATACATCGCAAGGCGCTCGAGCCCATAGGTGATCTCGGTCGAGACCGGATCGCATTCGATGCCGCCGACCTGCTGGAAATAGGTGAACTGAGTCACCTCCATGCCGTCGAGCCAGACTTCCCAGCCGAGCCCCCAGGCGCCCAGCGTCGGGCTTTCCCAATCGTCCTCGACGAAGCGGATGTCGTGTTTTTTCGCGTCGATGCCGAGCGCGGCGAGGCTGTCGAGATAGAGCGCCTGGCTCTCCGCCGGCGCCGGCTTCAATATCACCTGGAACTGATAATAGTGCTGCAGCCGGTTGGGGTTCTCGCCATAGCGCCCGTCCGACGGCCGGCGCGAGGGTTGCACATAGGCGGCGCGCCACGGCTTCGGCCCGAGCGCGCGCAATGTGGTGGCGGGGTGAAAGGTGCCGGCGCCCATCTCGACGTCATAGGGCTGCAAGATGACGCAGCCGCGCTCCGCCCAGAAATTCTGCAGATTGAGGATGAGCGATTGGAAGCTGTTGGCTTTGCTCACGGTCCCATCACCACGGGCAATCGGCGCGGCCGCAGGACTGTTTGTGCTGCGCCGGCAGATAGGCGCCGCAGGCGCTGCATTTCACCAGATCCTCCGCCGGCAGGCTGCGCGTACCGGGTGCTCCGCCGTCGCGGCGGCGCGCCATCTCGGCGCGCAACGCCGCGCGCAGCGCCTCGACGCGCCGCGCATATTTCCAGCCATACCAGACGATAGCGAGAACGATGGCGAGAAAGAGGAATTTGCCGAGAGAGAAGCCGAACATGCCTTGGTTTAGGCGAGCGGTCCGCGAGGGTCAAGCTGCCGCCGCCGGTTGCCCGAATCGCGGCGGCGAGGGATAATGCGCCATGGCGCCCGATTCGAATCCACCCGCCCGCCTCGAGATCGACGTCGAGGATGTCGAATACCAGCAGCCGAACGGCCAGCCCATGCTGGCGCGGCTCTATCGCCCGCGCGGCCGCGGCCCCTTCCCCGCCATCGTCGACGTGCATGGCGGCGCCTGGGTCAATGGCGACCGGCTCAACAACGCGGCGATGGATTCGGCGCTGGCGCGCGCCGGCACCCTGGTCATGGCGGTCGATTTCCGCATGCCGCCGGTCGCGCCCTACCCGGCGGCGGTGGCCGACGTCAATCTCGCCATCCGCTGGCTCAAGGCGAACGCGGCGCGGCTGCGCGCGCGGCCCGACAAGATCGGCGGCCTCGGCACCTCGAGCGGCGGCCAGCTCCTGATGCTGGCGGCGCTGCGGCCGCGCGATCCGCGCTATAGCGCGCTGATGCTCGACGGGCCCTTGGCCCAGATCGCCGGCATCGATGCGCGGCTCAGCTACATCGTCTGCTGCTGGGCGGTGCTGAGCCCGGTGGCACGCTATCGCATGGCGCAGGAGAAGAAGATCCAGCGCTTCCTCGACGCGCATCGCGCCTTTTTCGGCGACGAGGCGGCGATGGCCGAGGCCGATCCGCAGCTCGCGCTCGAGCGCGGCGAGGTGGCGGTGCTGCCGCCGGCACTGCTGATCCAGGGCCTCGCCGACGACAATCTCGACCACATGATCGCCGACCGCTTCGCCGCTGCCTATAAGAGGGCGGGCGGCGAGGCCGAGCTGCATAAATTCGTCGGCGAGCCGCATATGTTCGTAACCAAAGACCCTGCCTCGGCGAATTCGCTGAAGGCGCTCGCAATGATCGAGGATTTCATCCGGCGGCGCGGCTAGACGCGCGTGTTCATTGCAGGGGCAGAGAGGAGTCCCGTTCGATGGCAAGCCAAGCGAAGTTTCTCACCGTTCAATTTCTCGATTGGGTGGCGCGCCGCCCGCGCAGCCGGGCCGACGTGCAGGATGCCTGGCATAGCACCTGCCCGCTCAACAGCCCGTGGGAAGACGCGCTGGCCGAGGAGCTGGTCGAATTCGGCCCGCAGGGCCATCTGGTGCTGACCAAGAGCGGCCGCGCGCGACTGCAAAAACAAAGCTCGGGAGGATCGCCATGAGAATTGCACTGTCGCTGATTTTTCTGTTGCTCGCCTCGGCAGGCGCTTATGCCCAAGCGCCGCAAATCGACCGCATCGATATTACGGCTTACGGAATCTACACCGCCAATACGCAAAGCCAAGAAGCAGCACCCAATACGGCCGCAGGCACGGTGAGTATATTGAGCGACATCCAGCATGCCGCGACCACCCAGACTGTTCCCGCGCAGCAAGGGGTGCGGTTCGGATTTAACTATGTCGTGGTCGGCGCACCCGCCGGCGCGATCGTGTCGCTTCACATGGTGACGGTTTTCCCGCCGCCCGGGCTGACCAATCCGGCAACGCAGCAGCTCAAGGCGCGAAGCGGATACGACACCAGCGCGGCGATCGGCACGCCGAGCTATAAGGGCTACCAGCTCACCGATCCCTGGGAAGTCGTGCCCGGCGTCTGGACGATGCAAGTCTGGTCCCAAGGCCGCAAGCTGGCCGAGCAAAAATTCACCGTCGTGAAACAGTGAGGCGACGACCCGGTTGGGCTATGCCGCCGCCGGTGCTATGATCGCGCCAAGCCGAGGAGAGGATTGCCATGCCGCAGATTCGCCATATCGCGCTCGCCACCAACGATCCGCAGAAGACCGCCGCATTCTATAAAGAGGCCTTCGGCTTTCGCCAGATCGCCGAGACCAAGCTGAGCAACGATCCCAACCAGCTCGCCTATGGCGTCTACCTCACCGACGGCACGCTCAACATCGCCGTGCTCAAATTCAAGAATGTCGACCAGCTCGGTCGCGGCCTCGATTATGTCGGATTGCATCATTTCGGCATCGAGGTGGCGGACGATCTCGACGGCTGGATCAAGAAGGTCGAATCGCACGGCGCCGATTGCTTCATGCGCCGGCCGGAGAGCCTGAAGGACGTCTTCTTCGAGACCAAGGTGCGCGGACCCGACGGCGTGGTGTTCGATGTCTCCGAGCATCCCTGGGCCGGCACCGCGCCGATCGCCGACAAGAAGGCGACACCGGCGCAGGCGCGCGCCAAGGCCGACGCCGCCGATTAAGCTTCGGCGCTAGCCGAGCGCGAGCGGCGCGGCATGGCGCAGGATCGCCTCGGCTTCGTCCGTGTAACGTCCATCCGCCCGATGCAGCACGAGACCCGGCAAGAGCAGCGTCGGCGTCGCCGTATCTTTTCGCGCATGGACGATAACGCGCTTTGCCGGCTTAGCCGTGCCCGGCCAGAGCGGAAAGATCGCGATGCCGCCGGCCAATCCCGCCAATAATGCCAGCAACTCCTCGATCCGGTCGGCGCGGTGGATGAAGGTGATGCCACCGCGCGGGCGCGCCATCAGCAATGCACAGCGCACCCAATCGGCCAGCGTTGCTTCGCTTTCGACATTCGCCAACGCCTTCCCCGCCTTGGGCGACGCACTCGCTTCGCCCGCGCGCAGGAAGGGCGGGTTTGCCATCACCTGGTCGAAGCTGCCCGACACCAAATCCGCGGGCGGATGCAAAAGATCGCCCGCCACCGCGATCACCCGGTCGCCGAGCCGGTTGAGCGCGATGTTCTCCTTGGCGAGGCGGAGGAGTTGCGGCTGCACCTCGATGCCGGCGATGCGACAATCCGCCACGCGCGCGGCGAGACAAAGCGAGGCGGATCCGACACCGCAGCCGATATCGAGAATGTGATCGCCGCCGCGCGCCGGCACCGCAGCCGCCAGCAGCACCGGGTCGATCGCGGCGCGATAGCCCGCAGCGGGCTGGCGAAGCTTAACGCGGCCGCCGAGCAGCGCGTCCTCGGTGGCGCCGGGCACGGCCGCGGGCCCGCTCATCGCGCCGCCGGCAGGCTTTCGCCCGCCTCGATCAGGAGATTGCGGGCCCGCGCCCAATCCCGCTCGGCCACCATCAGCCGGCGCGGAATGGCGCCGATGCTGCCCTCGATGATGCTGGTATGGAGGTCCATCAGGGCGACGCCGATGCCGGCCGAGGCCAGCAGCGCCTCGATCCAGGACAGGCGGACCGCGTCGTTGGTGCGCAGCAATTCCTTCATCGGTCCCGTGAGCAGGCGGTTGTGATATGCTCGGGGCCTGGCCGGGGGTAGGCTTGACCCCAGGGACGAGCCCTCTATGCTCCCCCCGGCACAATGCTTCGTCAAGCGAACCGGGCGCGTCAGCGTCCGGATCAAGGCCTCGAAAAGGGTCTCACGGGTGGCGTTTTCAGCGAATGCGGAGGAGCGGGCCAAACAGCCCGCCTCGCTCGACCGATTGACGGCGCTGGTCGCCGGCGATCTCGTGCGCGTCAACGCGCTTATCCTGACGCGTATGCAAAGCCCGGTGGCGCTGATCCCGCAGCTCGCCGGCCACATCATCGCCGCCGGCGGCAAGCGGCTCAGGCCGATGCTGACGCTGGCCTCGTCGCGGCTGTGCGGCTATCGCGGCGACCGGCATCTGGCATTGGCCGCGGCGGTCGAGTTCATCCACACCGCGACGCTGCTGCATGACGACGTCGTCGATGCCAGCGGCCTCAGGCGCGGCCTCGCCACCGCCAACGCGGTCTGGGGCAACAAGCCCTCGGTGCTGGTCGGCGATTTCCTGTTCAGCCGCGCCTTCCAGCTCATGGTGGTCGACGGCTCGTTGAAGGTGCTCGACATCCTGTCGCGCGCCTCGGCGGTGATCGCCGAGGGCGAGGTGCTGCAGCTGATGACGGCGAACGACCTCGACACCACCGAGGCGAAATACCTCGAGGTCATCAACGCCAAGACCGCGGCGCTTTTTGCCGCGGCGGCGCGCATCGGCGCCGTGCTGGGCGAGCGCAAGGACACCGAGGAAAAGGCGCTCGAAGCCTATGGCCGCAATCTCGGCATCGCCTTCCAGCTGGTCGACGACATGCTCGACTATTCGGCGCAGCAGGCCGAGCTCGGCAAGGCGGTCGGCGACGATTTCCGCGACGGCAAGATCACCCTGCCGGTGGTGCTGGCCTTCCAGGCCGGCGACGAGGACGAGCGCCAGTTCTGGCGGCGATCGCTCGAGGATATGGATCAGCGCGACGGCGATCTCGACCGCGCCTTTAATCTGATGAACCGCCGCGGCACGCTGAAGGCGACGCTGGAGCGCGCCCGGCTCTATGCCGAGACCGCGCGCGGCGCCTTGAGCATCTTCCACGATTCGGCCGAGCGCCGGGCGCTCGACGACGTCATCGATTTCTGCCTCGAGCGCGGCTACTGACCGCCCGAGGGCAAGGTTGCAGGCCGCGACGGAAGGGGCTATATCGCGCGGCGCCGGAGTGTAGCTCAGCCTGGTAGAGCACTAGCTTCGGGAGCTAGGGGCCGGAGGTTCGAATCCTCTCACTCCGACCAGATCGTCGTCGGGCCCATTAAATCCCGGAAAGCCAAGGAAACGGCCGCTTGTGACGAGCGGCCGTTTTGCCGTCGCCGCGCCGGTGAGCGAAAAAGTCGCGCAGGTAGTGGTGTCGGAAGCGCGGCCGGCGCGCTAGATTAGCGTCTTGCGGCGACGTTGCCGCGACGAGGACGGATACCCATGATGCGCGGGCGCGACAGCGAGCCTATCGAACTGCGCCCCGGCCACGGGGTGCGCGAGGCCGCCCAGGAGGCCGAGATCGAGCAATGGGCCTGGCGCCGAATCCGCGCCTTGCGGTTTTTCTATACCCATCTCTCGGTCTACGTTCTGGTCAATTTCATCCTCTTCATGATCGATTCGACGACGCCAGGACCTGCCTGGTTCTACGCGCCGCTGGTCGGCTGGGGTCTCCTGCTCGGCCTCCACGCGCTGCACGCCAATGAAATGCTGCCCTGGACCACGCAGGATTGGGAGCAGCGCAAGGTGCGCGAACTGATCGAGAAGCGGCGCCAGCGCTGAGGAATGTCATTGCCTTTTGTTTCAATCCCATCACGGAGTTCTCGAGCTTGCGCCGCCTGACCCTCGCCGTCCTCGTCTGCTGCCTCGCAGCATCGCTTGCCGCCTGCGCCTCGTCCATCGGGGCCAGCAATACCGGCAACACCCATGACAACGACCTCGTGCTCTATAACCGCGTGCTCGATCGTGTGCGCGCGAGCTATGTTGAGCCGGTCGACGAGCAAAAGCTGGTGACCAGCTCGCTCAAGGGCATGCTGACCGGGCTCGACCCGCATTCCGACTATCTCAACGAGAGCGAATATCACGATCTGCTCGACGAGAGCGAAGGCGAGTTCGCTGGCATCGGCGCCGAGATCACGCACGAGGATAACCATCCGAAGATCGTCTCGCCGATCGACGGCACGCCGGCGGCGCGCGCCGGCCTCAAGCCCGGCGACATCATCGTCAAGATCGACGGCAAGCTGACCGAGGGCATGAGCCTGAAGGACGTCGTCGACAGGCTGCGCGGCCCGGTCGGCAGCAACGTCAAGATCACCCTCGCCCGCGCCGGCGAAAAAGTGTTCGAGGTGACGCTGACCCGCGCCGTGATTCAGGTCGCATCGGTGACCTCGCATCTCGACCAGAACCATATCGGCTATATCCGGATCTCCACTTTCGCCGAGAAGACGCAGACCGAGCTGGTCAAGGCGCTCGACACCATGTCGCGCCAGGCCGGCGGCAAGCTCAACGGGCTGGTGCTCGATCTGCGCAACGATCCCGGCGGCTTGCTCGACAGCTCGGTCCGGGTGGCGGGCGATTTCCTCGACGGCGGCATCGTGGTCTCGACCCGCGGCCGCGACCCCGACGACAACCGCGTCTACAACGCGGCGCCCAACGGCGACCACCTCAAGGGCGTCCCGATGGTGGTTTTGATCAACGGCGCCTCGGCATCGGCCTCGGAAATCGTCGCCGGCGCCTTGAAGGACCGTCGCCGCGCCGAGATCATGGGCACGCGCAGCTTCGGCAAGGGATCGGTGCAAACCATCATCCCGCTCGAGGGAAAGGGCGCGATCCGGCTCACCACCGCGCTCTATTACACGCCGAGCGGGCATTCGATCCAGAGCGAGGGCATCGTTCCCGACGCCCTGGTGCTGCCGCCACACGGCCAGCGCGGCGCGCAGGTCGACATCATCCACGAAGCCGACCTGTCGGGCGCGATCGACCATCCCGGCACGAAGGATCCGAGCGATACCTCGCCCGAGGCCAATATCGATCCGATGCTGATCGGCACGCCCAAGGACTACCAACTCACCGTGGCGATCGAGCACCTCAAATCGGCGGCGCATCGCACCGCGCATGCCGACCAGGCCGGCCAATAACTGAACTTTTTCCCGCGCGGCCGGTTATCATGGCATTGACGAAGGGATGCGCATGACGAGGATCGCACGACGCTTTGTCCTGATCGCGGCGCTGGCGCTGACCGCCTGCGTCGGCGCCTACGACGGCACGCCGAAATTTGCCGGCGAGGCGACCCTGCCGCCGCTGGCGCCGGGCCTGTCGCGCCTATTCTTCTATCGCGAGCTCGACTATTACGATTTCGAGCTCGGCACCACGGTCTATCTCAACCGGCAGGTGGTCGGCTTCTCGCGCACCGGCTCGGTCTTCTATCGCGACATGCCGCCCGGCAGCTATTTCGTCAGCGTGCTGAGCCGCGGCGCTTATCCAGATCAATTCAAGACCGTCAAGATCGGCGCTAGGCAGATCTGGTATTTCCGCATCAACGCCCTGCAGAGCTGGTCGGATTGTTACGGTGGCAGTTCCTGCCGCGGCGACACCTTCACCGTCAATGTGATGGACCCGGCGATCGCGCGGCAGGATACCTTCGGCTTGGCCTTCTCCGCCGATTAGGCCGTGTGGTGCGGACCGCGCCGCCGCGCCCGACGAAACTCATGCCACTGGACTCATGGCTTGTCGCTCGGCGAGGATGGCCGATCTTTCTCGACGTCCAAATAGATCAGCCACCCAGCGAATGGATTTGAGACATGGCCAATAAAGACGACCGCAGCATTGCCCATGTGCCAAGCGGCATTGCCGGGCTCGACGCCGTGCTGCAAGGCGGCTTCCTGCAAGGCGGGCTCTACATCATCCAGGGCACGCCCGGCGTCGGCAAAACGATTCTCGGGAACCAAATTTGCTTCGACCACGTTGCCAAGGATGCGCGTACGGCCGCCAGGGGCTCGAGCGTCTGCGCGAGGTCAAGCCCGATCTGGTGCTGGTCGATTACATGATGCCCAATCTCGACGGCCCGGGCATGATCGACGCCATGCGCCAGCAGGCGGAGCACCACGACACTCCGGTCATCATCATGAGCGCGGTCGGCGAATCGATCGTGCGCGAGCGGGTGCCGGTTTACGCCGCCTTTCTGCAAAAGCCCTTTCGCATATCCAACGCGCTGGCCACCATCAAGGCGGTGTTCGGCCAGATTTCGGGTTGAGCGCGGCCGATGGACACGACAGAGCCCGCGCGCGACAGCGTCAATCTCCATGTCAGCACTCTTTTGGTCGCGGCCGAGCGCGCGCTCAACAACGCGCTCGACCAATTGGGATTTGCCGAGAACGACGACCGCATCATCGAGCATGAGGGTCGCCTCGCCTTCGTCATCTGCAGCCACGACCCCGATTGCGACGATCTCTTCACGCTGATTTCGGAGCTGGCGGCGCGCGGCGAAAGCTGGGAGCTGCAATTCCGCATCGACACCGGCGAGGATCGCGCCATCTTCCAGCGCCTGGCGCGACACCACCGCATCGAGGCGGTCGACTCGCTGCTGCCGCCCGAGATCGACGAGGCGGCGCAGAACCTGCCGCTGCGCAATCTCGACACCGAAACCGGCCGCGCCGAGCTGCGCAAGAGCCTGAAGCGGCTCGATCCGGCCGGGGTTTACGTCACCATCGGCTCCAACACCGCCGGCCGCGCCACCGCCATGGTATTGAAGCGAAACCCGCGCCGGGCCCTCGCCATGGCCGAGGGTGCCGACGAGGCCAGCCTGCGCGCGGTGATTCGCGAATTCCTGCCGACGGTGATGTTCGCGGTGACGATGAAGCCGCAAGGCGAATGAGCGCCGCGACGCCGCTCGCCCGGCGCGAGAATAATTTCGACGCGCTGCGTCTTGTTGCGGCAGTGTCGGTGATCTTCTCGCATTCCTTCCTCATCGCCGACGGCAACGAGAACGGCGAGCCGCTGATCTGGCTCACCGGCCGGCAGTCGATCCTGGGCCTGGCCGGCGTCTTCGTCTTTTTTGCCATCAGCGGCTTTCTGGTATCGCAGAGCTGGGATCAGACCCGGGCGGCGCTGCCCTTCCTGGCCAAGCGGTGTCTCCGGATATTTCCAGGATTGCTGCTGGCGCTGCTGCTCTCGGCCTTCGTGCTGGCGCCCTTAGTCTCGACGCTGCCTTTGGCTGAGTATCTCTACCGCACCGAGCCCTATCGCTACGTCCTCAGCAACATGGAGCTCTCGGTCAAGGTGCATGAGTTGCCGGGCGTGTTGTTCGTCGACAACCCGGTCGGACTCGAGATCAACGGCTCGCTGTGGACGCTGCGCTACGAATTCATGATGTATCTGATGGTGCTGGGGCTCGGCATAACGCGGCTGCTGCAGTTTGGCCCCGCCCTGGTACTGCTCCTCCTCGGCATGGGTTGCGTCTATTTCCCGGCGCTCGACTGGCTCGGCGGCTGGGGCTGGATGCTCTCGTTTTTTGCCAGCGGCATGGTACTCTATCAGCTGCGCGACAGCCGCATTTTCGACGGCCGTGTCGCGCTGGCGGCGCTGGCATTGCTGGTTGCCAGCATTCCACTCCGCCAATTCATCCTGCTGTTTCCGTTCACCGGCTGCTACCTGGCGCTTTATCTGGCGCTCAATCCACGCCTGCCCAAGCTGCGCGCCGCGCGCTATGGCGATCTCTCTTACGGGCTTTATATCTATGGCTGGCCGGCGGAGGCGCTGGTCATCTATCTGCGCGGCGGCCATGGCGCCTGGTGGCAGGTCTGCTTTCCGGCGCTCGCCATCGCTGCGGCGCTCGCCTTTATCTCGTGGCATTTGGTCGAGGCGCCGGCGCTACGCCTGAAGCCGCGCAATCGGCGACCGGCGGCCACGGCCGCGCTGGAAGCGGGAGACTGAGCTGGCGACCGAGATTCCCTATCGTCGCGATTTCGACTTCGCCTATGAGGATGCGGAGACCCTGTCACCGCTGATCCGCCGCGTGCTGGCACGTAATGCGAGCCCCTTCACCTTCAAGGGCACCGGCACCTATATCGTCGGGCACGGCCAGGTCGCGGTGATCGACCCCGGTCCCGATCTGCCCGAGCATATCGCTGCGCTGGAGCAAGCACTCGCGGGCGAGACCGTCACGCATATCCTCATCACCCACACCCATCTCGATCATTCCCCGGCCGCGGCGGCACTGAAACGCATGACGGGCGCCGCGAGTTACGGCTTCGGGTCGCATGGCTCGGGCCGCGCCGAGGAAGAGGCCGGCATCGCCTTCGGCATAGTCGAGGAAGGCGGCGACCGCGATTTCACTCCCGATCACACGATGCGCGAGGGCGACCGCGTCGAAGGACCTGGCTGGAGCCTCGCCGCGCTCGAGACGCCGGGCCATACCTCGAACCATCTCTGCTTCGATCTTGCCGAGGAGAAGACCCTTTTCACCGGCGACCATGTGATGGGCTGGTCGACCAGCGTGGTGGCGCCGCCCGATGGCGACATGGACTCCTATATGCGCTCGCTTGAAAAACTGCTGGTGCGCGGCGACGCGCTGTATTGGCCGACGCATGGGCCGTCGATCGTCGACCCGAAGCGGCACGTCGGCGCCTTCATCGCCCACCGCCGCGAGCGCGAGGCTGCCATCCTGGCGCGGCTCAAATCCGGCGACACCGCTATCCCCGATATCGTGCGCGCGGTCTATGCCGGGCTCGATCCGCGCCTGGTCAACGCCGCCGGCCGCTCGGTGCTGGCGCATCTGATCGCGCTGATGCGGGCAGGAAAAGTCACCGCCGCCGGCACGCCCGGCGTCACCGCACAGTATCGCCTGAGCGCTCGCTAGCCCTGGCAGGTTTCCGGGTGGTCGATCGGCACGCCGTGATGCCACATGCAGCAACGCATATGATAGGGCCGCTGCGGCGACGGGATAGCGGGCGACGCGGTTTCCCGCTCGCAGGTCTGCAATTGCCAGCTGTAATTGTCGCCATGCTCGTAATAGCCGCCATAGCGGTTACCGTAGGAATCCTGCACGGCATAGATCGGATCGAAGGTGCCGCAGCCGGTGAGCACCAGCAAAAATACCAGGATGGGCAAAGCGTGTTTGGCCATGCCCGTATTTTAGCCGCCCGGGATGTTTGGCGATAGGCCGCCGCGCGGCGGTTCGTGACAAGACGCGGGCGCTGACATAGGATCGGCGGCAATAACGACCGGCTCAGCCGGCGGCTTCATGGGGAGGACAATCGATGTTTTCACGGTCGACACTCGGCACGATTCTGCGCGGCTGCGCCCTGGCGCTGCTGGGATTCAGCCTCGTTCTGGCGAGCCCGGCCGCACGCGCCGCCGATCCGATCAAGATCGGCTTCAGCATGGCGCTCACCGGCGGCCTCGCGGCCAACGGCAAATCGGCGCTGCTCGCCATGCAGATCTGGGAAAAAGACGTCAACGACAAGGGCGGCTTGCTCGGGCGGCCGGTGCAACTGGTCTATTACGACGATCAGAGCACCCCCTCCGTCGTGCCGGGCATCTACACCAAGCTGCTCGACGTCGATAAAGTCGATCTCGTCGTCGGCCCCTATGCCACCAACATCATCGCGCCGGCGATGCCGATCGTCATCCAGCACAAGATGACCTTCATCGGCTTGTTGGGCCTCGCGGTGAACAGCGCCTTCAATTATCCCAATTACTTCGCGATGATCCCGTCGGGCCCGAACCCCAAGCCCTCCTTCACCAAGGGCTTCTTCGACATCGGCATGGCGCAGAACCCGAAGCCCAAGACCGTTGCCATCGTCTACGCCGATGCCGAGTTCTCGAACAATGCCGCCGATGGTGCCCGCACCAACGCCAAGGCGCTCGGGCTCAACATCGTCTACGACAAATCCTATCCGCCCGCGACCGCCGACTACACGCCGATTATGCGGGCGATCAACGCGACAAACCCGGATCTGATCGTGGTGTGTTCCTATCCGCCCGACACCAGCGGCATGATCAACGCGATGAACGAGGTCGGCACCAACGCCAAGATGTTCGGCGGCGCCATGGTCGGATTGCAGGCGACCGCGTTCAAGACCAAACTCGGACCGCTGCTCAACGGCATCGTCAATTACGACTTCTGGCTGCCCGGGCCGAAGATGCTGTTTCCCGGCGTGCAGGAGCTGCTGACCAAGTACCAGGCTCAAGCCGCCGCGCAAGGCGTCGATCCGCTCGGCTATTACATGGCACCGCTCTCCTACGCCTATCTGCAAGTGATGGGCGAGGCGGTGACCAAGACCGGCGGCCTCGACCAGCAGAAGATCGCCGATTACATCCGCGCCACCACGTTCCACACCGTGGCCGGCGACATCAAGTTCGGCGAGGGCGGCGAATGGGCGCAAAGCCGCGTGCTGTTCGTGCAGTTCCAGCACATCACCGGCAACGACGTCGACCAGTTCAAGGATACTTCGAAGACTGTGATCGTCGCCCCGGCTGAATACAAATCGGGCAACGCGATCTATCCCTTCAGCGCCGCGCGCAAATAAGCGGCGCAGAAAGCCTTGAAACGCCGGGCGGTTGGGCCCGGCGTTTTTCTTTTGGGCCGGTTTCGGCGAAACAAGACGTTGCAGAGCGCGGCCGATAGCGTCAAGCTGCGCCGCTTTCCGACACCCCCGCCGGCCAACGCCCTGCGTCTGGCCCGAAGACGGGACCCAAAGAGGAGCTGATCACCGATGAAATTCGTCACTTTCGGCGCCAAGACCGCGCCGCGTCTGGGCGCGCTCGACGAGACGCGCGGCGTGCTCGATTTGAAGAAGGCCAACCGCAATCTGCCCGGCGACATGCTGGCGCTGATCGAGGGCGGTCCCACCGCGATGAAGGCGGTGCGTAAAGTCTTCGACGCGGCGGTCAAGTCGAAGAAGGCCGGAGCCTGGATTCCGCTGAAGCGCGCCAAGCTGCTGGCACCCTTCCCGGTGCCGCGCAAGAACGTGTTCTGCGTCGGCCGCAACTATCGCCTGCACATCCTCGAGGGCGCCCGCGCCCGCGGCGTCGAGCCCTCCTTCCCCAAGGTGCCGGAATTCTTCTCCAAGCCGCGCACCACGGTGGTCGGGCACGAGGCCGGCGTGTTGCGCCACGCCGCCCACACCCAGAAGCTCGATTACGAGGTCGAATTTGCCATCGTCATCGGCAAGACCGTGACCAATTTGACGCCCGCGAACGCGATGAAGGCGATCTTCGGCTACACCATCGTCAACGACGTCACCGCGCGCGACGCGCAGACCGCGCACGGCCAGTGGTTCAAGGGCAAGAGCTTCGATACCTACTGCCCGATCGGCCCCGTCGTCGTCACCGCCGACGAGTTCGGCGATCCGAGCGGCCACCGCATCACACTTCGCGTCAATGGCGAGACGCGGCAGGATTCCAACACCTCGGACCTGCTGTTCGACGTGCCGGCGATCCTCACCCACCTCAGCGCCAGCTTGACGCTGGAGCCGGGCGATGTCATCGCCACCGGCACGCCGTCGGGCGTCGCCCTCGGCATGGACCCGCAGAAATGGCTCAACGTCGGCGACGTCGTCGAGGCCGAGGTCGAGGGCATCGGGGTCTTGCGGAACCGCATCATCGACGGATGAGCGACGGCCACCCTCGCAAGCCCTCCGCCGGCGCGGCGGAGGGCGACTGGTCCATTCCCGCCGGCCCGGTCCGCTTCTATCTTGTGCAACGCATCGCCAACGGTATGGCGAACCAGATGCAGGCCGTGGCGGTCGGCTGGTACGTCTATGCGCTGACCGACAGTGCGCTGGCCCTCGGGCTCATCGGCCTGACGCAATTCCTGCCCACCGCAGGCCTGGCGCTGGTGGCGGGCCATGTCATCGACCGCTATCCCCGCCGGCTCATCCTGCTCTGTGCCATCGCGCTCGAGATCGCCTGCTATCTGGCGCTGGCGGCGAAGGCGTATTTCGGCATCGGCGGCGTGGCCTGGGTCTTCGCATTGGTCGCGGTACTGGGCGTCGCCCGCGCCTTCGACCACCCGGCGCAATCCTCGCTGCTCCCTGGCCTCGTCTCGCGCGCAGCCTATCCGCGCACCGTCGCGCTAAGCTCGATGGCGATCCAGAGTTCGGTGGTGCTGGGACCGGCGGCGGGCGGGTTACTCTATTTGCTCGGCACGCCTGTGCCCTTCGCCGTGGCGGCGGCCCTCTCATCCATCGCCTTCCTCGCGGTTTTCCTCATCCCCAAGCGTGCGGCGCAGGGCAAGGGCGCGCCGCTGTCCTGGGCGCGCCTCGTCGGCGGCGTCGATTTCATCTGGAAGCACCAGGCGGTGCTCGGCTCGATCTCGCTCGACCTCTTCGGCGTGCTGTTCGGCGGCGCCACCGCCCTGCTGCCGATCTTCGCCCGCGACATCCTGATGATCGGGCCGGTAGGCCTCGGATTGCTGCGCAGCGCGCCGGCGCTGGGCGCGCTGATGACCGGGCTTGTCCTGGCGCGCCGGCCATTCACGCGCGGCATCGGCCCCCGCGTGCTGGTCGCGGTCGGCCTGTTCGGCATCGCCACGCTGATCTTCGGGCTGTCGCACAACGCGATGCTGTCTTTCGTGGCGCTGATCGCGGTCGGCGCCTCCGACATGGTCAATGTGGTGATCCGCACCACGCTGGTGCAGAGCGCCACGCCCGACACGATCCGCGGCCGGGTCAGTGCGGTCAACACGCTCTTCATCGGCACCTCGAACCAGCTCGGCGAATTTGAATCCGGCGTCACCGCCGACTGGCTCGGCCCGGTCGGCTCGGTCGCGCTGGGCGGCATCGCCACCATCGGCATCGCCATCGGCTGGGCCTGGCTGTTCCCGGCGCTGCGCCGGCTCGACCGCTTTCCGAAGCCCAACGCCGCGGACAGCCGCGCCGACGAATTCGCAGGGTTCGTGCCGCCCGCGTGACAGAAGGCCGCGGCCATGCCAGGATTATTTTCCATCACTGAAAGGAAACCCCGGTGCTGACGCTCTATTACGCTCCCGGCGCCTGCTCGATGGCGGCGCATATCGTGCTGGAAGAAGGCGGCGAGGCCTATGAGCCGAAGATCGTCAATCTGGCGCAGGGCGAGCAGAAAACCCCCGCCTACCTCAAGATCAACCCGCATGGCCGCGTGCCGGCACTAGTCTTGGGCGACGGTGAGACGCTGAGCGAGAACACCGCCATCCTGCCCTATCTCGGCCAGCGCTTCGGGCTGTGGCCGAGCGACGACAAAGGCAAGCGCCAGGCGTTGTCGACCGTTGGATTTTTTGCCTCCTCGGTCCATGCGGCGCATGCCCATGTCGGCCGGCCCGAGCGCTATGCCGCCGACAAGGCGGCGCAGGAGGACGTCAAGGCGATGGGCCTCAAGAGCTTCCACGGCTATTTGAAAGAGATCGACGGCAGCCTCGCCGGCCGCGAATGGCTCGGCGACAAATATTCCGTGGTCGATCCCTATGCGCTGGTCTTTTACGCCTGGGGCATCCGCCGCGAGCTGCCGATGGGCGAGCTCAAACATTACACTGCGTTCCGCGACCGCATGCTAAAGCGCCCGGCGGTCAAGCGCGTGATCGAGGGCGAGAAGGTCAAAATCTGAAGCCGACATGGACGAGAGACCTCTCACCATCCGGAAGCTGACCGCGCGCGCGGTGGTGGCGCCGCTGCAGCGGCCGGTGCGCACCGCGGTTGGCACCATCCCGAGCGCGCCCTTGGTGCTGATCGATATCGCCACCGAGCAGGGCATCGATGGCCGCGCCTATCTTTTCGGCTATATGCCGGAGACGCTGGTTCCGCTCGTCCGCCTGCTCGAGAGCATCGGCGAAAGCCTGATCGGCAAGCCGGTCGCGCCGGTGGCGCAGCTCGCCGCGTTCGACCGCCGCTTTCGCCTGCTCGGCTGGGAAGGCTTTGTCGGCATGGCGGTCGGCGGCATCGACATGGCGCTGTGGGACGCGCTGGCCAAGGCGGTGGGCTGGCCGCTGGTGCGGCTGCTCGGCGGCGCGGTCACGCCGCTCAAGGCCTATGACAGCTACGGCATCGTCGAGCCGCGCGACGATGAAGCGGTGATCCGCCAATCCATGGCGCGCGGCTTTCGCGGCATCAAGATCAAGCTCGGCGACGGCTCGCTTGAGCGCGACGAGGCGACGGTCAAGGCGGTGCGCGACCTGATCGGGCCGGAGGTGGCGCTGATGGTGGATTACAACCAATCGCTCGACCCGCCCGAGGCGTGTCGGCGCATCGCGCGGCTGGCGCGCTACGATCTCCATTGGGTCGAGGAGCCGGTGCCGCACGAGGATCTGGCCGGCCATGCCCAGGTGCGGGCGCGCAGCGGCGCGCGCATCCAGACCGGCGAGAATTGGTGGTTTCCGCGCGACATGGCCAAGGCGGTGGCGGCGGGTGCCAGCGATTTCGCCATGCTCGACGTGATGAAGATCGGCGGCGTTAGCGGCTGGCTGCGCGCCGCCGGCCAGGCCGAGGCGGCCACCTTGCCGGTATCGAGCCACCTCTTCATCGAGGCGAGCGCGCATCTGCTGCCGGTGACGCCGACCGCGCATTGGCTCGAATATCTCGATGTCGCCGGCGCCATCCTAGCCGAGCCGCTGTTGCCGGAAAGCGGCATGGTCAGCGCGCGCGGGCCTGGATTGGGCCTGGCCTGGGACGAAAAGAAAGTGGCGCGCTACGCGCTCTAGCTGCTAGCGCTTCGCCTTGACCCGGCGCTCCCAGAGATCGTAGGCGCGGCCGAGATTACGATCTTGGCTCGCCTTGGTGCGAGCTGCCTCGCCGGAGGTGAGGTACTTCACCGAGCCCAAGCGGATCGCGTCGCCTTGCAGCTTGGCGTTGATCTCGGCATAGACCGCGCGATAGACCGCGTGCTGCAGGCTCTGCCCAACCGCGACCGAGCCGTGGCCGCGCATCAGCGCGACCTCGTGCGGCCCGAGCGTCTTCACCAGCGCATCGCCGAGTTGATTGCTGGTGATCAGCATGTCGCTGTCGCCGACCACATCGCCGATCTCGAACACCGGCACGTCGTCGCCGAGAAAGCCGCTCATGTGATAGACCGGGCGCAGCTTCTGCGGTGTGATGCCGAAGGGGATGATGCTGGGCGAGTGGCTGTGCACCACCGCCATCACCTCGGGCCGGGCGCGCAGGATGCGGGCATGGATGAAGCGCTCGAGATAGGCCTTCGGGCCCTTCGGATCGATCGGCGCGCTGTCGAGGTCGTAGGCCTGGATGTCCTTCGCCGTCACCAGCGCCGGCGCCATGCTGCGCGATAAGAGAAACCGCTGCGGGTTTTCCGGATCGCGCAGGCTGACATGGCCGAAGCCGTCAACCACGCCCTGGTCGAACAGGATGCGGTTGGCGATGGCGAGCTCGGCGGCGGCTTTGGAATCGATCTTGGCTTTGGCCATCGGTCAGCCCCGTCCTATTCGCCGCGCCATTGCGGTGGGCGCTTGTTGAGAAAGGCGTCGATGCCCTCGCGGAAATCCTGGCTCATGTAGCACATGAGAACCAGATCATCGCCGTCGCCTTTCGGAATGCGCGGCTGCAACCGGCGCAGCGCCTCCTTGGTGGCGCGTAGCGTCAGCGGCGCGTGACTCGCCACCTTGCGGGCAAGCTCGTCGGCGCGCGCGGCGAGATCGGCGGGCTCGACCATCTGGGTGATCAGACCGGCGGCGAGCGCCTCGGGCGCATCGGCGAGCCGCGCGGTGAACAGGAGATCCTTCGCCCGCCCGGCGCCGATCAGGGCGGTGAGCCGCGCGTAATTGCCCATTGATAAACAATTTCCCAAAGTGCGCGCGACCGGAAAGCCGAAGCGCGCAGTCGTGGCAGCGATGCGCAGATCGCAGGCGGCGGCGATGCCGGCGCCGCCGCCGGTGCAGGCCCCCTGAATCGCGGCGATGGTCGGCTTCGGGCACATCTCGAGCGCGGTTAGCACGCGGTCGATGCGGCCCTCATAGGCGAGCGCATCCTCCGGCTTGTCGAAGGCCTTGAATTGCGAGATATCGGTTCCGGAGGCGAAGGCCTTGTCGCCGGCGCCGGTCAGCAGCAGCACTTTGATCGATTTGTCCGATGCGGCGTCCTGGCAGATCTGCGCCAGGCGCTCGTACATGGCGAAGGTCAGCGCGTTGCGCGCCTGCGGCCGGTTGAAGGTGATGCGGCCGATGCCGTCGCCGATCTCGAAAAGCAGTTCGTCGCTCAAGGGCATGGCTCCGGGCTGGCTGGTTGGGGCGCCACTATCCCCATTCCGCCCCCGCTTCTCAACCTTTTAAGGGCGTGGCACACTCCGCGTGCCACGCGAGCGGAGGCGCCGATGCCCTTGTCCCATCTCGAGCATTTCCTGATCCAGGCCGCCGATATCGAGGCGACCAAGGATTGGTACGTCAAGGTGCTGGGCATGCGCGTCGGGCCGCGCCCCGATTTCGGCTTTCCGGTCCACTGGCTCTATCTCGGCGACAAGGACGTGCTGCACCTGACCCAGGGCGGCGCCAAGGTCTCGCCCGAGCGGCTTAAATATCTGAGCCAGCAATCCCAGGCGACCTCCGGTACCGGCGTCGTGGATCACGTCGCCTTCCGCGCGGATGGGTTGCAAGACATGCTGGCGCATTTGCAGGCGCTCAAGATCGATTTTACCGAGCGCCAGGTCGACGATCAGGGACTCTATCAGCTCTTCGTGATCGATCCCAACGGCGTCAAGGTCGAGCTCAATTATCCGGCATCCGAGGCGAAGGGCCGCCGCGCCCCGGTGATGGCAAGCGATTACCGTTAAGATTCGGCCCCCGGGAGTCCATGCGGGGCCGGGGGCTAGGCAATCCGCGGCGCGCTCTTTATAGTCCGCCTCGATTGCAGGAGAATTCCTTGTCGGCGGCAAACAGCAAAACGCGCGCGCGGCGGCGCACGGCGAAGGAGCACGGGCCCGACCCGGTCGATGTTCATGTCGGGCAGCGGCTGCGACTCGCGCGCGAGCTCGCCGGGCTGACCCAGACCGAGATCGGCAAACAACTCCGCATGAGCTTCCAGGTCGTGCAGAAATACGAGCAGGGCGATATCCGCGTCTCGGCGAGCCGGCTCTATCAGCTTGCCAAGCTGCTGGGAAAGCCGGTGAGCTATTTCTTCGAGGGGCTGGAGCACGCGTCGCCGCGCAAGGCCGCGGTCGAGCCGGAAATCGGCCGGCACGAGATCGACCTGCTGCGCGCCTACCGCGCCATCGCCAAGACCGCCTTGCGCCAGCGCCTGCTGCTGCTGGTGCGCGGTATCGCCGAGCGGCGTGCGGCATGAGTATTTTGTCATGAGCGATCCGAAACCACTGATGGCGGGCAAGCGCGGCCTCATCATGGGCGTCGCCAACGAGCGCTCGATCGCCTGGGGCATCGCCCGCGCGGTGCACGCGCATGGCGCCGAGCTTGCCTTCACCTATCAGGGCGAGGCGTTCCACAAGCGCGTCGTGCCGCTGGCCGAGAGCGTCAACAGCAAGATCGTCGTCGACGCCGACGTCACCGACACAAAGAGCCTCGACCGGCTGTTCGAGACCATGAGTAAGCAATGGGACCGGCTCGATTTCGTCGTCCATGCCGTGGCCTATTCGGACGCGACCGAGCTGAAGGGCAAGTATCTCGATACCAGCCGCGCCAATTTCCTCAAAAGCATGGACATCTCGTGCTTTTCCTTCACCGATCTCTGCCGGCGCGCGGCGCCGCTGATGAACACCGGCGGCAGCCTCCTGACGCTGAGCTATCTCGGTGCCGAGCGCGTCATGCCGCATTACAACGTGATGGGCGTGGCGAAAGCGGCACTCGAATCCTCGGTGCGTTATCTCGCGGCCGATCTCGGCGGCCAGGGTATCCGCGTCAACGCAATCTCGGCCGGCCCGATCAAGACGCTGGCCGCCTCGGGCATCGGCGATTTCCGCTATATCCTGAAGTGGAACCAGTACAACGCGCCGTTGAAGCGCAATGTCGGCGTCGACGACGTCGGCAAGGCGGCGCTGTATCTTCTGAGTGACCTATCGTCCGGCGTCACCGGCGAAATCCATCATGTCGATTCGGGCTATCACATCGTCGGCATGAAATCGGCGGACGCGCCCGACATCTCGACCGTCTAGCGAGGCAAGCAATGGCGGGCAACGGCTTCGGCACCCTTTTCCGCTTCACCACCTGGGGCGAAAGTCACGGGCCGGCGATCGGCTGCGTCGTCGAAGGCGTGCCACCGCGCATCGCGCTGTCCGAGGCCGACATCCAGCCCTGGCTCGACAAGCGCAAGCCGGGCAGTTCGCGCTTTACGACGCAGCGCAAGGAATCCGACCGCGTCCAGATCATGTCCGGCGTCTTCGAGGGCCAGACCACCGGCGCCCCGATCATGCTGTCGATCGCCAACGAGGATGCGCGCTCCAAGGATTACGACGCGATCAAGGATAGCTTCCGCCCCGGCCACGCCGATTACACCTATTGGGCCAAATACGGCATCCGCGATTATCGCGGCGGCGGCCGCGCCTCGGCGCGCGAGACCGCGGCGCGGGTGGCGGCGGGCGCCATCGCGCGCAAGATTCTCGGCGACGGGGTTCGGATTCGCGGCGCGCTGGTGCAGATGGGCCCGCATGCGATCGACCGCGCGCGCTGGGATTGGAACGCGATCGGCAGCAACCCCTTCTTCTGCCCCGATACCGATGCGGCGCGGAAGTGGGAAAGCTTCCTCGACGAGGTCCGTAAGGCGGGCTCCTCGACCGGCGCCGTGATCGAGGTGCAGGCGAGCGGCGTGCCGGCGGGATGGGGCGAGCCGGTCTACGACAAGCTCGACGCCGATCTCGCCAAGGCGATGATGAGCATCAACGCGGTGAAGGGCGTCGAGATCGGCGCCGGCATGGCAGCGGCGGCGCTGTCGGGCGAGGCGAATGCCGACGAGATGCGCATGCAAGGCGGCAAGGTCGCCTTTCTTGCCAACAATGCTGGCGGCATTTTGGGCGGAATTTCCACCGGCCAGGATGTGGTGGTGCGTTTCGCGGTCAAGCCGACCAGCTCGATTCTGGCGCCGCTCAAAAGCGTCGACCGTCACGGCAAGGAGATCGAGGTCAGCACCAAGGGCCGCCACGATCCTTGCGTTGGCATCCGCGCCGTGCCGGTGGGCGAGGCGATGATGGCGGTGGTGCTGGCGGATCATCTGCTGCGCCATCGCGGGCAATGCGGCTGAGCCCCTAGGAGAGCGAGAGCATGGGCCGTTTTCTGTTTCGTCTCTGCACCGTGATTGGCGCCTTGATGCTGATCCTGATCGTGATCGCGGCGGGCGGCATCGCCTGGGTCACCCTGAACAAGCCCGGCATCGCCGACACCACCGTGCTGACGCTCAATATCACCGGCACGCTGCCCGACGCGCCGCAGAAGACCGGCGTGCTCGATCTGCTTTCGGGCAGCCAGCCGACGCTGATCGACGTGCTCAACGCGCTGGAGCGCGCCGGCGACGATGCCAGGGTCAAGGGGCTGCTGCTGCGCATCGAGGATAGCGACATCGGCTTGGCCCAGGCAGAGGAGCTGCGCGACGCGCTCGCCGCGTTCCGCGCCAAGGGAAAGCCCGTCATCGCGGTTGCCGACAGCTTCGGCGAATTCGGCTCCGGCACGCGCGGATATTATCTGGCGGCGGGCAGCGACGAGATCTGGCTGCAGCCGATGGGCCTTTTGGGCCTGGTCGGCTTGCGCGCCGAGGAGCCGTTCTTCCGCGGCACGCTCGACAAGCTCGGCATCGTCGCGCGCTTCGATCACCGCGAGGAATACAAGACGGCGATGAACCCGCTGACCGAGACCAAGATGACGCCGGCGCATCGCGAGGAAACCCAGGCGATCCTCGATTCCGCCTACGAGCAGATCGTTTCCGGCATATCCTCCGACCGCAAGCTCGACGAGAGCCGCGTGCGCGCGCTGATCGACCAGGGCCCGCTGCTCGCCGCGCAGGCGGTCGATGCTCACCTCATCGATCGTATCGGCACCGCCACCGAGGCGCTCGCAGCCTTGAAGGCGCGCGCCGGCGGCGACGCCAATATTCTCAGCCTGGAGCATTATCTCGACCGCGCTGGAGCGCCGCATCGCCAGGGCCCGGTGGTGGCGCTGATCTATGCCGACGGGCTGATGATGCGCGGCAAGAGTGATGGCGGCGGATTGCTCGGCAGTGGCGTGATGGGCGCCGACAACGTCGTGCACGCCTTTCGCCTGGCGCAGGAAGACAAGGACGTCCGCGCCATTCTCTTCCGCATCGACAGCCCGGGCGGCTCGGCGGTAGCGGCGGAGACGGTGTGGAACGCCGTCAACGAGGCGCGCGCGGCGGGCAAGCCGGTCATCGTCAGCATGGGCAGCGTCGCCGGCTCGGGCGGCTATTACATCGCCGCCGGCGCCGACCAGATCGTCGCCGAGCCGGCGACATTGACCGGCTCAATCGGCGTGGTAGCGGGCAAGTTCGTGCTGACGGGATTGATGGACAAGCTCGGCATCACCGCCGATGCGGCGCAGACCTCGGACAGCGCCGCGATCCTGAGCCCGTTGCAGGATTTCACGCCGCAGGGCTATGCCCGCTTCGAGGCGGTGCTCGACGACATCTATGCCGGCTTCAAGACGCGCGTCGCCCAAGGCCGCAAGATGGATACCGATGCGGTGGAAAAAGCCGCCAAGGGGCGCGTCTGGACCGGCGCCGACGCGCAAAAGCTCGGGCTGGTCGACGCGCTGGGCGGCTATGCCACGGCGCTGGCGCTGGCCAAGGCGAAAGTCGGCATTCCGGCGAGCCAGGACGTCGATCTCAAGACCTATCCGGCGCCGTCGAGCGGCATCGCGACGTTGGTGAAAAACGCGCTCGGCCGCAACGACGACGAGGCCGATGTGCTGACGGCCGACAATTTCGGCGTCATCGCCGCGCTGCTGCGCGATATGCAGCTGCTCGCGGCGCCGCCGGGCGCGCTGGTGATGGAACCGATAGTAGTGCGCTAGCTTCCGAAGGGGCGAAGTATGCGTTTGTGGGAGCGCGCAGCATTAAAAGACACTGACGCTTGGAAGACGATTCTATCGTCTTCGACGCAGTGGATAAATTCAGCAATGGCTAGCGACGCGGCGCACTCGGTGGATTAAGCGCTAAGGAAGGCATTCGCTTCGACTTCTACGTGCCTCCCCCAACAGCAGCCGCAATATAAAAGTATTCGATTATATGCGCACGAACGTGGCAACCAGCTCGAGCTGCGCCGACCAGATGAAGGCATCGACCGGCTGCACGGCCGCGAGGCGATAGCCGCCATCGACCAGCTGCCGCGCGTCGCGGGCGAAGCTCGCCGGGCTGCACGACACCGCGACGATGCGCTTCACCGCCGACAGCGCCAGCGTGCGGCATTGCGGTGCCGCCCCGACGCGCGGCGGATCGAACACCACCGCGTCATAACCGGCGAGCTCATCGATGGAAAGCGGCCGCTTGGCGAGATCGCGCTGCTCCGCGGTGACGCGATCGAGCTTGGCGCGCGATGCGGCCTGACGCAGCGCCGCCACCGAAGCCGCATCGCCCTCGACGGCATGGACCGATCCCTGCTTCGCCAGCGCAAAAGTAAAAGTGCCAAGCCCGGCATAGAGATCGGCGATCCGGCTGGCTGGGCCGAGTGCCGCCAGAACCTGCTCGGTCAGCACGCGATCGGCCTCCTCGCTTGCCTGCAGAAACGAATCCTCGGGCAGATCGATGGTGACGCCGGAGAACGCCACCTGCGCCTTGCGGCGCAGCGCCACCGGCGTCACCGTGCCGTCCTTCGCCCGCCAGGCGAGACGGGCGAGATCGAGGCCGGTGGCGAATTCCGCCAGCGCCTCGAGCGCCGCGAGACCGGGGGTCTCGGGCAGATCGAGCAGCACAGCGACGCCGCTTTGCGCCAGCGTCAGGGTGGCCGCACCCTCGCCACGCTTGCCGAGGATTTTTCCGCTCAACTGCCGCAGCGGCTCGACCAGCGCGAAGAGCCTTGGATGCAAGACGAAGCAGGCGCGCATATCGACGATGCGGTGGCTGGCGCGGGCATGAAATCCGACCCGGCGCGGCTCCAGACTGAGGCGCGCGCGCCGCCGGGTTTGCTGCGCCAGGCGGAGCAAGGGCGCAACCGATACTTCGCCGAGCCCCTGCAGCGCCAGCGCGTGGCGCAGCCAACTCACCTTGGTCTCGGCATAGGCATCGGGCGAGAGGTGTTGCAGCGCGCAGCCGCCGCAATCGCCGAAATGCTGACAGGGCGGCGTCACGCGTGCGCCCGGCGTGACGATGGATACGATCTCGCCCGGAACCCCCTCGCGATTGCCGCTGCCGAGCTTGACGCTCAGCACGTCGCCCGGCGCCGCGAAGGGCACGAAGATGCGCTTGCCGTCGTGATGGCCGATGCCGTCGCCGCGCACGCCGACATGATCGATGGGCAGCGTGACCTCGCTCATCCGCGCGACGCGGCGATGAGAAATTCGGTGTTGCCCTCGGGGCCCTTCAACGGGCTCTCGACCACGCCGGCGACCTCCCAGCCCTGCGCCGCGATCCAGGCGGAGATGCGCTCGCAGACCTCGCGGTGAAGATCGCTATCGCGCACCACGCCGCCCTTGCCGACGCGATCCGGGCCGACCTCGAATTGCGGCTTGATCAGCGCGACCAGTCGCGCGCGCGGCTTCGCCAGAGCGAGGCCGGCCGGCAGCACAGTCTCGAGGCCGATGAAGCTCGCATCGCAGGTGACGAGATCGACCGGCTCTGGAATCTCGCGCGCCGTAAGATGGCGGGCGTTGGTCCGCTCCAGCACCACCACGCGCGAATCCTGGCGCAGCTTCCAGGCGAGTTGACCAAAGCCGACATCGACGGCATAGACCTTGGCGGCGCCGCGGCTGAGCAGCACGTCGGTGAAGCCGCCGGTCGAGGCGCCGATATCGAGCGCGACGAGGCCCGTGGGATCGACGGCAAAATGATCGAGCGCATGGGCGAGCTTGACGCCGCCGCGCGACACCCAGGGATGATCCTTGCCGCGCAATTCCAAGGCAGTGTCGGAAGATATCGACGTGCCGGGCTTGTCGAGGCGCTTATCGCCGCTCCACACAGCACCGGCCAATATCAGCGCCTGCGCCTTGGCGCGGCTTTCGGCCAAGCCCCGCTCCACCAGAAGCTGATCGATGCGGCGCTTATCGCTCATGACTCATCCGGCGCCGAAACGGCGCGCAGGCAATGCAGCGGCGGGAACGAGAGAGGCTAGGCGCGGAAATTGCGCTCGACGACGGCGCGGCCGAGCGCCACCAGCGCGGTATCCTTGATCTGGCGCGCGTTCAAGCCGGCCTCGTCGTATTGCTTGACCGGCGAATCGTGATCGATGAATTTGTCGGGCAGCACCAGCGGCCGGACCTTCAAGCCCTGGTCGAGCAAGCCGGCATGGGCGAGATGGTGCAGCACATGGCTGGCAAAGCCGCCGACGGCGCCTTCCTCGACGGTGATCAGCACCTCGTGCTCGCGCGCCAGGCGCTCGACCAAATCGGTGTCGAGTGGTTTCATGAAGCGCGCATCGGCGACGGTGGTCGAGAGCCCGGCATGACCAAGCTCTTCCGCCGCCTTGAGGCATTCGGTCAGCCGGGTGCCGAAATTGAGGATGGCGATCGAGGTGCCCTCGCGCAGGATGCGGCCCTTGCCGAGCGGCAGGACGCTGCCTTTCGCCGGCAGCGTGACCCCGGTGCCCTCGCCGCGCGGATAGCGCACGGCCGACGGCGTGTCGTCGATGGCGGCGCAAGTCGCCACCATATGCATGAGCTCGGCCTCGTCCGAGGCCGCCATGATGACGAAGCCCGGCAGGCAGCCGAGATAGGCCAGATCGAAAGAACCGGCATGGGTGGCGCCGTCGGCGCCGACCAAGCCGGCGCGGTCGAGCGCAAAGCGCACCGGCAGCTTCTGGATGGCGACGTCGTGCACCACCTGGTCGTAGCCGCGCTGAAGGAATGTGGAATAGATCGCGGCGAAGGGCTTCATCCCCTCGCAGGCCAAGCCCGCGGCGAAGGTGACGCCGTGCTGCTCGGCGATGCCGACATCGAAGCAGCGCTTAGGGAAGCGCTCGGCGAATTTATCGAGGCCGGTGCCCGACGGCATGGCGGCGGTGATGGCGACGATGCGCTCGTCGACCTCGGCCTCGGCGATCAGGGCCTTGGCGAAGACGCCGGTATAGCTCGGGGCACCCGGCTTCGCCTTGACCTGGGCGCCGGTGGCGACATCGAATTTTACGACGCCGTGATATTTATCGGCGGCCGCCTCGGCGGGCGCGTAGCCGCGGCCCTTTTGCGTCACGACATGGACCAGCACCGGGCCGCGATCCGCGCTGTCGCGCAAATTCTTCAGCACCGGCAGCAGATGGTCGAGATTGTGGCCGTCGATCGGGCCGACGTAGAAAAATCCCAGCTCTTCAAAGAGCGTGCCGCCGGTGACCATGCCGCGCGCGTATTCGTCGGCGCGCCGCGCCAGCTTGGCGAGCGCGCGCGGGAAGCGCTTGGCCATCGCCGCGCCGATATGGCGCAGGCTGTGATAGGGTTTCGACGACAAGAGCCGCGACAGATAGGCGCTCATCGCGCCGACCGGAGGTGCTATCGACATGTCGTTGTCGTTCAGGATGACGATGAGGCGCGAATTCATCGAGCCGGCGTTGTTCATCGCCTCATAGGCCATGCCGGCGCTCATCGCGCCGTCGCCGATCACGGCGATGACGTGGTTCTTGTCGCCCTTCAGGTCACGGCCGACCGCCATGCCGAGCCCGGCCGAGATCGAGGTCGAGCTATGCGCGGCGCCGAACGGGTCGTATTCGCTTTCGGCGCGGCGGGTGAAGCCCGACAGGCCGCCGCCTTGGCGCAATGTCCGGATGCGGTCGCGCCTTCCGGTCAAAATCTTGTGCGGATAGGCCTGATGGCCGACATCCCAGATCAGCCGGTCGCGCGGCGTGTCGAAGACGTAATGGAGCCCAACGGTGAGCTCGACGACACCGAGTCCGGCACCGAGATGGCCGCCGGTCATCGACACCGCATCGACCAGCTCGCGACGCAGCTCGTCGGCGAATTGGCGCAGATCGCTCTCGGGCAGCTTGCGCAGGTCCGCCGGCTCATGCACCGAGTCGAGCAGCGGCGTCAGATCGTTGCGCAACACCGGAGCGGCCTCCTGCGTTTTTTTGTCTGCGGTACCAGTCACGAGTCCCTCAAGACGTACATATATGCAGCGTTTGGTTGATTATAGGAACCTAATCATAGCCTTGCCAAATAAGCAATTTCATTGCTGGAAAACCCTGCCTAACCCCGCATGTTGGCTTAGCTTTCATGCGCCGCTATGCCTCTGGTCGCACGGCCAATCTTGCGTATAATGCTGCCGAACGAAAGGGCGCCTTCGCCCATCGAGAGAGGCACAGCATAATGCGGGTTGTTTTGGCCCAGCCCCGGGGATTTTGCGCCGGCGTCGAGCGCGCGATCGACATCGTCGAGCGCGCCATCGAGAAATACGGGCCGCCGATCTATGTCCGCCACGAGATCGTGCACAACCGCCACGTCGTCGAGCGGCTGCGCGCCAAGGGCGCCATGTTCGTCGACGATCTGGACGAGATTCCGCCGGGCAGCGTCACCATCTTCAGCGCCCATGGCGTCTCCAGCGAGGTCGAGGATTCGGCGGCGCGACGCGACCTGCCGGTGATCGACGCGACCTGCCCGCTGGTCTCCAAGGTCCACAGCGAGGGCCAGCGCTATGCCGGGCAAGGCCGTGAGATCGTGCTAATCGGCCATGCCGGCCACCCCGAAATCGAGGGCACGATGGGCCGCATCAACGGCAAGGTGCATCTCATCTCCAAGGCCCAGGAAGTCGCCGGGCTCACCGTCGGCGATCCGCACAAGCTTGCCTTCATCACCCAGACCACGCTGAGCGTCGACGACACTCGCGCGGTGATCGACGCGCTGAGGCAGCGCTTTCCCGACATCGTCGGCCCCGACACCAAGGACATCTGCTACGCGACGCAAAACCGCCAGCACGCGGTGCGGGAACTAGCGCAGCAGGTGGAGGTTGTATTGGTGGTGGGTGCCGCCAACAGCTCCAACTCCAACCGGCTGCGCGAGATCGCCGCCGAGGTCGGGGTGAAGGCCTATCTCATCGCCGATGCCGAGGCGCTCGATCCCGAATGGGTCAAGGGCGCCAAATCGGTCGGCATCACCGCGGGTGCCTCGGCGCCCGAGGAATTGGTGCAAAATTTGATCGAGCGACTGCGCCAGATCGGCAAGGTCGAATGCGAGAAACTGCCGGGCATCACCGAGAACGTTCGTTTCCGCATGCCCGCCGAACTGGTCGACCTACCGAGTTAAGAAGGAAAACCTCGTGTCCGTTCCGCTCAAACAAAAAATCCGCGTCGGCGCCTACGTTGCAAAGCAGCGGCTGATGGGCGTCGAGCGCTATCCACTGGTGCTGATGCTGGAGCCGCTGTTCCGCTGTAACCTCGCCTGCGCCGGGTGCGGCAAGATCGACTATCCCGACGCGATCCTGAACCAGCGGCTGTCGGTGGCAGATTGCCTCGAGGCGGTCGACGAGTGCGGCGCGCCGGTGGTCTCCATCGCCGGCGGCGAGCCGCTGCTGCACAAGGAGATCGAGAAGGTTGTCGAGGGCGTCATCGCGCGCAAGAAATTCGTTTATCTTTGCACCAATGCGCTGCTGCTGGAAAAGCGGATCGATCGCTTCAAGCCCAACCCCTATTTCGTCTGGTCGATCCATCTCGACGGCGACAAGGCGATGCACGACCATTCAGTCTGCGAAGAGGGCGTTTACGAGCGCGCCGAATCGGCGATCCGGCTGGCCAAGTCCAAGGGCTTCCGCGTCAACATCAACTGCACCCTGTTCGACGGCGCCGAGCCGGAGCGCGTCGCGCGTTTCTTCGACAGCGTGATGGCGATGGGCCTCGACGGCATCACCGTCTCGCCGGGCTATGCCTATGAGCGGGCGCCCGACCAAGCGCACTTCCTCAACCGGCGCAAGACCAAGGAGCTGTTCCGCGGCATCTTCCGCGCCCAGAACGGCCAGAAATGGTCGTTCTCGCAATCCGGGCTGTTCCTCGACTTCCTCGCCGGCAACCAGAACTATCACTGCACGCCGTGGGGCAACCCGACGCGGACATATTTCGGCTGGCAGCGCCCCTGCTACCTGCTCGGCGAAGGCTACACAAAGACCTTCAAGGAGCTAATGGCCTCGACCGATTGGGACAAATACGGCACCGGCAATTACGAGAAATGCGCCGACTGCATGGTCCATTCGGGCTACGAGGCGACCGCGGTGATGGATGCGGTGAAGCATCCGCTGAAGGCGCTCGGCGTCGCGTTGCGCGGGGTCAAGACCGAGGGCGAGATGGTGCCCGAGATCAACCTCGACAATCAGCGGCCGTCGGATTTCGTCTTCTCGCGCCACGTCGAGGACGCGATGGAGCGCATCGAAGCGGCCGAATAATCCATTCGATGTCGCGACGATAAAAGCCGGGCCTCGCGCCTGGCTTTTTCTTCAGCGGCCGCCGCCCGAGCGATACATCGACGGATCGTCGTAGGGGCCGCTGCCGCCGTTCCACGGCGAATAGACTCGCTCGGGCGCCGGACCGCAGGAGGCGAGCAGCAGATTCAGCGACAGCAGCAGCGCCGACAGAATCGCCGCGCGAAGATTCACCTGCCGCATTCGTCATCTCTCACATAAATTTAAGCTTCGCCGATTTTATAGGCAGCGTGCCCGCCGCGAAACCAGAATCATGCGTGTTATCGCGGCAGACATGAACCCGCTGTTATGCTTCACGGAAGTGTTACGGCAATGCGACGAAGCGCGCAGGTCAATCCCCCGCGATGGTTCGTATATTGAAGATCGAGGCCACGCGTTTCGGCCTCGGCTTTGTGTCACTCATACAGGAGATTATCGTGAAGAACACTTTCAAGGCATTGGCTCTCGCCGGCGCCATCGCGACGCTGTCGACCGCTGCTTTCGCGCAATCCTACGACCAGGCTCCGGCCAGCGGCGGCTCGACCTATCAGGGACAATCCAACGCGTTCCAGAACGCACCGGGCCCCTATGACAACGAAATGGGCGACCGCGTCGCCAGCTAACGGTCTCCGCCGCAAAAGTTAAAAAAATAGGAAACGCAGAAAGCCGGGACTTGGTCCCGGCTTTTGCGCTTCAGGGCGCCGGGTGCCGCGGCAGCGTGATCACAGATTTACCCCAGCGGAGGCATGGTCCAAACGCCCAGCGCGGCCGATATATATCCATCGCAACAAAGGAGCCCCGCTCATGAAGACGACATTGAAGGCCTTGATTCTTGCCGCAGCGATCGCAACGGCGTCGACCGCCGGCGCCTTTGCCCAAAACTATTCGGGGCCACCCAATCAGACCTCGCAATCGGGCGGCGGACCCTATGACGGAAATATGGGCAACCGATCCCCCAGCTGACCAAATCGCCTCCTCCACGGGCAATCACAACAATGGGGACGCCGAAAGCCGGGATTCGTCCCGGCTTTTTTGCGTGGGCGACCAGAGGATTAGTTACATACGAGGTCGAATTACGGCTTTCGTTCGGCGAGATTTTTCTGCATATTTAACGCAAGGCCGCAATGAGCGCGGCCAATCGGGCCGCGCCGGGGGAACGGAAGCCTCCGGCCGAATAATCACTTGGAGGGGAACGCTATGTCGTTTTTGGATAGAAACCGGACCATCGCGCCAGCGGGCTATAGCCGCTGGCTCATTCCGCCTGCAGCACTCTGCGTCCATCTCTGCATCGGCCAGGCCTATGCGTTCAGTGTGTTCAACCTGCCAATGACAAAATTGCTCGGCATCACCGCATCCGCGCCGGACGATTGGACCATTCCCGAGCTCGGCTGGATATTCAGCATCGCCATCGTGATGCTGGGGCTGTCCGCCGCGTTCCTCGGCCGCTGGGTCGAGGAAGGCGGTCCGCGCCGCGCCATGTTCACCGCAGCCTGCTGCTTCGGCGGCGGCTTCCTCATTTCAGCGGTCGGTGTCTCCGTCCATAATATCTGGCTGGTCTATTTCGGCTATGGCTTCGTCGGCGGCATTGGCCTCGGCGTCGGCTATATCTCGCCGGTCTCGACGCTGATTAAGTGGTTCCCCGACCGGCCCGGCATGGCGACCGGCATGGCGATCATGGGCTTCGGCGGCGCCGCTTTCATCGCCTCGCCGCTCTCTGTCTACCTGATGAGCCAATTCACCACCGCGACCCATGTCGGCGTGATGGAGACCTTCGTCTGCCTCGGCGTGATCTATTTCGCCTTCATGTGCGTCGGCGCCATCATCGTTCGCATTCCGCCGGCGAACTGGAAGCCGGCGGGCTGGGTTCCGGCAACGACGCAGCGCAAGCACGTCACCACCAGCAACGTCTATGTCTATGAAGCGCTGAAGACGCCGCAATTCTGGATGATCTGGATCGTGCTGTGCATGAACGTCTCGGCCGGCATCGGTGTACTAGGCCAGGCCTCGGCGATGATCCAGGATATGTTCCCTGGCAAGGTCACCGTGGTGGCCGCGGCGGGTTTCGTCGGTCTGATGAGCCTCTTCAACATGGGTGGCCGTTTCGTCTGGGCCTCCCTGTCGGACTATATCGGCCGCAAGAACACGTATTTCTGCTTCTTCATCCTCGGCATCGCCTGCTACTGCTTCGTGCCCTATACCGGCGCGATCGGCAGCGTGGTGCTGTTCGTCTGTTCCTACGCGATCATCTTCAGCATGTACGGCGGCGGCTTCGCTACCGTCCCGGCCTATCTGCGTGACATGTTCGGCACGCGCTATGTCGGCGCCATCCACGGCATGTTGATCACCGCATGGTCGGCAGCGGGCATCATCGGCCCGGTGCTGGTCAACTATATCCGCCAGTACAACCTCGACCATGGCGTCGCCAAGGCGCAGGCCTACAACAACACCATGTATGTGTTGGCGGGTCTGCTGGTGATCGGTTTGATCGCCAATGCGCTGGTCAAGGCGGTGGATAAGCGCCATCACATGACGGCGCAAGACGAAGCCAAGGCTGCGGCCTGAACCGGAAAAAAAGGAGAGACTCACATGGCGACCAACACACAAGACTCCGGCAACGGCCTCAAACTGTTGCTGGCCTGGGGTTTCGTCGGGATTCCGCTTGCCTGGGGCGTGATCCAGACGCTGATCAACTCGATGAAGCTGTTCCAGTAGGGCAGCCCTCTCGTCGAAGACCGGGGCCGGCTCGCAAGAGGCGGCCCTTTTCTTTTTGGTTAGGCGAGGCCCCTGATCGCCGCAGGCGCGACGTGGAGCGAGGCGAGCGCACGTCGGGTATCGCGCGCCAGCCCGATCAGCGCCGGGAGCTGGCGTGGCCGGCCGAACAGTGAGGCCATCACGCGGTAGGGCGCGAAGCGCCCCTTGGTGTCGAGCCCGACCAGCGCCGCCGGCGGCAGCGAGCGCGAGGCCTCGTCGGCGACGGCGCGCAGCACGATGAACTTGACGCCATGCGCCTTGGCGACCCGTACTACGCTGAGGCTTTCCGTGTCGACCGCGACGGCGCCGCCCTGGGCATGAAGCTTCGCCTTACCACGCGAATCCATGACGACGCTGTCGAAACCCAGGAGATCGGCGTGATTGGCGGCGAGCCGGGATTGCAGGCGGTCGTGCAACGCCGCATCGACCGCGAAGCGCTCGCCCGATAGTGCCACCACTACGCGCGGCAACAGCAGATCACCGGTGCGCAGCTTCGGGTCGAGGCCGCCGGCGACGCCGAAGCTCATCAGCGCCGTGGCGCCCTGCGCCACCGCCGCTTCGGCCTCGGACACGGCGCGCGCCGGATCGGCGCCCGAAATACGAACTTCGATGCCATGCCGGCGCAGGATCCGAGCCTCGGCGGCGAAGCCGCAGATGGCGACAATTTTCATCACATGCCGTGCGCGACGCGCCCCCGATTGGCCTGCCGCAGATTGCGATATCGCGCCAACGCCCACAAGGGGAAGTAGGCCCGATAGCCGTGATAACGCAGATAGAAGACACGCGGGAATCCCACCGCCGTATAGGCGTCTTCGTCCCATAAGCCATGCGGCTGCTGGGTTTTGAGCAAATAAGCGATGCCGCACGATGTCGCGGAGTGCCCCGCCTCGCCCGCCGCCATCAGCCCCAAAAGCGCCCAGGCGGTCTGCGACGGGGAGCTCGCCTTGCCCTGGCCATGCGGCTGCTCCGGCCAATATGAGGCGCCATCCTCGCCCCAGCCGCCATCCTTGCGCTGGGTCGATACCAGGAATTCGACGGATCGCCGGATCGCCGGATCGGCATGATCGACCCCGGCGGCGTTGAGCGCGTTGAGCACCGACCAGGTGCCATAGATGTAATTGGTGCCCCAGCGCCCGAACCACGAGCCGTCGGGCTGCTGGGTGCGGCGCAGATAAGCCAGCCCCGCCGCCAGCGCCGGCGCGTGAAATGGCTCGCCGAGCTGCGCCAGCAACCCGGCGCAGCGCCCCGCCACGTCCTCGGTCGGCGGATCGAGCAACGCGCCGTGATCGGCGAAGGGGATGTAGTTCAGATAATAATATTCATTATCGGCGTCGAAGGCGGCCCAGCCGCCATTGCCGCATTGCATGCCGATCAGCCATTCGGCGGCGCGCGCGACGGCGTTGCGATACTGCGCGCGGTCGAGGCGATCGAGCGCCATCGCCACCATCGCGGTGTCGTCGAGATCGGGATAATGCGCGTTGCGGTACTGGAAGGCCCAGCCGCCGGGCCGCAGGCTCGGGCGCCAAACCGCCCAATCGCCGGCAAGATCCAATTCCTGCAGTGGGATCAGCCAGTCGAGGCCGCGCCGCGCCGCGGCGATTGCCGTGTCGCTGCCGACCTCGAGCAGCGCATGGGCGGCAAGTCCGGTGTCCCAAACCGGTGAGAGACAGGGCTGGCAATAACTGCGCCCCGGCGCCAGCACCAGGAGCTTCTTCAGCGCCGATTTGGCGGTGAGCAGATTGGGATCGTTTTTCAGCCGGCCGAGGCATTCATACATCATCACCGAATTGGCGATGGCGGGATAAATCCCGCCGAGCCCGTCATCGCCGTTGAGGCGCTCGCCGACGAAAGCCACCGCGCGGTCGATTGCCCGGCGCCGCGATGCTGCCGGCAGATGCGGCTCGATCACGCGCAGCACATCGTCGATGCGGTTGAAGAGCCAGGCCCAGAACGAGCCGGTGGCGCGCGGCGGGCGCGCGGCACTGCCTTGCGTGAACAGCTCGGGCACGGCGATGGCGCGCGGATTCTTGGCGCGCGGCTTTTGCGCCATCAGCACCAGGAGAGGCACGATCACCGTGCGCGACCAGTAGCTGACCTTGCTGAGATGAAAGGGAAACCAGCGCGGCAGCAGCATGATCTCGACCGGCATCACCGGCACGGCCTGCCACGGCAATTGACCGAACAGCGCGAGCTGGATGCGGGTGAAGACGTTGCTCTGGGCGGCACCCCCCGCCGCCAGGATCGCGTTCCGCGCCCGCACCATATGCGGAGCGTCGACGGCATCGCCGGCGCCCTTCAGCGCGAAATAGGCTTTGACGCTGGCGGAAATATTGAACGCGCCGCCATGAAAGAGCGGCCAGCCGCCATGCTCGGCCTGGGTCTCCCGTATATAAACCGCCAAGGCGCGCTGCTCGCCATCGTCGATCTCGCCGAGATAATGCTGCAGCAGCAGATATTCGGCCGGGATGGTGACGTCGGCCTCGAGCTCGAAGGCCCAATGGCCGTCGCCGCGCTGCAGCCCGATCAGCGCCGCCGTCGCGGCTTCGACGGCGCGGGCAAGCGCCGGCGCCGGCACGTTGGGCTGGGGCGTGGCGAGATCGGGCATCGGATCAGGCTTTGGATTGGGCGGTTCGCGTGAGCGGCGCGAGAGTGGCGTGATCGTCGGCAGCGCTCAAGGAATTTCGTGCCAGGCCGGCGCGGCACACCTCGGCCGCGGTGAAGCCGGAGCGAATGGCGCCCTCGATGGTGGCTGGCAGGCCGGTCGCGGTCCAATCGCCAGCCAGGGTGAGATTGGGCCAGCGCGTCGCGGCGGATGGGCGCCGCGCGAGCTGCGCCCGCGATGCGGCAAAGGTGGCGCGGCGCTCCTTGACGATCTGCACCGGCGGCATCGGAGCGGCCGGCAGGCGATAGGCTGCCGCCACGTCGCGCCACAGCGCCGCCGCCAATTCATCGGTTGGCGTGTCCATCAACCGGTCGGCGGCGGACACTGTCACCGAGAGCAATCCCGGCTTCTTGAACACCCATTCGGCGGTGCCACCGACGATGCCGATGAAAAGCGGCGAAGCCGGCGGTGCGTCGACACGGAAATGCGCGTTGAGGATGGCGTGATAGGCATCGGGCGCCGCGATCTCGGGCAACAACCGCGACGCCACCGGCGCCGTCACCGCCAGCACCACCGCATCGCCGGGCGCCAAAGTCACGGCACCGGAATCGAAATCGAGCGATGCCACACGCGCGCCGGAGAAGGCGATGCCGCGCAGCCGGGCGCCGAAGCGAATCTCGGCGCCCCGATCGCGCAAATAGGCCAGCGCCGGATCGACCAATGTCTCCGACAAGCCCTCTTTCGGCATCAAAGGCACGCAGGCGGCACCGCCCTGGCCGAAGCTTTCGCCGAGCACGATTCCGAGCAGCGCCGCCGAGGCCTGGTCCAAAGGCGTGTTGAGCGCCGCGATGGCGAGCGGCTGCCAGAGCCGCCGGAAAATCGTCGTATCGGCGGGCAGTACATCGGTGACACTGTCATCGGTGGCGGCGCGACGCAGTTTCAGCGCGGCGAGATAATCGCGAAGCTTCGTGCCCGGCACGCGGCGGTTGGGCGATAGGATCCACCAGGGCAGCCTGCCGCGATTGAGCCGGAGCACCCAGCGCACGCCGTCGGCGCAGTCGAAGAAGTGATAGGCCGCTTCGCCCGGGCCGGTGAGCATGTCGCGCGCGCCGATGGTGTCGAGATAGCGCATCGCCGAGCGGTTGCCGGCGATCAGCAAATGATTGCCGTTGTCGATGCGGCAGCCGAGGGTCGCGTCGAGATAGGAGCGCGCGCGGCCGCCGGCCTGCGGCGCCGCCTCGTGGAGGTGCACCATGATCCCGGCCTCGGCAAGACGCACGGCGGTTGCGAGCCCCGCCATCCCCGCCCCCACCACATGGACCGTGCCAGCGCTCATAGCAAACCGTAGCGCAGCGCGTACCACAGCTTGCGCGGCGCCGGCACGCGCACGCTCTCGTCGATGCGGCGCCAGCCGCGCCGCTCCAGCCGCGCCAGGATATCGGCATAGACGGCGCCCATCACCTCCGCCGGCCGCATCGTGCCGGGCGGGCAGCGCGCCATCGCCACTTTCGCATCGGCGTAGCTCTGCCGCGCCGATTGCGCGAGAGCGACGCAAACCTTGGGCAGAGTGGGATAAGCCAGCACCGCGCTCGGCTCACTGCCGGCGATGCCGTAGCGGTCCAAGAGCTCGCGCGGCAGATAGAGCCGGCCGCGCGCCGCGTCCTCGGCGAGATCGCGCAGGATGTTGGTGAGCTGCAAGGCGCGGCCGAGCGCATTCGCCACCCGATCGGCATCCTCCGGGGCTGCGCCGAAGATGCGCGCCGAAAGCCGTCCGACCGCGCAGGCTACGCGGTCGACGTAAAGCTCGAGCTCTTCCATCGGCGGTGCCCGGATGTCGGATGCTGCGTCCATCGCCATGCCGTCGATGATGGCGCGGAAATCCTCGCGGCGGAGATTGTAGTGGCGCGCGACCCCTTGCAGCGCGCGTCCGAGCGGCCAGCGCGGCCCACCATCGTAGAGCGCGTCGATCTCCTGCCGCCATTGCTCGAGCGCCGCGGCTTTTTCCGCCGGGCTGCCGCCCTCGTCGGCGATATCGTCGACCGCGCGGCAAAACGCGTAGATCGCGAACATCGCCTCGCGGCGCGGCTTCGGCAGAAACCGCATCGCCCAATAGAACGAGGTCTTCACCGCCGCGACCTGGGCGTTGATCGCGGCCTGCGCCGCGCCCTCGCTCGGGGCCTGGACCGCGCTCATCGCCCGGCGCCAATCAGGCCGCGCAGCAGAGCGAGCGCGAAATCGCCCCGGCTCAACTTCACCCGCATCGCCAGCGGATCGCCGTGACGCAGGCGGCGCGCCAGGCGCCGCGCCAGACCGACGATCACCGCGCATTCGCGCTTGAGGCCGGGGCTTTTGACTCCGGGCGGCAGCGCTCGCGACGCTTGGATCAGCCCATCGGTCTGGTCGAGCAGCCGGTCGAGCACGCAGCGCAGCCCCGCTGTCGATTGTGGCTCGCGCAGATCGGCGAAGCGGACGTCGTAGCGGGTGAGCTCGGTCTCGGGCAGATAGACGCGGTCGAGATTGCGGTAATCCTCGGCGCAATCCTGCAAATGGTTCAGCACCTGCAGCGCGCTGCACAGCGCGTCGGAGGCGGGCCAGGTGGCGCGGCTCTCGCCATGCAGGTCGAGCAATTGCCGCCCGACTGGCGAGGCGGAGTAGCGGCAATACTCCATCAGCTCGGCCCAGTCCTTGTAGCGCAGGTTGGTCGCGTCCCAGCGAAACGCCGTCAGCACGTCAAGGCAATGCTGCGGCGTCGTGCCGGTGACGGCGAGGCTGGCGCGCATCGCCGTCGCCGAGGGCGCGTCAGCACCCGGTGCGCCCTCGAGCACGGCGCCCATGCGGTCGAGCCGGCGGATTTTCTCCGCCGCCGCCAGATCGGGGTTGTCGGCGATGTCGTCGGCCTCGCGCGCGAAGCGGTAGAAGGCATGCACATGCGGGCGCAGATCGCGGCGAATCAGCCACGAGCCGACCGGGAAGTTCTCGTCGCCGCGCCCCTTGCCCGAGGGGGTTTCAATCGCGGCGTTCAACGCTGGCTGTGCCACGATACCCGGCCCTTCCATAAGCCGCCCGTGCCGCGTATGTGGCGCCAGGCGGAATAGATCGTGGCGGCCAGATAGACCAGCGCCACCAGCGACAGCAGCGGCGCCCAAAGAGGGCTCTGCCCATAGAAGCGCAGCATCGGCACGTAACACAGCGCCATGATCGCCCAGGCGATGCCGCTGAGCCAGCATGCCGGGCTTGCCGCGAAGACCAACAGGAGCGGCGGCGCCAGGAAGACCATGCCGAGCCCAAACACCGTGCCGGCGAGATGCCAAAGCGAGTAATCGAGCTGGGTATAGGCGGTGCGCGCGACCATGTCCCAGATCTCCTTCAGATGCGGATATGTCCGCAAGCTCAGCGTGTCGCGGTTGAGGCCGAGCCAAGTGCGGCCCTGGCGCTTCACCGCGGATGCCAGTGCGCAATCGTCGATCAGCTCGCCCCTGATCGCCGCATAGCCGCCGATGCGGGCATAGGCGGAGGATCGCAGCAGCATGCAGCCGCCGGCCGCGGCGGCGGTGCGCTTGCGCTTGTCGTTGGCCCAGGCGAAGGGGTAGAGCATGGCGAAGAAAAAGACGAAGGCCGGGATGAGCAATCGCTCGGCGCGGCTTTGGCAGTTGAGCCGCACCATCACCGAGGCGAGGTCGAGCTGCTCGGCCTCGAGTCGCGCCACCAGCTCGGCGAGGTTTTTCGGATGATGCGCGATGTCGGCATCGGTGAAGAGATAAAGCTCGGGCGAAGCGGCCGCTTCATCGGCGGCGCGCACGCCTTCCGCCAGCGCCCAGAGCTTGCCAGTCCAGCCCGCCGGCAGATCACGTGCCGCGACGATGCGGAGGCGGTCGCCCTTGCCGAGCCGATTTGCCGCATCCTGAGCGATGCGCGCGGTGCCGTCGCTGCTGTGATCGTCGACCAGGACGACGGATAGTTCGCCGGGATAATCCTGCGCCAGCAGCGAGCCGATGGCGCGCGCGATCGAATCCGCTTCGTCGCGTGCCGGGACGATGGCGGCGATGCGCGGCCAGGCCGGCGGCGGTGCCGGCACCGGTGCCACATTGGTGCGCCAGAAAAATCCGCGGCCGAACAGCAGATAGATCCAGATCGTCAGGGTCACCCCGGCCAGGAAAAGCGCGAGGCTCATCGGATGTACCCCCCCTGCCGAAACCAGGCGACCGCGTCGGCGAGGCCTTGCCGGGCCGGCCGCGCGCGAAAGCCCAACTCGCGCTCCGCCTTGGCCGAGGAAAAGAACATGCGGTGCCGCGCCATGCGCAACGCGTCGCGGGTGGTGAAGGGCTCGCGCCCGGTGAGGATGCCCCAGCCCTCCGCCGCCACGGCGAGCGGGAATAGCGCATTAATCGGAATACGGATTTTGGGCGCGCGGCGGCCGGCGATCTCAGTGATCAGGCGCAGGATCTCGGCGAGCATGAGGTTCTCGCCGCCAAGGATATAGCGCTCGCCAATCTTGCCGTTTTCCTCGGCCAGAAGATGCCCCGCGGCGCAATCGTCAACATGCACCAAATTGAGCCCGGTATCGACATAGGCCGGCATGCGGCCCGACGCCGCCTCGACGATGATGCGGCCGGTCGGCGTCGGCTTGGCGTCGCGCGGGCCGACCGGGGTCGAGGGGTTGACGATGATTGCCGGCAGGCTCTGCTCGCGCACCATGTCGCGCACGACCTTCTCAGCCAAAAACTTCGAGCGTTTATAATGCCCGATGATGTCGGGCAATTCGGCCAAGGTGGTCTCGTCGGCAAGACCACCGCCCTTGGCATAGCCCAGCACGGCGACGCTGCTGGTATAGACGATGCGCGCGACCTTGGCGGCCAAGGCCGCCTCCATCAGATGGCGGGTGCCGTCGACATTGGCGGCGTACATGGCGGCGGGCTTGCGCACCCAGAGTCGGTAATCGGCGGCAACGTGATAGAGCGCGCCACAGCCTGCCATGGCGGCAACGAGCGTCCCTGAATCTTCCAAGGCGCCGATGCAAACCTCAACCTTGAGGCCTTCGATATTGCGCCGGTCGCTGGAGGGACGCAGCAGCACGCGAACCTTGCGGCCCTGCGCCAAGAGCGCGCGCGCCACCGCCGCGCCGACAAAGCCCGACGCGCCGGTGACAAGCACGGGCCGCGCATCACGCATGGATTTGTCTCAGCCGAAAGCGGCTTGCGGGGCGGCCGGCGCGCCGTTGCCGATGAAGCCGCCGGCTTCGCGGCGCGCATCGGTATCGAGGGCGTAGATGTCGTCGAGGCTGCCGATTCCCCTGCCCGCCAATTTATCGAGGGTGCGCTCGACGATGGCGGCGATGTCGAGAAAGCCGATGCGGCGGTCGAGGAAGGCCGCCACCGCCGCCTCGTTGGCAGCGTTGAGTATGGTCGGAGCACCGCCGGCCGCCACCAGCGCCGCGCGCGCCACGCGCAAGGCGGGAAAGCGCAGCGGATCGGGCGCCTCGAAGGTGAGCGTCGCCAACCGAGTGAGATCGAGCCGCGGGCTCGGCGCCGGGATGCGCTTGGGCCAGCCAAGCGCATTGGCGATCGGCGTGCGCATATCGGGCGACCCCAGCTGCGCCAGCACCGAGCCATCGCTGTAATAAACGAGACCGTGCACTACCGATTGCGGATGCACCACCACCTCGATGCGCGCACTCGCCAGGTCGAAGAGATGATGCGCCTCGATGACCTCGAGGCCCTTGTTCATCATGGTCGCCGAATCGACCGAGATCTTGGCGCCCATGCTCCAATTCGGGTGCTTCACCGCCTGCTCGGGCGTCACGTCCTTCATCGCGGCGAGGCTGCGCTCGCGGAACGGGCCGCCGCTGGCGGTCAGCACGATGCGATCGATGGCATGGGCGTGGTTGGTATCGAAGACCTGGAAAATCGCGTTGTGCTCGCTATCGACCGGCAGCAGCCGCGCGCCGTAGCGTTTGGCCTCCGCCGTCACCAGCGCGCCGGCGCAGACCATGACCTCCTTGTTGGCGAGCGCGACGAGCGCGCCGCGCCGCACCGCCGCGAGGGTCGGCGCCAATCCTGCCGAGCCGACGATGGCGGCCATCACCCAATCGGAAGGACGCGAGGCCGCCTCGACCACCGCCGCGGATCCTGCCGAGACTCCGATGCCGCTGCCGGAGAGCGCCGCTTTCAGCGCGCTGTATTGCGTGTCGTCGGCGACGACGGCGAGCTTCGCCTTAAGGCGGCGCGCCTGCTGGGCGAGCAACTCGGCATTGCGATGCGCGACCAGCGCCACCACCGAATAGGAATCGGGCTCAGCCTCGATCAGCTCGACGGTGTTGCAGCCGACCGATCCGGTCGAGCCGAGGATGGTCACCCGGCGCGGATTGCCGTTGGCGCCCGCGTGGCCGGTCTCCGCCTTCATGCCTTGTCGCTCCCAATGCGGCGGGCTCATTCCGTCGCAGCCTCGCCAGTTTATTGATAAAGCGGCGGGGATGCCCGCGTAAAACCTTATTTCGGCTTTTTACCTTGGCCTTCAACGGCTTGGGCGACAAGATCGCGCAGCCGCAGCAGCCGGGCGTCGCGGATGCCGAGCGCCTCGAGATGGGAGGCGGTATCGAAGAGATAGGCGGCGCAGGGACCGAGCGGGCCCTTGGCGCTGGCGATGGCGGCGACCATGCGGTCTTCCGCGACGACACCGGCATAGCGCGCATGCTCGCGGTTGATCAGGAAGGCGATGGCCCAGCCGCGCCCGCCTTCCTTGGTGACTAGAGGGACCCAGCGCGGGCAATAGGCGCCGGTGATCATCTCGCGCTGCCACAGCAGCAGCAGCTCGGCCTCGGCCTCCGCCTCAGATATCCGATAGACGAGGCCGCGGCAGGCGCCGCCATAATCGAGGCCGAGGATGAGGCCCGGCGTCTCGACCGAGCCGCGGCCGAGATGCGTCCAGAGACAAAAGCGGCGGTGATAGCCATGCACGGTGGCGATGCGCTTTTCGCTGAAATGGATCATGGGGTTCCAGATTAGCGAGCCATAGGCGAAGAGCCAGACGTCGCCGCCGCCATCGGGACGCGATGCCAGCGTGGCCGCGACCGAGGCGCGATGCTCGTCGTCGGTCCAGACATGGATGCTGGGATCGGCGGCGCGCAGCATGTCGCGCATGACGCCGCTTTGCACCTGCTCGCGCGTCATCATCGTATTGATGGGCTTGTCGCCAGCCATGGCGGACGATAGCAAAAGGCCGCCCCCGGCGGTACGGCGGCCGGCGCAGGGCAGCTAGGCGCTTGACAGCAACCGCGCCATCGCCGAAGCCTTGGCCCGCCATGCTGGTCCAGCTCGAGCGCAGCGGCCCGATTGCCGTCCTCACCCTCGACAACCCGCCGGTGAACGCGCTGAGCCATGCGCTGCGCCAGGCGATCCGCGAGAATCTCGCCGCGACGCTGGCCGATCCCGATGTGGCTGCGGTGGTTATAGCCTGCGCCGGCCGCACCTTCATCGTCGGCGCCGATATTTCCGAGATGGACAAGCCGCGCATCGAGCCGGTGACGGCGACGCTCGCCGCCATGCTGGAGGACAGCGCCAAGCCCACCGTCGCGTCGATCCACGGCACCGCGCTGGGCGGCGGGCTCGAGATCGCGCTCGGCTGCCATTGGCGCGTCGCTTCCAAGGATGCGCGGCTGGGATTACCCGAGGTGAAGCTCGGCCTCATCCCGGGCGCGGGCGGCACGCAGCGCCTGCCGCGGCTGATCGGCGGCAAGCGCGCCCTCGCCATGATCACTGGCGGCGAGATGGTGACGGCACCCGAGGCGCTGGCGGTTGGGCTGATCGACGAAATCGCCGAGGGCCCTTTGCGCGATGCGGCAATCGCTTTCGCGCGACGTCTGGTCGATGCCAAGACCAAGCCGCGCCGCAGCCGCGAGCTTCCCTTGCGCGAGATGGATGCGGCGCTGTTCCGCGAGGCGCGGGGCGAGCTCGCCAAGCGCAAGGCGGCGCTTGATGCGCCGCAGCGCGCCATCGACGCGGTCGAGGCGGCGGCGCTGCCCTTCGACGAGGGCATGGCGCGCGAACGCGAGATCTTCGCCACGGTGCAGCACAGCGTGCAGTCGCGCGCGCTACGTCACGTCTTTTTCGCCGAGCGCGACGCCGCCAAGATCGCCGGCTTGCCGGAGGGCATCAAGCCGGCCGATATTCGCAACGCCGCCATCATCGGCGCTGGCACCATGGGCGGCGGTATCGCCATCTGCTTCGCCAATGTCGGGATTCCGGTCACGCTGATTGAAACCGAGCAGACGGCGCTGGATCGGGGATTGGCCGCCATCCGCCGCATTTATGAATCGAGCGCCAAGCGACAGAACTGGTCGGCGGCCGAGATCGCACGGCGCCTGGCGCTCATCACGCCCTCCCTTACCCTCGCCGATTCAGCAGCGGCCGATATCGTCGTCGAGGCGGTGTTCGAGGATCTGGCGCTCAAGCAAAAAATCTTCGCCGAGCTCGACCGCGTCGCCCGGCCCGATGCCATCCTCGCCAGCAACACCTCCTATCAGGACCTCGACGCGATCGCTGCCGCGACGCGCGATCCGGCGCGCATCGTCGGGCTGCATTTCTTCAGCCCGGCACAGGCGATGCGGCTGGTCGAGGTGGTGCACGGCGAGGCTACGGCACCCGCCGTGCTGGCGAGCACGGTGGCACTGGTGCGCAATCTCAAAAAGCTGCCGGTGGTGGTCGGCAATAGCCCGGGCTTCGCCGGCAACCGCATGCTCTATGCCCGCTCGCGCGAGGTCGACCGGCTGCTGCAGGAGGGCGCCCCGCCGCAGCAGATCGATTCAGCGGCGACCGCCTTCGGCTTCGCCATGGGGCCCTGCGCCGCCAGCGATCTCGCCGGGCTCGATATCGGCTGGCGCATGCGCCAGGCGCGCGGCTTCTCGTTTCCGGTGGCCGACGCGTTGTGCGCGGAAGGCCGCTTCGGCCAGAAGACCGGCGCCGGCTATTACCGCTATGCCGCCGGCAGCCTGACGCCCGAGCCCGATGCCGAGACCACGCGTGTCATCGCCGGCGTGCGCGGCAGGGACGCGCCGCGCGGCTTCACCCAGGCGGAGATCGTCGAGCGGCTGATGCTGCCGGTGATCAACGAGGCGGCGCGGCTGCTGGAAGAGGGCATCGCGCAGCGGCCCGGCGACATCGACACGATTCTGATCCATGGTTACGGCTTTCCCGCCTGGCGCGGCGGGCCGCTGTTCTATGCCGACGGGCTGGGGCTGGGCGCCGTCGCCGCGCGGCTCTCGCATCTCGCCCGCGCCACCGGCGAGCCGGAACTATCGCCGGCGCCGCTGATCGAGCGCCTGGCGAAAGAAGGGCGCGGGTTCTTAAGATAGGGGCGTCTACTTCGCGCCGGTATAGGCGATGCGCCACAGCGTGCCCGAGGCATCGTCGCTGACGATGAGGGCGCCGTCTTTGGCCACTGTGACGCCCACCGGCCGGCCCCAGACATTGCCGTCATCGGCGACGAACCCGGTCAGGAAATCCTCGTAGCCGCCGGTCGGCACGCCGTCCGTCATGCGTATCCGCACCACCTTGTAGCCGGTGCGCACGGCGCGGTTCCACGAGCCGTGAAATGCCACGAAGACGTCGCCGCGATATTCGGCGGGGAACTGGGAGCCTTCATAGAGTGCGATGCCGAGCGGCGCCGAATGCGGCTGGATCAGCACGTCGGGGGTCAGCACCGTGCCGGCGAGATCGGCATGCTCTCCGGCGTGGCGCGGATCGGGGTGATCGCCGATATAGAACCAGGGCCAGCCGTAGAAGCCGCCCTGCCGGACACGGGCGAAATAATCCGGCGGCAGATCGTCGCCGAGCCCGTCGCGCTCGTTGACCGAGGCGAGCAGAGCGCCGCTCTTCGGCTCGATGGCAAGATCGACGGCATTGCGCAGGCCCGACGCGAAGATGCGCTTGCCCTGGCCCTCGGGCGTGAAGGCGAGAATATCGGCACGATCCTGCTCCGCCGCCTCGCCGCCCTCGGCGTCGTTGCTGCCGGAGCCGACGCTGACATAGAGCGTCTTGCCGTCGGGCGAGAAGACGATGCTGCGCGTCCAGTGGCCGCCATTATGCGGCAGATCGGCGACGACGGTCTCGGACGCGCCGCCCGCCTTCAGATCGCCGCTCTGATAGGGAAAGCGCACCACCGAATTATTGTTGGCGACATAGACGTAATGCGGATCGGGCCCAGGCGGATAAAAAGCGATGCCGAAGGGCCGGTTGAGGCCGTCTGCGAAGACCGGCGGATTGGCAACCGGCCCGGCGCCCGAGGATGCGGGAATGATTCGGATGCGGCCGGCCTGACTTTCGGCGAGAAAAATATCGCCATTGGGCGCCGTGCGCATATCGCGCGGATTGGTGAAGCCGGTGGCGAAGCGCGTGACGCTGAATCCGGCCGGCACCCGGGGCAAGGCGCCATTGGGCGCCGCGACGATATGCGGCCCATTGCTTGCCGAGGATGTCGCATAGGGCGCCGGCAGCGCGGCCGAGATGCGGTGAGTCACGCCCGGCGCGTCGCCATGCCAATCGCCCGGCTCCTGCTGTTGCGCCGCGACGCCGCTTGCGGCCACGGCCAGACCGAGCAGGATAAGCGGCACCAGACGCAACATCGCGAGCCTCAGATCTTGAATTCCTCAAGCGTTTCGGGCGCGAAGAGTTCCTCGGGCTTGAGGCGGCGCTTCGACAGCCCTTGCTCGTGATGATAGCGCAGGAAGGTGTCGAGAGTGTGACGATTGGCGGCGAGGCCGTAGGGCCACCATGCCGCGCCCATCAGCGTCTTCACCTCTTGGACGTGGGCGCTTTGCCAGGGCAGCATGGTCTTTTGCGAGGCGATCATGTCGAGATCGGCATAGGTCTTTTTCTGCGCCGCGACGAAAGCCTTCATCAGCGACAGTGCCGCCCAGCGATTGGCCTCGTAGATGTCGCGCCGCAGCACGACGGTGTGCATGATCGGAAAAATCTTGGTCTTGCGGAAATACTCCTGCTCGACCACGACGAAATCGGGGAACAGCCGCTTCACCTTGTCTGGCTCGGTATAGAAGGTCCGCGGCAAGCGCGGCGCGTAGATCGCGTCGATCTCGCCATCGGCGATCATGCGCGACAGGGTCTGGCTTGGGCCGATCGGGGTGACTTTGAATTTCGCCGGCAGCTCGATCTTCTGCTTTTCGACACGGCCGGGCTCTTCCTCGCCGCCGGTGAAATATTGCGCGTTCGAAATGTCGACGCCGTATTCATCGGCGAGGATGCCCTTCATCCAGACGATCGCGGTGAGCTGCCATTCGGGATTACCGATGCGCTTGCCGGCGAGGTCTTTGGGCGTCTTGATGCCGCTCTTGGCCGAGACGATAAAGCAGGAATGGCGGAACATGCGCGAGGGAAAGACCGGGATGGCGATGAAGTCCGGGTGATCCCGCAACAGCGAGGCCGAATATGACGACAGCGACATCTCGCAGGCGTCGAATTCCTTGTGGCGCAGCATGCGCCAGAAGGTCTCCTCGACCACCAGGGGCAGCATATTGAGCTCGATCCCCTCGGCCTGGACGGTGCCGTCCGACAGCGCGCGGGTGCGGTCGTAATCCCAGCACGCCAATGTGAGCCGCAATTTCGTCATATCGGTGATTCCCCCGCCTGGATTAGAAATAAATCGCGCGTTCCACTCGCGCTGCCTTGTCCCTATCATAGCCGCCCTAACCTCGAACGGGAGCAGAATCCGATGAGCATCACCCTCGCCCAGGCCGCGACCATCGTCGACAAGGCCCTGGAGCATGGCCGCGCGCAGAACTTCAAGCCCCTGACCGTGGCGGTGCTCGATGCCGGCGGACATCTGACCGCCTTCAAGCGTGAGGACAGCTCCTCGATCCTGCGTTTCGAGATCGCCACCGGCAAGGCCTGGGGCTGCCTCGGCATGGGCTTCGGCGGCCGCGAATTCGCGCGCCGCGCCTCGGCGCAGCCGGCCTTCATCGCCGCCATCGCCGCCGCCTCGGGCGGGCGCGTGGTGCCGGTGCCGGGCGGCGTGCTGATCCGGGGATCGGACAAGAAAGTGGTCGGCGCGGTCGGCATCAGCGGCGACATTTCCGAGAACGACGAGGCTTGCGCCGTCGCCGGCATCAAGGCGGCGGGGTTGCTGCCGGACACCGGCGACCCGGCCTAGCCCATCGCCGCGATGAATACGACACGGCACGACCGGCTCGACGCCGGGGCGATGGCGCTGATGGTTCTGCTCTGCGCGTTGTGGGGCTTCAACCAGGTGGCGATCAAGCTCGCGATTGGCGGGATTTCGCCGGTTCTGCAGGCGGGCTTGCGCTCGAGTGGTGCCGCGATCCTGGTCTGGGGCTGGGCGCGCTGGCGCCAAATTCCGCTTTTCGCGCGCGACGGCATGCTGGGGCTCGGGGTTCTCGTCGCCCTCGGCTTCGCCACCGAATTCGTGCTGCTTTATTGGGGTCTCGTCTACACCACCGCCTCGCGCGCGGTGCTGTTCCTCTACATGGCGCCCTTTGTCGTGGCGCTGGGCGCGCAGCTTTTCATCCCGGGCGAGCAGCTGCGCCCTGCGCATATCGCCGGATTGGTGTGCGCCTTTGCCGGCATGGCGCTGGCCTTCGCCGATGCACTGGCGCTGCCCACATACCGCGAATTGCTCGGCGACGTGCTGGAGCTTGCCGCCGCGTTCTGCTGGGGCGCCACCACGGTGCTGATCAAGGCGACGCGGCTCTCGCGCATCTCGGCGCATCGCGCGCTCTTCTACCAGCTGGCCGGCTCGGCGCCGCTGCTGCTCATCCTGTCGCCGCTGCTGGGCGAGCCGGGCTTAGTGGTACCCACGCCGCTGATCTGGAGCGCCCTCGCCTTCCAGACCGTGGTGGTGGCGTTTTTCAGCTATCTCTGCTGGTTCGGCCTGATCGCGCGCTATCCGGTGTTCAAGCTGTCGGCGGTGACGTTCCTGACGCCGCTCTTCGGCATGGCGGCGGGCGGTATATTGCTGCATGAGCCGATCACCGCGCTGCTGATCGTCGCGGCGATCCTGGTCGGATCGGGGATCTATCTGGTCAATCGCGTGCCGGCGCGACGCGTCGTGGCCGAGGAGGCAACCGCGCTATGAGCGAGGTGGTGCCCTTCACCGGATCGCCGCATGTGCCGCCGGTCGAGACCGAGCTGCTGGCTTCGGCGGTATTCCTATTCACCGAATATCTCGAGGAGCTCAGCCGCGACGCCGCCAATGACGAGGAGGCGCCCGAGGAATCGCCCGAGATCGATACCCGCGCGATGCTCGATCTCATTTCCGGCGATCTCGGCACCTCGGTGGCGGTAACGCTGGCGCTTTTCCTGCGCGTCACCGCGCTGTTCCGGCTTTTGGCGGCGCACCCGGCGCTGGCGGCGCGCGCCGCGGAGGACCCTGCCGAGGGCGGCGCGCTCTCGGCCACCGCGCTGCTTGCGGCGGCGCGGATTGATCTCGGCGTCAAGCGCCAGGGCGCCGAGGGTGCCGCGGATTTCGAGCCGCGCGCCTTCGCCATCGCATTGAGCCGCGAGTAGAGCACGGCCATCGACATAGTTTTGTATCGTCGATCCCGCTTTCGCGGGGGCGACGAAGAAATTTTAGCTAGTCGACAACGATTCGGTGCTCACCGGGAGCGACGGGCTTGGCGCCGCGCAGCAGAAACAGCAGCGGCATGCAGGCGATGCAGATCGCCATGATCAGCAGATAGACATTGGTATAGGACTGCATCGCCGCCTGGCGGTTGACCTCGATGTCGAGGGCGGCGAGCCCGGCCGGGCTGTGGATGTTCCACCAGGCCTGCACCGAGGGCTGCATCAGCGCATCGTTGAACGGCGTCATCTGCGCCGCGAAGCTGGCATGGCTGATCTGGACTCCGTGCGCCAGCTCGTTCTCGACGAAGGAGATGCCGACGCTGGCGCCGACGTTGCGGATCAGGCTGAAAATGCCCGCCGCCTCGGTGCGCAGGCGGATATCGAGCGTGGTGAAGGCGATCGCCGTCAGCGGCACGAAAAGAAATCCGAGACTGAAGCCCTGCAGCAAGCCGACACTGATGATCGGCCATGTATCCATCTGCAAATCGTATTGGCCCATCAGCCAGAGCGAATAGGCGCAGAGGACGAAGCCGAAGGCGAGCATGAGGCGCATGTCGACCTTGCCGGAGAGCCGGCCGACGAAGAGCATTGCCACCATGGTGGCAATGCCGCGCGGCGCCAGCAGTAAGCCCGTCGTCACCGTCGGGTAGTTGAGCAAATCGTGCAGGAAGGGCGGCATCAAGGCGAGCGTGCCGTAGAGCACGACGCCGACCACGCTGATGAAGACGCAGCCGGTGACGAAATTGCGATCCTTCAGCAAGCCGCGGTCGATGAAGGGATGCGTCGTCGTCGCGTTGTGGACGGCGAAGACCCAGAACGCCGCCAGCGCCACCCCGAGATAGGCCAGGATCTCGCGCGAGCTGAACCAATCCTTGAGCTGGCCGCGATCGAGCAGCAGCTGCGCCGCGCCCACCGCGACGCTGAGCATGAAAAAGCCGAAGAAATCGAACGGCCGGCCGCGCATGATCTTGGTCTCGGTCATGAACAGCCAGATGCCGATGAAGCAGAAGATGCCGACCGGCAGGTTGATGTAGAATACCCAGCGCCAATTATATTCGTCGGTCAGCCAGCCGCCGAGCGTCGGTCCGAGGATGGGGCCCAGCATGATGCCGGCGCCCCAGATCGCCATCGCCGAGGCGGTCTTCTCGGGCGGGTTGATGTCGAGCAGCACCGATTGCGACAGCGGCACCAGCGCCGCGCCGAAGACGCCCTGCATCAAGCGGAAGATCACCATCTCGTCGATATTGCCAGCGATGCCGCAGAGCAGCGAACTGACGGTGAACCCTGCCACCGAGATGAGGAACAGGCGCTTGCGGCCGTAGCGCATGGCGAGCCAGCCGCAGAGCGGCGTCGCGATGGCGGCGGCGACGATATAGGTGGTCAGCACCCAGGCGATCTGGTCCTGCGCCACCGAGAAGCTGCCCTGCATGTCGGGCAACGCCACATTGGCGATGGTGGTGTCGAGCGCCTGCATGATGGTCGCAAGCATGATCGAGATCGTGATCAGGCCACGATTGGCGACCGGCTTGTAAGCGGGCGGCATTAGCGCGCTCCGGCGTCGCTCATTTCGAATCCGAATCCGGCTGCGCCGCGGCGGCCGGCGACACCATGCTCGAGACCGGCGCGGGTGCCGCTTCCGGCGGTGCCGGCGGCGGCTCGCTCGCCTTCTGCTGCTCGGCCGGGGTCGGCTTGGTCCAGCCGAAGATGCGCGAATAGCCGGTGTCGACGCTGACATCGGCGCTCATGCCGGCGCGCAGTGGCCGCTCCGGATCGGGATTCTCGATGGTGAGGCGCACCGGCAGGCGCTGCACCACCTTGACCCAATTGCCGGTGGCGTTCTGCGGCGGCAGCACCGAGAACTCGGCGCCGGTGCCGGCGCCGATCGCGGCGACATGCGCCGTGAAGCTATGGCCGGGATAAGTGTCGATCTCGATGGTCGCCTTGTCGCCCGGCAGCATGTGGGTCAGATCGGTTTCCTTGAAATTCGCCTCGACCCAGACGTTCTCGGTCGAGATCAGCGCGAAGGCGGTGACCGAGCCGTTCAGATATTCGCCGACCGGCAGATTGGTCACCTTGGTGACGATGCCGGCGGAGGGCGCACTGACGACGGTATGCGAGAGGTCGAGCGCCGCCTGATCGACCTGCGCCTGCGCCTGCTTGACCAGCGGATGCTGCTCGGTCGGCAGGTCGGGATCGTTGTTCAAATTGCTCAGCACGTTGGCGCGCTGCTGCTGATTGGCGGCAACCGCCTGGCGCGCGCTGTCGAGCGCGTTCTTGGCCTCATCCACCTTCGCCTGCGTCGTCACCTGGCTTTTGAATAGAGTCTCCTGGCGGTCGAATTCGCGCTGGCGGTAGTCGAGATTGTCCTCGGCCGCCTTCACGTCGGCCTGGCGCTGAAGATACATCGCGCGATAGCCCTCGACCTGGAAGCGCGCCGCCGCGAGTTGCGCCTCGGCGTGCTCGAGCGCGATGCGATAGGGCCGGTCGTCGAGCCGGAACAGCACCTGGCCCTTCGCCACCGGCTGGTTGTCGCCAATCTCGACCGCGACGACGCGGCCCGGCACGTCGGCGCTGATTTCGGTCTTGTCCGCCTTCACATAGGAATCGTCGGTCGCGGCATAGCGCCCGCCGGTGAGATAGAAATAAGCCGCGACCAGAACGATGAGGATGGGACCGGCGAGCAATAGCGGCAGCCGCCGGCGGCGATCGTTCCAGATCTGCTGGAAGGCGCCGGGCGCGTGTTCGGTGCCCGTGTCGTTTTCCGGCGCGCTCATCGCTTGGCTCCTTGCGCCGCGACGCGCGGCGATTCCAACGTACTTTTTTCCGAAAGGTTGCCGCGCACGCGCAGCAGGAGATCGAGCAGACGCTCGCGCTCGGCGTTGTTGAGGCCGGTCATCGCCTCGGCGCGGGTCTCGAGCCCGACCGCGACGACGCGCTCGAACATCGGCTTCGCCTTGGCGGCGAGATAAAGAAGACGCGCGCGGCGGTCGGCGGGATCGGGACGGCGCACGACCCAGCCCGCCTGCTCCATGCGGTCGATCAAGCGCGCCAGCGAGATGGGTTCGATCTCCAAGAGCTCGGCCATGCGCGCCTGGTTCAGCCCCTCGTTCATGATGAGGCGGAACAACACCTGGCATTGCGCGCGGGTGAGGCCGATGCCGCGCACCTTCTGGTCGAAGCGCTTGCCGAAAAGCCGCGCAGTTTCGTGCAAAACGAAGCCGAAGGCGCGGTCCCAATCCATGTCTTTGAGCGGGTCTGTCATAAGCCTGATTATAATGAGCAAGCTTAGGAGTTTCAAGGCGAGTCGCTTCGAAAACGCGTCAAATCCGCATGATTACTGTGCCGATCGCCCTTCGATCAGCTCTGGTGTCCTAATCGGGGCATGGTCTTGGGCGGTGAGGATCAAATGCCCCTGCGGCCTGAACGCAGCCAGACCCTCGGCCAGCGCATCTTGCCAAGCGTTGTTGAGCGGGAGTAGGTGCTGTGCCAAGTCTACTGCACATTGACACATCGGCACGGTCGCGCGGCGCGCACTCGACCCAGTCGAGGAACTGCTAGATCAGAAATGTCGCTTGGCTCGCCATCATAGCGCCTCGGTACTGTCTATCTTCGGCTGACGCGTCCGATCACCAGGACGGCGACCATCGCCATCAGCACCCAGAATATAACCCCGGCGCCGTACCTGTTGCTACAGACGCATTCAAGGCCATTCTTATCGACCATGCATCAGAATTTCGGGCAACTACTTGCTATCACTTTCATGAGTTATCCGACGAACACTCCTTGTACAAATCACAGTTTCAGAAATGTCCAATCCTCTATAGCCGACCAACTTGCCAAACTCACGGGTATCGTGTTGGGCAAGCTCCCCTACCTTGGCGGCAGATTCTACGAACCTGTGACGCTCAAGTTAGAGTGGTACCGTCAACGATCCTTATCCCGAAGTACTTAATCTCGGAATGGATTTAATAAGAAGGTGATGAAATTCTGTCCACAGCGGAAGTATTTGATCGCCTAAAATCAGATGGCGGCTCAATACGCCGTGACCAAGCTCTGGGTCATTATCAAATTTGATGTGTTCCACCAAAAAATGCTTGAACGCTTGCAACAATGCGTTGTCCCAATATTGAGACCGTAAGATTGCTCGAAACACGCGTTCAAGACCACCGTCTTCGTAGCTCGAAATACTTATTGCTCGGGCCAACAAGTCCATTTTTCGTATTTTTTCTAGGTATGAACGACCGTTTCTCTCTATATTAGTTTTTGTATTTTCGTCGATCGTATTTAATTTGAGTAGCCTCCTCATAAAATCGTCATGATTAAGTTGTTCTTTGGCGGTCGCAACGCCTGGCCACGGTGATAGATTGTCGGTATGACACTCCCCTTGCTCAAGCTGCCTTAATTTTAGATCCTCCGGATACATTTTGCAGGCGATTTCAAGGTTTTCGCGAAACTGCACCGAGAAATAATAATATGCCCACGCGACACCCATGAGATCGTTTCGAGTTAAGCCTTCCCAATTCAGCGCACAAATTTTATCAATCACTTTGTTATAAGCGAATGATGTACGTACCGCAGTATCGTTATTGCGTGGATGATTCCCCTGTCCGGGCGGTTGCACCGACATTTGCGCGCCCGGCGCTTTCGATTGTGCTAGAGCGCCTGACTTTTCGCACACAATAATTTACTCCTTCGCCTATTATTTTGTTGAATGAGGCGTTCTCGCCGAAAATCGACCGCGCCTCGCGCACAAATGTCTTTGGAGAACGCTCATGATAAGCCGGATTTCTGACTTAATGGTTAACGAAACTGAGGCGGAATTTTGTTTTACGATATTCAAGGATTAGCACAGCCAAAACCTAAAACGGAGGCCTTTTAGCGATCCGGACTAAGCCCCAACATTAAGGTAGGTAAGTAGATTTAGTGCTGTGGGATAACGGATAAATTTGGCCAGCGCCCCCAGCATCAGCACATGCGGCCGTGCCATCAGATGCGGTAGGGCCATGCCCCAGACGGTTTACAAAAGCAGCAGGAATGTCGCTATAGCAACTGTCGACGGTTCTGTACGGTTCCGCCCACCCTGCCAAAGCAATAATCATGAAGATCATACGAGCTGGCGAGCCACTTCGTCGGGCTTAGACTGAAGTGGATGCATTTCTCGGCAAAGTCAGAGCCAAATGTAAGAAAATCTGCCTGCGGAAATTCGTCTCATTGATGAACGTTGATGCTGAATATTTAGTCAACGTCCTAAATAGTCGTCGGGCGGCCTCGGCCCTTATTCTGAGAAGGCTAAAATCCGCGTTAGATCCAACGGGTAAATTGTCCTGATAAACTGGGCCTTTGACGTTGCGATGAACCCCGCACCTACTCCGCGGCGTCGAGGATCTCGCGCTGGCCGAGCCCCATGCCCTTGAAGCGGGTGTGGTAGAGCTTGGTGAGCACCAGGCAGGCGACGAGGCCGATGATGCTCGGGATCGTCCACATGAAGAAAAGCTGGTCGAGCGGCAGATGCTGGGCGACGTAATAGCCGCCGAGGATCGGGCCGAGGATCGAGCCGAAGCGGCCGATGCCGAAGGCCCAGCCCGAGCCGTTGGCGCGGATCGCGGTCGGATAGATCATGCCCGAGGCGGCGTTGAGCCCGAACTGCAAGCCCAGCACCGCGAAGCCCGCGACGAAAGCGGCGATCATCACCAGGGTCTTCGATGTCTCAGCGAAATAGCCGATCGCCGCGATCGACGGAATCGCCAGCGCGAACAGCACGCAGACCGGGCCGAAGCCCTTCTTGTCCATCGGCCGCGCCAGCAGCAATCCGCCCACCGTGCCGCCGATCTGGATCAGCACCGTGGCGAACTGCGCGTCGTCCGGCGACAGCACATGCGTATTGCGCAGGATGGTGGGCATCCAGGCGACCATGAAATAAAAGCCCATCAGGTTGACGCAGAAGCAGAGCCACAGCAGCGGCGTGATGAAGGCGAGGCCACCCTTGAACAGATGGACCGGCGACAGGCTCTTCGAGCTCTTACCCTCGTCGGCGATGACGAATTGCGTGCTCGGCGTCAAACTGATCCCCGACGACAGCCGGCGGATCATCTTTTCCGCCTGCACGCGTTTGTTTCGCACGACGAGGAATTTGAGCGATTCCGGCAGGAAGAAAACCGCCAGCCCGGCCATCACGATCGGCAGCACACCGCCGATGAAGTAGATCGCCTGCCAGCCATAGGCCGGCGACAGATAGATCGCGGCAAAGCCCGGGAAGGCGCCGCCGAGCGTGACACCGCAGAACATGATGATGATCAGCGTCGCGCGGACGCGGCGCGGCGCGTATTCGGCGTTGAGCGAGATCAAATTGGGCATCATGCCGCCGATGCCGAGGCCGGCAAGGAAGCGCAGGATGCGCAAGCTCTCGAGATCGGTCGCCCAGCAGCAGGCGAGCGTGAAAACGCCGAAAATCAGGCTCGAGACGATAGTGGCGGTCTTGCGGCCGAGCGCATCGCCCATATAGCCGAGCACGGGTGCTCCGAACAGCATGCCGAACAGGCTGGCGCTGATCACCGTTCCCATGAACACGCCGGGATTGCTGACGTTCCAGTCCTTCATCACCAGCGGCGCGGAGGCCGAGATCGCCCCGATGTCGTAGCCGTCGAAGACGATGATCAGGAACGACCAGATGATCAGCGACCAGCTGAAGCCGTCGAGCTTGCGGTCGTCGATGATGCGAGCGACGTCGATGGTCTGCGCCACGAAATTTCTCCCCCTAAGCGCCGAAACCGGCGCGACCCTTGGTTTTTCGGCATTATGGGAGGCGGCGGTCTCCAGGTCAATTTGGGACTCTGCCCACTCCGGCAGCTAGACTGTCCCTCGCCCGGCCCGCTGCGGTATAGAGAGCCTCATGGAATTCGTCCTGCCCGTCCTTGTCGTTGTCGCCATGCTGCTGACCTTGGGCACGCTGGGCCTCGGCCTCGCCTCAATGATCAAGGGCGGCGATCCGCGCCGCTCCAATAAATTGATGCAGATGCGGGTGTGGTTCCAGGGCATCGCGCTGCTGCTCTTCGTCATCTTCATGATGCTGTACCGGCGCTAAAGGCGATGGCCGTCCGGCTGACGCGTATCTATACCCGCGGCGGCGATGCCGGCGAGACCTCGCTGGTCGATGGCAGCCGCGTCGCCAAGCATTCGCTGCGGGTCGAGGCCTATGGCATGGTCGACGAGGCCAACGCGGTGGTGGGATTGGCGCGGCTTCATGCCAAGGGCAAGATCGACGCCATGCTGGCGCGCATCCAGAACGATCTCTTCGATCTCGGCGCCGATCTGGCGACACCGCTGAATGGCCGGAAAGCGGCGGGCGCGCTGCGCATCATCGCGAAGCAGGTGGCGCGGCTGGAAAAGGAGATCGACGGCATCAACGCCAAGTTGAAGCCGCTCGATTCATTCGTGCTGCCGGGCGGCACGGCGTTGGCGGCATATCTCCATTTAGGTCGCACCGTGGTCCGCCGGACCGAGCGGCTGGCCGCGGCGCTGGCCAAGGCCGAGCCGATCAACGCAGAGGCGCTCAAATATCTCAATCGCCTCTCCGACCATCTCTTCGTCCTTGCCCGCCACGCCAATCGCGGCGGCAAGGCCGATGTGCTGTGGCGGCCGGGCGGCGAGCGCTGAGCAGACGATCCGGGCGGTAACACCGCCCTGACGTGAAGTTTCCGTGACACGAGCCGCTTGCCTTGGCATTGTGCACATACACAATTTCCCGCCGCCACCGGAGAGTTGCCCGAAGCGCCATGAAAGTGCTGGTCGCCGTCAAGCGGGTGATCGACTTCAACGTCAAGATCCGCGTCAAGCCGGATGGGACGGGGGTCGAAACATCCAACGTCAAGATGTCGATGAACCCGTTCGACGAGATCGCCGTCGAGGAAGCGGTGCGGCTGAAGGAAAAGAAAATTGCGACCGAGATCGTCGCGGTATCGATGGGCGCACAGAATTGCCAGGAGACCATCCGCACCGCCCTCGCCATGGGCGCCGATCGCGGCATCCATGTGCTGACCGATGTCGAGCTGCAGCCTTTGGCCGTCGCAAAGCTTCTCCAAGCCATCGTCGCCAAGGAGCAGCCGCAACTCGCGATCCTGGGCAAGCAGGCGATCGACGACGATTGCAACCAAACCGGCCAGATGCTGGCAGCGCTGCTGGGCTGGGGCCAGGCGACTTTCGCCTCGAAGCTCGCCATCGCCGACGGCAAGGTCAGCGTGACGCGTGAGGTCGATGGCGGGCTTGAGACGCTGACCGTCGCATTGCCCGCCGTGGTGACGACCGATCTCCGGCTCAACGAGCCCCGTTACGCTTCCCTGCCCAACATCATGAAGGCGAAGAAAAAGACCATCGAGCAAATTACCCCGCAGGCATTGGGTGTCGATCCGGCGCCGCGCCTGAAGACCCTGAAAGTCGAGGAGCCGGCGCGGCGCCAGGGCGGCAAGAAGCTCGCCTCGGTGGCGGAGCTGGTCGACAAGCTCAGGAACGAGGCGCGGGTGATCTGATGGCGCTGCTGGTCCTGGCCGAGCACGACAATAAAAGCCTGAAGCCGGCGACGCTCAACACCGTCGCGGCGGCGGCGGCAATCGGCGGCGATATCCATGTCCTGGTCGCGGGCGCCGATTGCGGCGGCGCGGCCGAGGCGGCGGCGAAAATCGCCGGTATCAAAAAAGTGCTGCGGGTCGAGGATACGATCTTTGCGCATCCGGTGGCGGAGGATCTGGCCAAGCTCATTGTCAGCCTCGCCAAGGGCTACAGCCATGTGCTCGCCCCGGCGACCACCTTCGGCAAGAACATCATGCCGCGGGTTGCGGCGCTGCTCGACGTCGCGCAGATCTCGGATATTTCGGGCGTGGTGTCGCCCGACACCTTCAAGCGGCCGATCTATGCCGGCAACGCCATCGCCACCGTGCAATCGGCCGATGCGATCAAGATTGTCACCGTGCGCGCCACGGCCTTTCCAGCAGCGGCAGCGACCGGCGGCAGCGCCGCCATCGACACCGTCGCGGCGCCTGGCTCAGCCGGCCTCGCGGCATACGCCGGATCCGAGATTACGCGCAACGAGCGGCCCGAGCTGACCAGTGCCCGCATCGTCGTCTCAGGCGGGCGCGGCATGCAATCGGGGGAGAATTTCAAGCTGCTGGAGAGCCTCGCCGACAAGCTCGGTGCCGCGGTCGGCGCTTCGCGCGCGGCCGTCGATGCGGGCTTCGTCCCCAACGATTTCCAGGTCGGCCAGACCGGCAAGATCGTTGCCCCCGACCTCTATATCGCCATCGGCATCTCGGGCGCCATCCAGCATCTCGCCGGCATGAAGGATTCCAAGGTGATCGTCGCCATCAACAAGGACGAAGAGGCGCCAATCTTCCAAATCGCAGATTACGGGCTGGTGGGCGATCTGTTCGAGATCGTGCCGTCGCTAGACAAGGCGCTGTCATCGGGCGGCGCCAAGAATTGATCAGGAGCACAAAGCCATGAACGCGGACCAGCCGATCTCGATCAAGACCATCGGCATCATCGGTGCCGGGCAGATGGGCGCCGGCATCGCCCATGTCGCGGCGCTCGCAGGCTACGAGGTGAGGATGGGCGACGTCGATGCGAAGGCGCTGGAGCGCAGCCTCGCTGCCATCGATAAGAACATCGCCCGCCAGGTGGCGCGCGGCAAGACCACCGAGGCCGACAAGGCGGCCGCGCTGAAGCGCATCAAGACCGGCACCGGCTACGATCTCTTCAAGGATTGCGACTTCGTCATCGAGGCGGCGGTCGAGAAGGAGGACATCAAACGCGCCATCTTCAAGCAACTGGTGCCCCATCTCAAAGCCACGGCCATCGTCGCCTCCAACACCTCGTCGATCTCGATCACCCGGCTCGCCGCCTCGACCGACCGGCCGACCCGCTTCATCGGCATGCATTTCATGAACCCGGTGCCGGTGATGACGTTGGTCGAGCTGATCCGCGGCATCGCGACCGACGAGCCGACCTTCGTCGCGGTGCGCGAACTCGCGGTGAAGCTCGGCAAGACGCCGGTGGCGGCGGAGGATTTTCCCGCCTTCATCGTAAACCGCATCCTGCTGCCGATGATCAACGAGGCGGTCTATACCCTCTACGAGGGCGTCGGCTCGGTCGAGGCGATCGACACGGCAATGAAGCTGGGCGCCAACCACCCGATGGGGCCGCTCGAGCTCGCCGATTTCATCGGCCTCGATACCTGTCTCTCGGTGATGCAGGTACTCTATGAAGGCCTCGCGGATTCGAAATACCGGCCCTGCCCGCTGCTGGTGAAATACGTCGAGGCGGGCTGGCTCGGCCGCAAGGCCGGGCGCGGCTTCTACGATTACCGCGGCGAAAAGCCGGTGCCGACGCGCTGACGAATCGCAGCTCTGCGACGCCACGAGCCCGATTGCGGGAAGCCGGCTTTTATGGCTTAAATCTTCGCAGTCAGGCGGTGCTCAAGCTGCCGGCGTAAGGCGGAGGTGGGTTGTCAGTCGCTCTCGATAGCTGCCCGGCGCTGGTGCTCAACGCGGATTTCCGACCGTTGAGTTATTTTCCGCTGTCGCTATGGTCCTGGCAGGAAACCGTCAAGGCGGTCTGCCTCGACCGCGTCAACATCGTCTCGCAATACGACCGCGTGGTCCGGAGCCCATCCTTCGAGATGCGGCTGCCGAGCGTCATCTCGCTCAAGGAATACATCGCGCTGGCGCGGCGACCGGCCTTCACCCGCTTCAACGTCTTCCTGCGCGATAAATTCACTTGCCAGTATTGCGGCGACGATTTTCCGACGCGCGATCTGACCTTCGACCACGTTGTGCCGCGCTCGCGCGGCGGCCACACCACCTGGGAGAACGTGGTCACCGCCTGCGGCGATTGCAATCTGCTCAAGGGCAACCGGGTGCCGCAGGAGAGCGGGTTGTTCCCGCGACACCAGCCGATGCAGCCCTCGACGCACATGTTGCGCGAGCATGGGCGGGCTTTCCCGCCCAACTTCCTGCATCACTCCTGGCGCGATTTCCTCTACTGGGATACCGAGCTGGAAGCGGGCTAATTGCCGCTGTTGTTGAGGTGGAGCGTGAAGGTCGGCTGGACTTGGTCGACCATGCTCGGGCTCGAGGACGCGATCTGCTCATGCGTCGCCGAAATGTCGGAGCCGATCGCGCGCTGATCGGAATCGGGCGCAACGGTCGCACAGCCGGCGAGCGCGAAAGCGAACAGTCCCAATAGGATCGCAAGGTTCTTTTTCATGGTCCCATATCCTCCGGTAAGCGTGGACGGGAATGCGTGACCGGCATCAGGGACCCGAACGGTGTCCGGATTGGGGGGCAATCGTGGCGGCTTTGCGTCTTTGTGCCCGGTCACGGCTTTGACACCCATCACAGCTTTGCCACGGCGGAACGCCTAGGTTGGGACCCATGACCCTGCGGCGGCATATAGCGACTTGCAATAGCTGGGAGCGGGCACGTTTCCTGCCGTTCTGGCACGAAGCCGCGCGATTGGGGCTAGTGCGACGCGACCATGCCGAGATGCTGCGCCGCTTCCCGCGGGTTTTCTTGGTCACTTCTGATTCGGTGCGGCTGGTGGCAAAGGGCGATCCGGCGGCACTCACCGCGGCGATCGACGAGGCGGTGGTGAAGCTGGTCGCTTCGGGCGCCATTGCCAAATGGCGCAAGGAGTTCCTGGCCGTGGCCGAGCGCTGGGGCGGCGCCGTGCGCTTCAATCTCGACCGGGGTGCTGCGCCCTTTTTCGGCATCCGCGCCTATGGCGTGCATCTGAACGGCTATCGCATGGTCGGCGATGCGACGAAGCTCTGGATCGGCCGGCGCGCCAAGGACAAGCTGGTGGCGCCCGACAAGCTCGACAATCTGGTCGCCGGCGGCATCGGCGACGGGCATGGCGTGATCGAGACCCTGCATAAAGAGGCGGAGGAAGAGGCCGGCATCCCAGCACCGCTGATCGCCCAGGCCCGGCCGGCGGGCGCCATCTCCTACCGCATGGAAACCAAATGGGGCCTGCGCGACGACGCGTTGTTCGTCTATGACCTCGACATGCCGGCGGATTTCGAGCCCAAGAACCAAGATGGCGAGCTCGCCTCATTCGAATTGATGGATGCAGAAGCGGCGCTCGACCGCGTGCGCCAGACCGACGATTTCAAGTTCAACGTCAATCTGGTGGTGATCGATTTCGCCATAAGGCACGGGCTGATCGGGCCCGACGATCCGGAATACCTCACGCTGGCGACCGGCTTGCGCCGCCCGGTGGATTAGGCAGCAAAGCCTGCCAGCGCGCGTATCTCCGTCGGGGGTTTTCCGGATTGGCGCAGCGCCCGCAAGGTGAGCGCCCGGTCGCGCTTGGCGTAGCGCTTTCCGTCCGCATCCACCAGCAGCGCATGGTGGCGATACTCCGGCACCGGCAAGCCAAGCAACGCCTGCAACAAGCGATGGATATGCGTCGCCAGCAGCAGATCAACGCCGCGGGTGACCAGGGTGACGCCCTGAAGCGCATCGTCAAGCGTGACGGCCAAATGATAGCTGGTCGGGGTGTCTTTACGCGCCAGCACCACATCGCCCTCCCCCGCCGGATCGGCGGCGATGGTCCGACCGCTTTCGTTGAAGGCGAGCGGCCCGATCTCGGCGAGCGAGCGGCCAGTATCGAGCCGCATCGCATAGGCGGCACCCGATGCGATGCGCGCGGCGCGTTCAGCCTCGCCCAAGCTCCGGCAGGTGCCAGGATAGATCGCACCCTCCGGCCCATGCGGCGCCGTCGCCGCCGCGGCGATATCGGCGCGGGTGCAAAAGCAGGGATAGAGCAGGTTGCGCGCACGCAAAACCTCGAGCGCCGCGCGGTAATCCTTCATGTGCTCCGATTGCACGTGCACGGGCCCGTCCCAATCGAGGCCGAGCCAGGCGAGGTCTTCCAAGATCGCCGCGGTGAATTCCGGGCGGCAGCGACTCTGGTCGATATCCTCGATGCGCAGCAGGAACCGCCCGCCCGCCTCGCGCGCGGCGCGCCAGCCGGTCAGCGCCGAATGCGCATGGCCGAGATGAAGCAACCCGGTTGGGCTGGGGGCGAAGCGGGTGACGGTGTCCATGCCGGCCAAGTCTAGCGCAAAGCCGGATGACAGAGGCCGGCGCTTCGGCTATCGCTTGACCCATGTCCGTGCAACTCACCGGCCCCAGCCTCAAACCCGCCAGCGGCAAGAAGCCGACCAGACTCGTCGTGTTGCTGCACGGCGTCGGCGCCGACGGCAACGATCTGATCGGCCTCGCCCCGGCCTGGGCGCCGATCCTGCCCGGCACGGAATTCCTGGCACCCGACGGACCCGCGCCCTGCGACATGGCGCCGTTCGGCCGCCAATGGTTCAGCCTGCTCGATCGCTCGCCCGCGGCGATGCTGGCCGGGGTCAAGGCGACGGCGCCGATCCTCGACGGCTTTCTCGACGCGGCGCTGGCCGAGCGCGGGCTCGACGATTCGAAGCTGGCGCTGGTCGGCTTCTCGCAGGGCACCATGATATCGCTCTATACCGGGCCGCGCCGCGCCAAGCCTTGCGCCGGCATCGTCGGCTATTCCGGCGCGCTGGTCGGCGCGGCCCTGCTGGCGGTCGAGATCCGCTCACGGCCCAAGGTGCTGCTGGTGCATGGCGAGGCCGATCCGGTGGTGCCCTTCGCCGCGATGGCGAATGCCGAAAAGGCGCTGAAGGCAGTCGGCGTCGCGGTCGAGACGCTGAATTGCCCCGGCATGGGCCATTCGATCGACGAGAACGGCTTGCGGCGCGGCGGCGAATTCCTCCGCGCGGCGCTGAGCTAGCTCAAGACTTCCCGCCCAGCGCGGCGTCGACATAGGATAGCGCCTCGGGCGAATCCCAATCGGCGCTGCCCTCGTAGCTCCAGATCACATTGCCATCGGCGCCGATGAGGAAGCTGGTCGGCAGACCGCGCACGCCGAATTGCTTGATCGCGGCATTGGCGGGATCGAGATAGACCGCGAGCCCATCGAGCTTGAGCTTGGCGAGAAAGGGCGCCACCACGCTCTCGCCCTGGCGGTCCTCGGACAAAGCGAGGATGGTGAGGCCGGGCCGCTTGGCCTGGAGCCGCGCCAGCGAGGGCATCTCCTCGACGCAAGGCCCGCACCAGGTGGCCCAGAGATTGACCAGCACCGGCCTACCGCGAAAATCGGCGAGCTGTTTCGGGCTGCCATCTTGCGCGGTGAAGGCAAGCGCCGGTGCGGCCATGGGCGCGGGCGGCGGGGCGAAGCGGCCGAGCGCGGGCTCCACCGCTCGATTCGCGTCCTCCGTGACAAGGGTGGCGCCGGGATGCACCGCGCGGTAATAAAACAGCGCGCCCAAAGCCGCGATGCAAAGGACCAAAGCCACCGTGAGAGCGCGAATGAGCCCGTTCATCGGCACCAGCCGCGCGGTGATGCTATGACCCGCAAAGCAGGACAGCGCGGCAATGCCGCGCGCGGCGGCCGGCTGGCGGGCGGCCCGGCTGAGATCATGCAGCGCATCAACGCCTCGATCGATATCGACAAGCGGCTTTCGGCCCAGGACATCGCCGGCTCGCTCGCGCATGCGGCGATGCTGGCGGCCCAGCGCATCATCACGCGCGAGGATGGCGAGGCGATTGCCCGCGGTCTAGCGAAAATAAGCCAAGAGATTGCTGCGGGCAAATTCCCCTTCCGCGCCGAGCACGAGGACATCCATCTCAATATCGAGGCGCGGCTGACCGAGCTGATTGGCCCAGCGGCCGGCCGGCTCCATACCGCGCGCTCGCGCAACGACCAGGTGGCGACGGATTTCCGGCTCTGGGTGCGCGATGCGATCGACGGCCTCGACAGCCATATCGAGGCGCTGCAGGCGGCGCTGATCGCGCAAGCCGAGAAGCACGCCGCCACCATCATGCCGGGCTTCACCCATCTGCAGACCGCGCAGCCGGTCAGCTTCGGCCACCATCTGCTCGCTTATGTCGAGATGCTGGGGCGCGACCGCGGGCGCTTTGCCGATTGCCGCGCGCGGCTCAATGAATCGCCGCTGGGTTCGGGCGCGCTGGCGGGCACCGCCTTCCTGATCGACCGCCACGCCACCGCCAAGGCGCTCGGCTTCGACAACCCGTCCGCCAATTCACTCGACGCGGTCTCCGACCGCGACTTCGCGCTCGAATTTCTGGCCGCCGCGGCGATCTGCGGCACGCATCTGTCGCGCCTCGCCGAGGAGATCGTGCTGTGGCTGAGCGAGCCCTTCCGCTTCATTCGCCTGAGCGACGCCTTTACCACCGGCAGCTCGATGATGCCGCAGAAGCGCAACCCCGACGCCGCCGAGCTGGTGCGCGCCAAAGCGGGCCGCTTCATCGGCAATCTCGTCGCGCTGCTGACGGTGATGAAGGGCCTGCCGCTGGCCTATTCGAAGGACATGCAGGAGGACAAGGCGCCGGTGTTCGAGACCTCGGACACGCTGGCGCTCTGCCTCGCCGCGAGCGCGGGCATGATCGGAGATCTGACGGTCGACAAGGCGGCGATGAAGCGCGCCGCTGCGGCGGGGTTCAGCACCGCGACCGATCTTGCCGATTGGCTGACGCGTGAATTGAAGCTGCCCTTTCGCGAGGCGCATCGCTTCACCGGCGCGTTGGTGAAGCGCGCGGAGCAGATGAAGGTCGACCTCTCCCAGGTGCCGCTGGCGGAAATGCAAAAGCTCGACCGCCGCATCACCGAGAAGGCGCGCCAGGTGCTGACGGTGGAGCGCTCGATCGCCAGCCGGACCAGCTTCGGCGGCACCGCGCCGGCCAATGTCGCGCGCGCCGTCAAGATCGCGCGTCAGCGCTATCTCAAGGGGAAGCCAAGATGAGCCGCCATCGCTGGGCCATCGCCGCGATAATCATGATGCTGGCGCTGTCGCTCGCCGCCTGCGGCAAGAAGGGCCAGCCGATACCGCCGCCCGACCAGCCGCAGACCTATCCGAAGGTCTATCCGCACGACCCCGACGCGCCCGCTGTTCCGAAGACCGACCCCGATGCGTGAGACCGGGCCGCAGCCCGACACGCCCGAATTCGCGTATCGGTCGGGGGAATTGCATGTCGAGGGCGTCGATCTGGCACACCTCGCCGCCGAGACCGGCACGCCGTTCTATTGCTATTCGGCGGGGGCGATCGAGCGGCAATACAAGCGCTTTGCCGCGGCCTTTGCCGGCACCGACAGCATGCTGTGCTATTCGGTCAAGGCCAATTCCAACCTCGCGGTGATCGCGACGCTGGCGCGGCTCGGCTCGGGCGCCGACGTGGTCTCCGAGGGCGAATTCCGCCGCGCGCTCGCCGCCGGCATTCCGGGCGAGCGCATCATCTTCTCGGGCATCGGCAAGACCATCGCCGAGATGGAATTCGCCCTGGCCGAGGACGTCCATCAGATCAACGTCGAATCGCTGCCCGAGCTCGCGGCGCTGAGCGCCGTCGCGTCCCGCATGGGCAAGACGGCGAATGTCGCGCTGCGCGTCAATCCCGATGTCGATGCGCGCACCCATGCCAAGATCGCCACCGGCAAGACCGAAAACAAATTCGGCATCGATCTGAGCCACGCCGCCGAGGCCTATCGCCGGACGGCGAAACTGCCGGGCATCGCGGTGACCGGCATGGCGGTGCATATCGGCTCGCAGCTGACCGAGTTGGCACCTTTCGAGCTTGCCTTCGCCCGGGTGATCGAGCTTTACCGCAGCCTCAAGACCGAGGGATTGCCCTTGCGGCGCCTCGATTTCGGCGGCGGCATCGGCATCCGCTATCACGACGAGACCCCGCCCAAGATCGAGGATTACGCGGCGGCGGTGAAGCGGCTGACAACCGGCCTCGGCGCCTCGCTCGCCTTCGAGCCCGGGCGCTACATCGTTGGCAATGCCGGGATGCTGGTGACGCGGGTGATCTATGTGAAGGACGGGCTGACCCGGCGCTTCGTCATCGTCGACGCGGCAATGAACGATCTGCTCCGCCCGACGCTTTACGACGCCTGGCACGACATCGTCCCGGTGACGGCGCCGGCGGCCGGCGCCAAGTTGACGCCGCAGAGCATCGTCGGCCCGATCTGCGAGACCGGCGACGCCTTCGCCTTCGACCGGCCGATGCCGCCGCTCAAGGCGGGCGATCTCGTCGCCATCCTGTCGGCGGGCGCCTATGGCGCGGTGATGAGTTCGAGCTACAATACGCGGCCGCCAGCGCCCGAGGTTTTGGTCAAGGGCACGGCGAGCGCGGTGATCCGTCACAGCCAAGGCTATGCGACGCTGCTGGCGCAAGACCGCATCCCGCCCTGGCTGGGCGCATGATGGTGAGGAACGGCCGAGAATGTCGCGCGACGGCCCGCCGAATTCGGAAAACAAAGCCGCTTCGCGTGGCTTGACGGTGCGGCTCGGCCTCGCGCGCCTCGCGCTGCTGTGGGAGAGGCTGTGGCCGGCGCTGTGGCCGGCGGCGGGCATCGCCGGATTTTTTCTCGCGCTTGCCTTGTTCGACCTGCCGGCGCTGCTACCCGGCTGGGCGCAGGCGGCGCTGCTCGGCACCATCGTTCTGCTGGTGCTCGGATTCCTGATCAAGGCGGCGTGGCAATTCACCCTGCCGTCGCGCCATGCGGCGCAGCGCCGGGTCGAGACCGCCAGCGGATTGAGCCATCGGCCACTCGCCGCGATTGAGGACAGACTCGCTGGAGAAAATCCCGATGCGACGACGCGCTCGCTCTGGCAGGCGCATCAGGCGCGCATGGCGGCGGCGCTGCGCCGGCTCCGCATCGGCCGGCCGCGCGCCGGGCTGACGCGCCACGATCCCTATGGCCTGCGCGCGGTGGTGGCGCTGCTCCTGCTGCTCGCCGCCATCGATGCCGGCGGCGATTGGCGTTTGCGCGTCGAGCGCGCGATCCATCCCGATTTCGCGCTGTTCGGCCCGGCGGCGCCCATCGCGCTCGATATCTGGCTCAACCCGCCGCAATACACCGGTCTGCCGCCGCAATTCCTCGACGCCGCGAAAACCGCCGACGCGCCCATCGCCGTGCCGATCGGCAGCACGGTGCTGGCGCAGGTGCATGGCGGCAGCGCGACGCCCAGCCTGACCGTCGACGGCAATGCGACGGCGATGACTAAGATCGATGTCGGCGAGTTCAAGGGCCAGGCGATGGTGACAGCGGGCAGCCGGCTCGGCGTGACCCAGGGCTGGCACAGCCTGGGCAGCTGGCCGATCGCGATTATTCCCGACCGCCCGCCCAGCATCGCTTTCGCCAAGCCGCCGCAGGCGAGCGAGCGCGGCGTGCTGCGGCTCGAATACAAGGCGAGCGACGATTACGGCGTCGAAGCGGTGACGGCGGTGGTGACGCGGCCCGACGACCCGTCGGGCGAGTCGATATCGCTCGACCTGCCGCTGCCCGACCAGCATTCGAAACAGGCGCAGGGCGTCAGCTACAACGACCTCACCGCAAATCCCTGGGCCGGGATGAATGTCCGCATCGAGCTTGTCGCCACCGACGCGCTCGGCCAGGCCGGGCATAGCGACATCATCGAGACCGTGCTGCCCGAGCGGGTTTTCCATCAGCCGGTGGCGCGGGCGATCATCGAACAGCGCAAGGAGCTCGCGGTGCACCCCGATGAGCGCGAGAACGTGTCGGACATCCTCTCCGATCTTTCCGCCCGGCCCGGGCTCTACAACGACGATCTGGTGGCGTTTTTGGCGCTGCGCACGGCATCGAACCGGCTGGTGCGCGACCGCGACGCGGGCGCTTTGCCGGCGGTGAGTCAGCTATTGTGGGATACCGCGGTCAGGATCGAGGATGGCCGCGCGGCGGGGAGCCAGAACGATCTGCGCCAATCGATGCAGGCGCTTCAAGATGCTCTGGCCCGCAACGCCCCCGAGGCCGAGATCGATCGGCTGATGCAGGAATTGCAGCAGCAGATCGGCCGCTATCTCCAGGATCTCGCACAGCAGGGCGGACAAGGCGAGAGCGGCAGCCCGTTCGACCCGTCGACGGCGCTGAGCAGCCAGGATTTGAAGAATCTACTGGATCGCGCCCGCGAGATGGCGCGCACCGGCGCCCGCGACCAGGCGCGCGACATGCTGGCGCAGCTGCAAGACCTGCTCGAAAACCTGCGTGCCGGAAAATCGGGGCCGCTGCACAGCGGCCAGGCGCAATCGCTCGGCGCGATGCAGGACATGATGCACCGCCAGCAGCAATTGCTCGACCGCAGCTTCCGCCAATCGCGCAGCAGCACCCAGGCGGGACCGAGCGGCGCCGGCCAGGCGCCGGGCGGCGACGCCGAGCAGCAGGAGAGCCTGCGCCAGGCGCTGGGCGAGATGATGAAAAAGCTCGGCGAGCAGGGCGGCGCGCCGGGAGCGATGGGCCGCGCCCAGCGCGCCATGCAGGACGCGGTCAACGCGCTGCAGCAGGGCCGGCCGGGCGATGCGATCGGGCCGCAGACCGAGGCGCTCGACGCGCTGCAACAGGCGGCGCGCGCGCTAACCGAACAGATGCTGGGTGACGCCAACGGCAACGATCTGCCGTCGCAGCGCGACATGGCGCTGCCGCGCCGCGATCCGTTCGGGCGCCTGTCGCCCGATGCGCCCGACAATGGCGGCATCGACGATGGCGGCACGATGCGGCTCGGAAAATCGGCGAGCGACGCCGCGATGGAGCGGGCGAAGGCGATCCTCGGCGAGCTGCGCCGCCGCGCGGGCGAGCGCGAGCGCCCGGCGCTGGAGCGCGATTACATCGACCGGCTGTTGCAGCAATTTTAGAAATCAAAGAGCGGAATAAGAAATGAATGGTCAGCGCTAATTCTACAGACTCACCCAAGGAGAATAAGCTCGAACATCCGTGTTTCCCGCAACCGGCCGACGCCTCAATTCGAGTTTGGCGATACGTCGATCTCGTGAAATTGATATGGCTAATTGATAATAAAAAGCTCTATCTATCCCGGCTAGACTTACTCAATGACCCGCATGAAGGCTCTACAGCAGCCTTGTTGGCCGCAATGAGAGACCAACAATTGCGCCAATTCGGCGCCACTGATTAAGTAACCCAGCTTCCACAAATCAATCAACGAAGCCGCAAATCCCTGTTTGTGAATTGCTGGCACTCCGGAAATTCAGAATCCGAGGCCATGTGGCGCCTCTATTGTCCGGACAATAGCGGGGTCGCGATCCAAACGACTTATCAAAAGCTCGTACAATCGATCAATAGTAATCGCTTTCTTTATATCGGGATCATCAAATATCTCGATTATGAAAGGAAAGGATTTCCGCTGAATAACGCGTTCTATCCAGTTACGCATAAAAGGATCCGCTGAATAACGCGTTCTATCCAGTTACGCATAAAAGGATAAGTTTTGCGCACGAACATGAGGTCCGTCTGGTAAAAACTTTATCGGAATATTGGGGCCCCGAGAGTAACAAAGCTCCGCCGGGAATTACCGTTGAATGGCCAGTTGAGTCAACTGTTGAGGCTATCTACGTAAATCCTTACGCCTCCCAGTATTATTATGAGGTCGTGAAATCGATCGTGCGGCGTATCGCCCCCAGTTTGGAAGACCGAGTACATTGGTCACGAATGAGAGCTGCGCCGGGTTATTAAATTTTTCTCAGAGGACGTAGCTCATCTACGCAAACGGCAGCGCCAATTCTGACGCCTCGTTGGTCGACGGTTACTTCTTCTTGCGGCCGAAGGCGGCGGCGACGTCGCGTCGCTTGATGCGCGATTTCGGGTTGCCGCGCTGATTGAGATTCTGCTCCTCGGTACCGTCGCCCATCATGCCGGGATATTTCACCTTGCCCGATTTTTTGGCGGATTTGCGCGCGGCGGATTTCTTCTTCATATCGACTCCTGGATTATCGCCGGCGAGAATTTCGCTTATTTCTTGTCGCTGAACTTGGCGAGCAAATCGGCCATGTCGTTGGCGTGCTCTTCCTCTTGCTTCAAAATATCCTCGATCATCTTGCGGCTGGTCGGATCGTCATTGCCGAGCCAGCGAACGATGTCCGAATAGGATTCGACGGCGATGCGCTCGGCGAAGAGATCCTCGCGGATCATCGCGGCCAGATCCAGGCTGTCGCCGTATTCGGCGTGGCTGCGCTTGCTCAGCGTGTCCGGGTTGAAATTGGGGTCGCCGCCGAGCTGGTTGATGCGCTCGGCGATCCAATCGGCGTGCTGCTGCTCCTGGGCGGCGTGCTCCTTGAACTCGGCCTTGACCGATTCGGCGTGGATGCCCTTGGCGGTGAAATAATGCCGCTTGTAGCGCAGCACGCAGACCAGCTCGGTCGCCAGCACCTCGTTGAGCACCTCGATGACGCGCTTGCGGTCGGCCTTATAGCCGCCGGTGACGGCGCCCTGCTCCATATGCGCGCGAGCGCGTTCGCGGATTTTCTGAACGTCCGATACGAATTCGCCCATGACGCGCTCCTATGCAGTGGGTATGAAAAAGGACCCGTAACCCGTAGGTGGCAGGGACGACAATCGCCCACCGGACGATCGTCTCCCAACCGGTAAAACGGCTTGGTTCCCGATAGGTTGCAAGCCGGCAGCGACCGCCGCTAGGGCGAATCGAAGCTGACGATGACGCCAGTGGCCTGATCGGGCGGGCTCGCCGTGCTGGTATGGAAGGCGGCGCTACCGCCGGGCGACAGCCGGCCGATGGCGGGATCGAAGGTCCAGCTGGTGAGCGGCTGGTCGTTGGCGTCGCGCAGGGTCGCCTTCATGCGCGGGACATAGAGCGCGCCCGAGGACGGGTTGGCGACCTCGCCGTCGATCGCCAGGATCGGCGTGCCGGTGTTGTCGGTGGCGCGGCGCGGCGTTACGTTACGCAGCTCCAGCAGCCCGATCGGCGCCGGCGCCCGCAGCACGCCCAATCCCAGATACGCGTAGATCCGCGCCGCCGGCGGCCAATACGCGACGATGGGCCCGCGCGCCAGCAGCAGCCCCGCCCCGCCCAGACCGCAGAGAATGACCAGCAGCAGCAGCGTCGCCAGGATCTTGCCGAAGCCGCGGCGGCGCGGCGGCAGCGCCGGCAGGTTGCGGCGCCCTTCGGGATAGATCATCGAGTCCGATTCGGGGTCCATCAGATCGACGCGCAGCGGCTGCTCGGCGGGCGATTCCTGGTGCCAGGTGTGCTTGCAATTGGCGCAGCGCACCAGCCGCCCGGTGGCGCCGAGCTTGCGGGTGTCGACCAAATAGCGGGTCGCACAGGATGGGCAGGTGACGATCATGCCGCGATCCTAGGGCGCGCCCGGAGGCGAGGCAAGACGGCGCGCCGCTTTACGGCCGCGCGCGCGGCGTGTCATCTTGGCGCTGCCATGGTGCGCTTCGAGAATGTCGGCATGCGCTACGGCCTCGGACCCGAGGTGCTGCGCGACATCACCCTGGACCTGGCGCCGGGCTCGTTCCATTTCCTCACCGGGCCCTCGGGCGCCGGCAAGACGACGCTGCTGCGCCTGATCTGCCTCGCCGAGCATCCGTCGCGCGGGCTCATCTCGCTGTTCGGCAAGAACCTCGCCGGGCTGTCGCGCCGCGATCTGACGCCGCTCAGGCGCAAGATCGGCATCGTCTTCCAGGATTTTCGGCTGGTGCCGCATCTCTCCGCCTTCGACAATGTGGCGCTGCCGCTGCGCGTCGCCGGAGCGCCCGAGGCGACGTTGCGCGACAATGTGCGCGAGCTTTTGGAGTGGGTTGGCCTCGCCGACAAGCTCGAGGCGCGGCCGGCGACGCTGTCGGGCGGGCAGCAGCAGCGCCTCGCCATCGCCCGCGCGGTGATCGGCCGGCCGAGCCTGCTGATCGCCGACGAGCCGACCGGCAATGTCGACGATACCATGGCGCTGCGCCTCCTCCATCTCTTCGAGCAGCTCAACAAGCTCGGCACCACCATCGTCATCGCCACCCATAATTTGGCGCTGGCGAAGCAATTGGGCCAGCCCATCCTGCATCTGGAAAACGGCGAGCTGGCGCCGGCGTGCGCCCGCGTTCAGGTGGCCTCATGAAGACCAGCGGCCGCGCCATCCCGTTCGGCCGCGATGGCGCCGCGCGCTTCCTGCCCTGGTCGGTGGCGCTGATGGTCTATCTCGCCGCCCTGGCGCTGGCCGGGGTGATGACGCTGGAGCGGGCGCTGGCGGGCTGGGACCGCAGCGTGGCCGGGACGCTGACCGTCGAATTGCCGCCGGCAAACAATGGAGGCGACGATGCGTTGCTGGCGAGCTTGCGCGCGGTGCCGGGGGTCAAGAGCGCGACATTGCTCGAGCGCGCCGCCGTGGCGAAGCTGGTCGAGCCCTTTCTCGGCAATTCGCTGTCGCCCGACGATTTGAGCCTGCCGCGGCTGATCGATTTGCGCGTCGATCCGAGCGGCGCCACCGACCTCGCCAGCCTGCGCGCGGCGATCGCCACCGCCGCGCCCGGCTCCACGCTGGACGATCACCGGCTCTGGCTCGATCGGCTGCAGGAATTCGGCCGCTCGGTTGAGCTGACCGCGCTTGCCATCCTCGCCTTGATCGGCGGCGTTGCGGTGCTGACGGTGATCTTCGTCACCCGTGCCGGCCTCTCGATCCATCACGAGCAGATCGAGCTTTTGCACCTGATGGGCGCCAAGGACGGCTATATCGCCCGCGCCTTCGAGCGCGAGGCGCTGCGGCTTGCCTTCCTCGGCGGCCTCGCCGGCCTGGCGCTGGCGGGCGCGACGCTGATCGTCCTCGGCCATGCCGCCGAGGCGGCGGCGTTCCTCGGCGACCAGGTGGCACTCATCCCCGCTCTGCATTTGAAGGGCTGGAACTGGGCGGCGCTGGCGGCCTTGGCGCCGGCGGCAGGATTGGTCGCGGCACTGACGGCCCGGCTCACCGTGCTGACGACATTGCTGAGGCTACCATGAGTAGAGTGCGCGGATTGATCCTCGTGCTGATCTGCCTCGCGGCGATGTGGGGCGGCGGCCTCATTCGCTTCGCCGGCGAGATTCCCGCATCGGTGAACGATGCCGAGAGCGAGACCGACGCCATCGCCGTGCTCACCGGCGGCAGCCAGCGGCTCGAGACCGGGGCGCAGCTGCTGACGATCGGCAAGGCGAAGAAGCTCTTCATCTCCGGCGTCTATCACGGCGTCGACGCGGCGGAGCTGATGAAGCCCTTGGGCACCACCGCCGAGACCATCGCCTGTTGCGTGGTACTCGGCCACGGCGCCGACAACACGCGCGGCAACGCGGTCGAGACTGCGGCCTGGATGCGCGACCAAGGCTTTCATTCGCTGCGGCTCGTCACCTCGGCCTATCACATGCCGCGCAGCCTGCTGGAATTCACGCGCGCGATGCCCGATACCAAAATCCTGCCGAACCCGGTCTTCGCCGAGAACGTCAAGCAGCAGCAATGGTGGGCGTGGCCCGGCACGGCGAGCCTCGTTATCAACGAATACAATAAATACCTGGTGGCGCTGATCCGGCCGCTGATCACGCAAGAAGCCGCTTCGTGATCCTTCTGCGCTCCTTTGCGTTCCAGCTGGTGTTCTGGCTGTGGACGGCGTTTCTCGGATTGGCGGCGCTGCCGCTGCTGCTCCTGCCGCGCCGCATGGTGATGGCGTTCGGCACCTTCTGGTCGAAGGGCACGCTGGCGCTGCTGCGCCTGGTCGCCGGGCTCGATTTCGAGCTGCGCGGCATCGAGAACCTGCCTGCGGGCGCCGTCATCGTCGCGATGAAGCATCAATCGGCCTGGGACACTTTCGCGGCGCCGGTGCTGTTCCGCGACCCGGCGGTAGTGATCAAGCGCGAGCTCGGCTGGCTGCCGTTCTACGGCTGGTACGCGCTGAAGGCGGGATCGATCGCGATCGACCGCGCCGGCCGCGCCGGTGCGGTGAAGCGGCTGATCCGGGCGGCCGAAAAGGCCAAGGCGGAGGGAAGGCCGATCGTGATTTTTCCCGAGGGCACCCGCTCGGCGGTCGGCGAGCGGCGCCCCTATCTGCCCGGCGTCGCGGCGCTCTACCAGTTTTTGGGCTTGCCGCTGGTGCCGGTCGCGGTCAATTCGGGCCTGTTCTGGAAGCGGCGCAGCCTGATCCGGCGGCCGGGCAAAGTGCTGGTCGAAATTCTGCCCGCGATCCCGCCGGGCCTCGACCGCCATCTGGTGATCGAGATGCTGCAAAGCCGGATCGAGGACGCGACCGCGGCACTGGTGGGGGAATCGCGGCGCTCGGCCCCCTAGAGTGGGACACCATGGGGATAAATCTGTGGAAATCCGCCCTGGCTGTGAAAGCTGTGGATAGCGGGGAATGCCGCGCTGTCCCTTTGAAACGAACAGCGAACATGATTATATAAGAGCCGAGCCGCGCCCCGTTATGCGCGGCGATTTTGTCGCTAGGAAACAGTTCGATGCCGTCCGTCGCCTCGATTTCGCAGCAGATCTGGGACATGAAATACCGGCTTAAGACGCCGGACGGGGCGGCTGTGGATAAGACCATCGAGGAAAGCTGGCGGCGTGTGGCGGTGGCCCTCGCCCAAGTCGAGCGCGACCCCGCTTTGTGGGCAGACCGCTTCACCGAGGCGCTGGCCGATTTCAAGGTCCTGCCGGCAGGCCGGGTGATGGCGGGCGCCGGAAGCGGGCGCAACGTCACACTCTTCAACTGCTTTGTCATGGGCACCATCCCCGACGACATGGCGGGGATCTTCAACCATCTGAAAGAAGCCGCCCTCACCATGCAGCAGGGCGGCGGCATCGGTTACGATTTCTCGACGCTGAGGCCGAAGGACGCGCCGGTGAAGGGCGTCGGCGCCGACGCCTCGGGCCCGCTGTCCTTCATGGATGTGTGGGATGCGATGTGCCGCACCATCATGAGTGCCGGCTATCGCCGCGGCGCGATGATGGCGACGCTGCGCTGCGACCATCCCGATATCGAGGCCTTCATCGAGGCGAAGATCGCCCCCGGGCGGCTGCGCATGTTCAACCTCTCGGTGCTGGTGACGGACGTCTTCATCACCGCGGTGAAGCAGGATGCGCCGTGGGAGCTCTCGTTCAACGGCACGACGCATAAGGTGATCCAGGCGCGCGAGCTGTGGGACAAGATCATGCGCGCCACATATGCCTATGCCGAGCCTGGCGTCATTTTCATCGACCGCATCAACCGGCTCAATAACCTCAATTACTGCGAGACCATCAGCGCCACCAACCCCTGCGGCGAGCAGCCGCTGCCGCCCTATGGCGCCTGCCTGCTCGGCTCGATCAATTTGGCGGCGCTGGTCAAGGAGCCCTTCACCGACAAGGCGCGGCTCGACCTCGACGAGCTGAAGCGCCTGGTGCCGCTTGCCGTGCGCATGATGGACAATGTCGTCGACGTGTCGCGCTTTCCCCTCGAAGCGCAGGCGAAGGAGGCCAAGGCGAAGCGGCGCATCGGCCTCGGCGTCACCGGCTTGGCCGACGCGCTGATCCTGTGCGGGCTACGCTACGGCTCGGCGGCATCGGTCAGCGCGGTCAAGAGCTGGATGAAGGCGCTGGAGCGCGCGGCCTATCTTGCGTCGACCGAGCTCGCCGCCGAGAAGGGCGTCTTCCCGCTCTTCGACAAGGAAAAATATCTCGCCACCGAGAACATCCAGCGCCTCGACCAGGACGTGCGCGACGCCATATCCAAGCACGGCATCCGCAACGCCCTCCTGACCTCGATCGCGCCGACCGGCACGATCTCGATTTTCGCCGACAATGTCTCATCCGGGCTGGAGCCGGTGTTCAGCTTTCGCTACACCCGCAACGTACTACAGCCCGACGGCACGCGGCGCGAGGAGGATGTCAGCGACTATGCCTATCGCCTGTTCCGCCGCCTGAAGGGCGAGGCGGCGCCGCTGCCGGAATATTTCGTCGGCGCGCAGCAATTGGCACCGTCCGACCACGTGGTGATGCAGGCGGTGGTGCAGCGCTATGTTGACAGCTCGATCTCGAAGACGATCAACGTGCCGGCGGATTTCCCGCTCGAGCAGTTCAAGGACGTCTATCTCCAGGCCTATGAGCTGGGCTGCAAGGGCTGCACGACCTATCGGCCCAATGCGGTGACCGGCGCGGTGCTGGAGCCGCGCAAGGAGCCCGCCGCCGGGCGCCGCCAGGCCGAGCTGCCGCTGCCGGCACCGGTGGCGACGGTGAAGGCCGCCGACGTCTATGAGAGCGGCGTCGTCTACATGACGCAGCCGCTGAGCCGGCCCGAGGCGCTGCCCGGCCGCACCTACAAGATCGCCTGGCCGCAGACCGAGCACGCGATCTACGTCACCATCAACGACGTCTTGCAGGACGGCCGCATCCGGCCCTTCGAGATCTTCATCAACTCAAAGAACATGGAGCATTACGCCTGGACCGTCGCGCTGACCCGCATGATCAGCGCGGTGTTCCGGCGCGGCGGCGACGTGTCGTTCGTGGTCGAGGAGCTGAAGGCGGTGTTCGACCCGCGCGGCGGCGCCTGGATGGAGGGGCGCTACGTGCCCTCGCTGCTCGCCGCCTTGGGCGACGTGATCGAGCGGCACATGGTCGAGATCGGCTTCATCCAGCCGAAACAGGGCCCGGCATCGGTCGAGACGCTGCGCCAGGTGGTGAACCTGCCCGGCTCCGGCGGCAGCCCCGATGCCGCGCGCGGCATGGCGCAGTGTCCCAAATGCGGCGAGGCGGCGCTGATCCGGGTCGAGAATTGCGACCAATGCACCAGCTGCGGCTATTCCAAATGCGGGTGAGCGGGGGCTTAGCGCTCCGCTTCTTCACTCTTTATTAGCCATGCCGGCGCGGCGGATTCGGCCGTCGCAATAAATTCCTTACCTGCGACACCTATTACTCCGGGCGGATTTCAAGGACCGCGCCGCCATGTCACTGATCTCGCCAACCGCCGCCTCATTGCGCATTACCGGCGCTCGCTCAGCCGCGCGCGGCTGGTGACGCTGGTCGGCATCGCCGCGACACTGCTCGCCTGCGTCCCGTTCTTCTTCACAAAAATTCCCAATCTGATCGACTATCCCAATCACCTGGCGCGGCTGTTCATGCTGACCCATTACGACCAGATCGCCGCCTTCCACGAATTCTACAAGCCGGCCTGGATGCTGGTGCCCAACATCACGGTGGACGCGGTCATCGTGCCCATCGTCAACACTGTTCAAGAAGAACTAACTCCCTCGCTCTCGACCCGCCGGACGCGCGCCCCTATAGTCCGCCGATGCGCAAGATTTCTATCGGCGCCGTGGTGCTTGCGGTGCTCCTCATCCTCACCTATGGCGGATTCTGGTTCTATACCGCGGGCCAAATCCGCCAGCGCATCGAGCCCTTCGCCGAGGCGCGCCGCGCCGAGGGCTATATCATCCGCTGGGACGATTATCGCGTCGGCGGCTTTCCGTTCGCTTTCCGGGTGCAATTCGACAATCTCTTCGTCGCGGCACCCAACCCGCTGCCCTCGGAAATCAGCGGACCGGATATCGTGTTTTCGGCAGCGCCGTGGAATTTGCAGCGCTGGACCTTAAGCGCGCTCACGGGGGCGCGGCTTGAAATCCTGCTGATCTCGGCCGGCTTCGATGTGGCGAGCCTGAAAGGCCTGCTCACCTTGCCGGTCTATCCTGAGGGCGCACTCGATATCGAGGCCAGTAATCTGACCGGTCGCGGCGGCGCCGAGGGCATCAGCGTCGAGACAGCGCGGCTGGCGCTGTCGCAGCCGCCGGCCCCGCCGGCGACAGAGCGCGATGCGTTTTTGTTCGCGTCGTTCAAGCTCAGCGGCCTCACTTTGGCGCGCGACGTGCCGCCGCTGGGGCCGACCATCGCCGAGATCTCCGCCAATGTCGCGATCGAGGGCGCCTTCGTGCCCGGGCCGGTGGCGCAGGCGCTGAGCGATTGGCGCGACCATGGCGGCACCATCGAGCTGCAGCAGGGCCATCTGCAATGGGACAAGCTGGGTGCCGATGCCGACGGCACGCTGGCGCTCGACCAGGATCTGCAGCCGCTGGCGGCGTTCAGCGCACGCGTACGTGGCGCCGACGAGCTGGTCGATGCCGCGGTGGCGTCGGGGTCGATGCGCGCGCAGGACGCCGGCATCGCCAAGATGCTCTTGGGCCTCATCGGCACAGCCGGCGCCGATGGCCAGAAGGAAGTGAAGGTGCCGATCAGCGCGCAGAACGGGAAGATTCTGCTTGGCCCAGCGCGCGTCGCCAATCTGCCGCGTATCGATTGGCGGTAGGCCTAAAATTGAATCTGATACGAGGCATTTGTCAAACTGCGACCGGTAAGTTTTGAAAAACCGATCGAGATCTTCTGGGCTCTTTACTTAAGAAATACCGCAATAATGGTCACGCCTTCGCCGCCGCGGTTTTGCCCGGAACCTGAGCGCGGTCGAACATGCCGTATTGGCGGTCGATTGAGGCGACGCTCAAGCGGTAGTCGGCGAAAATGCCGCCGCGGCCCTTGCCCTGCGCGATGCGGTGATCGCCCTGCTCGCGCCAGCGCCGCACCGCCGCCTCGTCGCGCCAGAAGGAGAGCGAGAGGATTTTCGTCGGATTGACCAGGCTGCGGAAGCGCTCGACCGAGATGAAGCCGTCGATCTTTTCCAGAATCGGCTTCAATTCGGCGGCGATGTCGAGATAGTCCTTTTCATGGCCGGGTGCCGGCTCGACTTCGAAGATGACGGCGTACATGCGCTCTCCTATTCGGGATAAAGGCTAATCCTGCTTCGCCTCGATGATCGAGCGGCGGATGGCGCGGGTGCGAGTAAACAGGGCCTCGAGCGTGTCGCCCTCGCCAGTGCGGATGGCACGCTGCAGCGCGGTCAGATCCTCGGTGAAGCGCTGCAGCATCTCCAGCACCGCCTCGCGGTTATTGAGAAACACGTCGCGCCACATGACCGGATCGGACGCGGCGATGCGGGTGAAATCGCGGAAGCCGCCGGCCGAGAATTTGATCACCTCGGAGCGCAGCGCGGTTTCGAGATCGGTCGCGGTGCCGACAATCGTGTAGGCGATGAGATGCGGCAAATGCGAAGTGATGGCGAGCACCTTGTCGTGATGCTCGGGATCCATCGTCGTCACCTTCATGCCGGCGGCCTGCCAGAGCCGGGTCACCGAATTGATGGCCGAACTTTGCGTGCCCGGCAGCGGCGTCAGGATGCACCAGCGATCCTGGAAGAGATCGGCAAAGCCCGCCTCGGGGCCGGAGAATTCGGTGCCGGCAACCGGATGTCCTGGAACCAAGTGCACCCCCGTCGGCAGGATGGGATTCAAATCGCGCACCACGCATTGCTTGGCCGAACCGACATCGGTGACGATGGCGCCGGGCTTCAGCACGTCCGAAATCTTCTTGCCGATCGCGGCATAGGCCGAGAGCGGCGTCGCCAGCACGACAAGATCGGCGCCCTTTGCCGCCTCGGCATCGTCGAGCGTATAGCTGTCGGCGAGGTGGAGCGAGCGGGCTTTTTCGAGCGTCTCCGACCGGCGGGTGCATGCCACAATGTGCCCCGCCAGCTTGTCGCGCCGCATGACGCGGGCGAGCGATGAACCGATCAGGCCGATGCCGATCAAGGCGACGCGCTGGAACATGGGCGCGCTCATGATTTCGTCATCCAGGTCTTGACCGCCGCGACGACCTCGCGCATTTCGGCCTCGGTACCGATCGAGATGCGTATGTACTCGGGCAGGCCATAGGCCTTCACCTTGCGGCCGATGATGTTGCGCGATTGCAGGAAGGCAAAGGCGTCGTCGGCGGTCTTTTCATCCTTGCCGAAGCGTGCCAGCACGAAATTGGCGACGCTCGGCACCACCGTCAGCCCGGCCGCGGCCAGCTCGCATGCGAACCAGGGACGCCAGATGTCGTTATGCTCGCGCGCGCGGTCGAGCGCGGCGACGTCCTCCAATGCGGCGATGCCGGCGGCCTGCGCCGCCGCACCCACATTGAAGGGGTTGCGCACGCGGTTCAGCACGTCGGCAACGCCAGGGCTGCAATAGGCCCAGCCGAGCCGCAGCGCCGCCAGCGCGTAAATCTTGGAGAATGTCCGCGCCATCACCACGTTTTGCGCCGCATTGACCAGCTCGGTGCCGGGATCGTAATCGTTGCGCTGGACGAATTCCGAATAGGCGGCGTCGATCACCAGCAGAACCGATTGCGGCAGACCTTTGTGCAGGCGCGCCAGCTCAGTCCGGGAAATATAGGTCCCGGTCGGGTTGTTGGGATTGGCGATGAAGACGATGCGGGTCTTGGCGTTGACGCGGGCGAGCACCGCATCGACATCGAAGCTCAAATCCTTCTCGGGCACAGCAATGGGCGTCGCGCCCGAAGCTTTCGCCGCGATCGGATACATGAGGAAGCCGTGCCGGCTGTAGAGCACCTCGTCGCCCGGACCTGCATAGGCGCGGGTCAGCAACCCGATCAGCTCGTCGGAGCCGGCGCCACAGACGATGCGCGACGGCTCGAGACCGTAGATGCGGCCCAGCGTCGCGCGCAGATCGTGGGCACTGCCATCCGGGTAGCGATGCAGCGTGCCCGCCAAATCGCGATAGGCCACGATCGCCTTCGGGCTCGGTCCGAGCGCGCTTTCATTCGACGCAAGCCGGATGGGTGTCGCGTGGCCGAGTATCTTCGCGTCGCCGCCGATATAAGGCGCGATGTCGAGGATGCCTGAACGCGGCGTGGGTCCCGCTGCCATAGCCGTCAATCCTGCTTTGCCGCGCCGACATCGGCAGCCGTGATCGGCCGCGCATAGATGCCGAGCGAGGCGACATGGGCGAGCCGGTCGCCCAAGGACGCCAGCATATTCTGCAAGCGGCCATCGTCGGGCAGCACATGATCGTCGATCTCGATCAATCCTGCCGAGATGCCGGGGCTGGCGCGCGACAATGCCAACAGCGTCGCCGGCACCGCGCCATCCGCCAGCATCGAGACCAGCCCGCCGCGGCTTTGCTCGCCGCGCATCTCGATGGCGAAGAGACTCCTGACCGCGCCCGACGGCGCTGCACCCGGCCGGCCTAGCACGAAGGCCTCGCTCGAGCCGCGCGCATTGCCGCGACCGGCGAAGGGCAGACGCGCGGTGACGCGCCAGCCATTACCGGAACCGGCGAGCGCCCGCCACCAGCCATCCTCGGCGCTGTCGCCCGGGATCGGCACGACGCCGACGCTGGCTTTCGATTCGGCGAGGCCGCGCATCAGCTCGGCGGCGCTGCGATAGGCCGTCATCGGCACCTGACTACCGTAATGGTCGCGCGCCAGATCCCAGGTGCCGCGATCAGCCTCGGTGACCGCGACGGCGACCGAGAAATCGGCCTGCAGCGAGATCGCCGCACCCACCATCTCGCGCCACATGCGGACCAGCGCGCCGGCCGGGAAATTGCCGCGATGGCGCCCCAGCAGCCGGCGCAGAATCTCCGCCTCGCGCGCCGGCACCTCGGCAGCGACCTTCTCCTCGCGCTTCGCCTGGCCCACTTCGGCGACCAGATCGAAACGCTGCATGACGAGGTCGTGCAAATTGTCGTCGACCCCGTCGATCAGGCGGCGCAAGGTCTTGAGCGTGCGGGGACGTTTGATCATGACTTTCCGGGGGTTGGCGGGCGTTAGGAATAGTTCGGCGCCACTCCGAAAGCAAAGAAAACATTGACAGCCCGGTCGCTGCCGAGGCGCTATCCTGCGACAGCAACAGCGTTTTTTGGAAGCGCCGCGGCGCAAAGCCACCGACCATGAGCATCCCGGTTCCGCATCAAACCAAGCATCCCGCCGCAGCGCCAGCGGCGGGGCCGATGCTCGAAGTGACGGAGCCGCTGAAGCTCGACAACGGCACGGTGCTCGGCCCCACCACCATCGCCTATCGGACATATGGAAAACTGAACACGACGAAATCGAACGCGATATTGATCTGCCACGCGCTGACCGGCGACCAATACGCCGCCGAGCGCCACCCAATCACCGGCAAGCCGGGCTGGTGGGAGAGTCTGGCAGGGCCCGGCAAGGTGCTCGACACCGAGCGCTATTTTTTGATCTGCGCCAATGTGCTGGGCGGCTGCATGGGCTCGACCGGACCGATGGAATTGAATCCGGAGACCGGCAAGCCCTGGGGCTTGTCCTTCCCGGTCATCACCATCGCCGACATGGTGCGGGCGCAAAAGCGGCTGATCGACCATCTCGGCATCGACAAGCTGTTCTGCGTCATCGGCGGCTCGATGGGCGGCATGCAGGTGCTGGAATGGGCGGCCTCATATCCGCAGCGCGTGTTCTCGGCGGTGCCGATCGCCAGCGCCGCGCGCCATTCGGCGCAGAACATCGCCTTCCACGAGGTCGGCCGCCAGGCGATCATGGCCGATCCCGAATGGGCGGGCGGCAATTACCAGGCGCTCGGCAAGAAGCCGTCGCGCGGCCTCGCGGTCGCGCGCATGGCAGCGCATATCACCTATCTTTCGGAGCCAGCGCTGCACCGAAAATTCGGCCGCAATCTGCAGAACCGCGAGGCGCTGGGCTTCGGCTTCGACGCCGATTTCCAGGTCGAGGGCTATCTGCGCCACCAGGGAATCTCCTTCGTCGAGCGCTTCGATGCGAACTCGTATCTCTACATCACCCGCGCCTGCGATTATTTTGACCTGGCGGCGGAGCATGGCGGCGTGCTGGCCAACGCCTTTACCGGCAGCAAGACGCGGTTCTGCGTGATCTCCTTCACCAGCGACTGGCTATACCCGACGGCGGAGAACCGCGAGATCGTGCACGCGCTCAACGCCGCCGCCGCCAATGTCAGCTTTGTCGAGGTGGCGACCGACAAGGGCCACGATGCCTTCCTGCTCGAGGAGCCGGAATTCTTTGCGACACTGCGCGGCTTCCTCGACGGCTGCGCGCAGCATCGCGGATTGACCGCGACATGAGTGTGCTGCCCAGTCTCGCCCCGCGCCGCGAGGCGCTTCCCGAGATCCGCGGCGATCTTCGCCTCGCCGCTGCGATGATCGAGCCGGGCACGCGCGTGCTCGACGTCGGCTGCGGCGACGGCGAGCTGCTCTCCTATCTCGTGCATCAGAAGGACGTCGATGGGCGCGGCATGGAGCTGTCGCAATCGGGTGTCAATGCCTGCGTCCGGCATGGCCTCTCGGTGATTCAGGGGGACGCCGATAACGACCTCGACGACTACCCGTCGCAGGCCTTCGACTATGTCGTGCTGAGCCAGACGCTGCAGGCGACACGCAATCCGCGTCAGGTGGTGCTGAACCTGGTGCGCATCGGCAAGCGGGCGATCGTGTCGTTCCCGAATTTCGCGCATTGGCGGATGCGGATGAGCCTGCTGCTCCAGGGCCGCATGCCGCGCACCGAGCTGTTGCCGATGCCGTGGTACGAGACGCCCAACATCCATTTCTGCAGCATCAGCGATTTTGCGCAGCTTTGCGCCGAGGAGGGCGTCACCATCGAGCGCAAGCATTCGCTCGACGGGCACGGCCTGCCCTATCGCCGCGGGCTTGCCAATCTGATGGCCGAGCAGGGATTGTTCCTGCTGTCGCGACGCTAGGCGGTCACGGCCCGGCCGGGCTTGGCGTGCCCGGCATCGGCAGATAGACGCGGCGGCGCTTTTTCTGCGCCCGTACCGGGATCGGCTTTTCGTAGATCTGCTTGGTCGCCTCGACCAGCACGACGCCGCCGAAAGCGGCAAACCAGCGCTCGCCCAATTTTTCCCAGACCGGCGCCGAGCGCAGCAGCACGCGTGAAACCGAGGGCGGCACGAAGAGGGCGGCGGCGTTGCGCTCGGGCGTGAAGCCTTCCTCGCGCAGCAGGTGCGAGAGCTGGCTCGGCGTGAAGGGTGAGCCCTGGCCGAACGGCGTGTTGTCGAAGCGCGCCCAGATACCGCGGCGGTTCGGCACGACGACGATAAGCCGTCCGCCGCCCGCCAGCACGCGCCAGACCTCCTTCAGCAAAGGCCGCACCTGCTCGCTGAATTCGAGGCTGTGCACCAGCAGCACGCGGTCGATCGAGAAATCGGGCAGCGGCAGCTCGCCCTCCTCGGTCAAGGCGGCGCGGTTGGGGCCCTCGCTCGGCCAGCCCAGCACGCCCTGCGCCGCCGGCATCAGCGCGGCGACGCGTTCCGCCTCGGCAAGAAACGGGCGCAGATAGGGCGTCGCATAGCCGAGGCCGAGCAAGCGGTGGGCCTTGAGATCGGGCCACATCAGCCTGAGGCGCCGGCCGATCATCTGGCGCGCGATCTGGCCGAGGCGGCCATCGTAGAAATCGCGCATGTCGACGACGTCGATGAACATGGGCACCAGTGTAGCACTGTTGAGAGACGACCGAATTAGGCTAGTCTCGGCGAGGCATGAGCAAGCTCGATATCCATATCGTCCCGGTCCTCAAGGACAATTACGTCTACCTGCTGCGCGAGCCCGACAGCGGCGCGGTCGGCATCGTCGACCCTTCGGTGGCGGGGCCGGTCATCGCGGCGCTCGACAAGCTTGGCTGGAAGGCGACCCACATCCTCAACACCCACCACCACAACGATCACACCGGCGGCAATGCCGAGCTCAAGGTGCATTACAAGGCGATCGTCGTCGGCCCGATGGCCGACCAGGCGCGCATCCCCGGCATCGACGTGGCGCTCGCCGACGGCGATACGTTCCATTTCGGCAAGACCACGGCCAAGGTGTTCGACGTGCCGGGCCATACGCGAGGACACATTGCGTATTGGTTCCCGGATTCGCAGGCGGCGTTCACTGGCGACACGCTGTTCCTGATGGGTTGCGGGCGGCTGTTCGAGGGCACGCCGGCGCAGATGTGGAATTCGCTGTCGAAGCTCAAAGGCCTGCCGGCGGAGACGCGGATCTATTGCGGGCATGAATACACGCAATCCAATGCGCGCTTCGCACTCAGCATCGAGCCCAATAATCCCGCATTGGTCGCGCGCGCCAAGCGAGTCGACGAGAAGCGCGCGCGGAACGAGACCACCATCCCCGGCACCATGGGCGAGGAGCTGGCGACCAACCCCTTCCTGCGCGCCGATATCAGGGAGATGCAGCGGGCGATGGGGACCAAGGGCGACGTCGAGACCTTTGCCGCAATCCGCAGCGCCAAGGATAATTTCTAAAACTCGGGAGCTTACATGAAATTACGTTATTCGCCGACTTCGCCCTATGTGCGCAAGGTGATCGTGCTGGCGATGGAGACTGGGCTCGATGCAAAGATCGAACGCATCCCGACCACCGTCGTGCCGACCAAGCCGAACGACGACCTCAGGGGCGAGAATCCGCTGATGAAAATTCCGGCGATGGTGACTGATGACGGCATCGTCTTGTTCGATTCACCGGTGATCTGCGAATACCTCGACAGCCTGCATAGCGGCCCGAAGCTGTTCCCGCCTTCGGGCAAGGCGCGCTGGGTGGCGCTGCGGCAGCAGGCGCTGGGCGACGGCATTCTCGACGCGGCGCTGCTCGCCCGCTACGAGACCGCAATTCGGCCGCAGGAGTTCCAGTGGAGCGAATGGCTTGCCGGGCAGATGAGCAAGGTACGCGTGGGATTGGCGGCACTCGACGGCAAGGTCGGCGAAGGCGCGCTGGCGGGCCCGCTCAATATCGGCCAGATCACAATCGGCTGCATGCTGGGCTATCTCGATTTCCGCTACGCCAGCGAGAACTGGCGCCAGCGGCACAAGGTCCTTGCCGGCTGGTACGCCGAATTCTCCAAGCGTCCGTCGATGCAGGCGACGGTGCCGCCGCCTGCATGACCACGCCGAACGACCTCGACGCCGAAACGGTGATCGCGCTGCTCGGCCTCTCGCGGCACCCCGAGGGGGGCTGGTTCCGCGAGACCTTCCGCGATAGCGCTTCGACCGCGATCTACTATCTGCTCAAGGCGGGAGAGGTGTCGCAGTGGCACCGCATCGACAAGAGCGAGATCTGGCATTGGCATGGCGACGCCGCCTTGGATTTTTCCCTGTCACGCGACGTCAAGGCGGGCGAGCGCTATGTGCTGGGCGCCGATCTCGCGAGCGACCAGCGGCCGCAGCTGGCGGTGCCGCCGGGAGCCTGGCAATCGGCGCGCAGCCTCGGCGCCTGGAGCCTGATGGGATGCAGCGTGGCGCCGCCCTTCGACTTCGCGCTTCGAGCTGGCGCCGAAGGGCTGGGAGCCCGGCTAACTCCACCGTCATTCCCGCGAAAGCGGGGACGACAGAAGAAATTAATACATATGCTGGCCGCCGTTGATCGAGAGGGTCGAGCCGGTGATGAATCCCCCTTGGTCGGAGACCAGGAATAAAACGCCGCGTGCGATCTCGTCGGCGTGGCCGAGGCGGCCGATCGGCACCCGCGCCACGATCTTCTCCAGCACGTTGGGTGGCACCGCGCGCACCATCTCGGTGTCGATATAGCCGGGCGCGATGGCGTTGACGGTAACGCCCTTGCCGGCACCTTCCTGCGCCAGCGCCTTGGTGAAGCCGTGGATGCCGGATTTCGCCGCAGCGTAGTTAACCTGGCCGTATTGTCCGGCCTGGCCGTTGATCGAGCCGATGTTGACGATGCGCCCGAAGCCGCGCTCGCGCATGCCGTCGATGACGAGGCGGCACATGTTGAAGCAGGAGGTGAGGTTAGTGGCGATGACGGCGCCCCATTGCTCGGGCGTCATGCGGTGCAGCACCGCGTCGCGGGTGATGCCGGCGTTGTTGACCAGAATCTCGACCGGGCCGAGCTCGGCCGCGATTTTCGCCAAGCCCGCCTCGCAGGCCTTGTAGTCGGAGACGTCGAAGCGCGCCGAGGCGATGCCGGTCTCCTTGGTAAACTGCTTCGCCGCCTCCTCGTTGCCGGCGTAATTCGCCGCTACCTTGTAGCCGGCTTTTTTGAGCGCCTCGGAGATGGCGCGGCCGATACCGCGCGTGCCGCCCGTCACTACCGCAACTCGTGCCATATCCTGCCCCCTTACTTTTCTTTGCTTCGCACGACGGCCGCATGTCAGGCGCGGCCTGTGCTACGCGGATTCCTCTTCGCTTCGCAAGACTTTGCTACGCACGTTCCACACACATGGCAATTCCCATGCCGCCACCGATGCAGAGCGTGGCGAGGCCCTTCTTCAAGTCGCGCTTGCCGAGCTCGTGCAGCAGGGTCACCAGCACGCGGGCACCCGAGGCGCCGATCGGGTGGCCGAGCGCGATGGCGCCGCCATTGACGTTGACCTTAGCGGCGTCGAATCCCAATTCCTTGTTCACCGCATAAGCCTGCGCGGCGAAGGCCTCGTTGGCCTCGATCAGATCCAGATCCTCAGGCTTCCAGCCGGCGCGCTTCAACGCAAGGCGGCTCGCCGGAATCGGTCCCGTCCCCATCAGCGCCGGATCGACGCCGCAGCTGGCCCAAGACGCGATGCGGGCGAGCGGCGTCAAGCCGCGCTTTTGCGCCTCCGCGGCGCTCATCAGCACCAAGGCGGCGGCACCATCGTTGATGCCCGACGCGTTGCCGGCGGTGACAGTGCCGTTCTTGTCGAAGGCGGGCTTGAGCTTGGCGAGAGTCTCGACCGTGGTGCCCGCGCGCGGATACTCGTCGGTGTCGACGACGACATCCCCTTTGCGCGTCTTGACCATGATCGGAACGATCTCGTCCTTGAAGCGGCCGGATTTTTGCGCCGATTCGGCGCGCTGCTGCGAGCGGGCGGCGAGCTCGTCCTGCTGCGCGCGGGTGATCTGGTATTTCTGCGCGACATTCTCGGCGGTGTTGCCCATGTGATAGCCGTTGAAGGCGTCCCAGAGGCCGTCCTTGATCATGATGTCGACCAGCTTGGCGTCGCCCATGCGCACGCCGTCGCGCAGATGGATGCAATGCGGCGAGAGGCTCATGCTCTCTTGCCCGCCGGCAACGACGATGGATGCCCCGCCGGAGCGGATCGATTGATAGCCCATCACCACCGAGCGCAGCCCCGAGCCGCAGACCTGGTTGACGCTGTAAGCCGGCACCTCGATCGGCACGCCGGCGCCGAGCGAAGCCTGGCGCGCCGGGTTCATGCCCTCGCCCGCCGCCAGCACCTGGCCCAGAATGACCTCGGAGACATCGGCCGTCGCCAACTTGGCGCGCTTCAGCGCCTCGCCGATCACGGCCTGGCCCAGCACATGCGCCGGCACCGACGCGAAGGCGCCGTTGAAGGCGCCGATCGGCGTGCGCACGGCGGATGTTATGACGATGTCGGCGGCTTCGGGCATGGCACGGCCTCTCCTCAATTCTTCAAGCGGTTGGACCGATTAGATACCGAAGGCACCGCTTTGGGAACCGGGGAGATGGCGTGTCCGTGCCGCCGGCCGGGCCACCCGCGCCGGGCAGTGCCGGTCGCCGCAAGGCTGGTGCAATCCTGTGTTTCGGATAGTGTCTCGGAATGGCCAAGAGCGTCGCCAAAGACTTTTCGGTCGTATGCGTCGGCGGTTCGGCCGGCGGGCTCGACGCCTATACCCGGCTGCTGCAGCATTTGCCGGCCGATATGGGCGTCGCCATCGTCATCGTCAATCATCTGCGCGTCGTCGCCACCCAGCTGCACGAGATTCTGCCGCGCGCCACGAAAATGCCGGTCGAGCTGATCACGGAAAAACTCGTCATCCGACCGAACCACGTCTTCATCATCCCGCCGCAGCGCGATCTGCACGTTCTCGACGGCGAGTTCCGGCTCAAACCGATCTCGAAGCCGCGCGGATGGCCCGACGTGATCACGGTTTTCCTGCGCTCGCTGACCAAGCACTGGGACGGCAGACTGATCGCCGTCATCGTCTCGGGCTATGACGGCGACGGGGCGGCGGCGCTGTGCGACATCAAGGATGTCGGCGGCATCACCATCGCGCAGAAGCTCGAGACCGCGGCACACCCGGACATGCCCGAAAGCGCCATCGCCAGCGGCTGCATCGATTTCGTGCTGTCGCCCGAGGATATCGCCAAGAAAATCGTGACGATCGCGCAGAGCGGCGCCTAGGGATTTTATTCGCGCTCAGGGCAGCAGCTTTTCCGCCGCGCAGCGCTGGTCGGGCGCATCGCCCTCATCCGCGAGTCGGGCCTCGCGCTCAGCGCGGCCACGCGCGCGTGCTACGGCGTGACGCCGAGGCGCTTTAAGGCGTCCAGCGGTAATTGATAGTTCGGGGCGAGTTTCAGCGCCATGCGGTAATCGGCTATCGCCTGGTCGCGCTGGCCCTTCTCTTCATAGGCGCCACCGCGATTGTAGTAGGCGTTGGCTTTATCGGGCTTGAGCGCGATTGCCTGCGTGTAATCGGCTATCGCCTGATCGTAGAGGCCCTTGTCTCGATAGACGATACCGCGATTGTCGTAGGCATTGTCGTAATTGGGATTGAGCGTAATCGCTTCGGTGTAATCGGCGATGGCCTGGTCGTTGAGGCCCTTGTTCCTATAACCGTTGCCGCGATCGTAATAGATGATGGGAATATTAATCGCGGTCTCCTGGCCCGATTGAAGCAGTGCGGTACAGGCGCCGATCTTGAGATCGACGGTGGCGGGATCGGCGGCGGCTGTGCATCGCGCCACGTTCTCGTCCCTGGTCTGCGCCCAAGCCGGTAGTGCCACCAGCCCCACAACCAATCCGATCAAAATCCTAAGCATCATCCATCCCCCAACTTGAATGAGACCGCGAATCGATCGCGCAGAGCGACCTTAGCGCTTTCGCCGTCGAATTACCCGCCCGGCGGCGGCGCGCGGCGGGCGCGTCGCGTAGAAAAGAAAGGCTTCGATAGCGAAGACAGCACCAGCGGCGCCGCGGCGCCGGCGGGACTTGCGGCGTCGAAGCCGAAGCGGCCGCAGACGTAAAGCAGAACCAGGATGCTTTGCATCATGCCGGGCGCGCCGATGGCGCGGTATTGCGAGCCGTAGTGATAACCGATCCAGAACGCGCCGCGCGCGACGATCCACACCGCGGCGGTGGCGACGATGGCGCGCATCGAGCGCCCATCGGCGCAATAATATGCAAGCGCGAGCAGCCCCGGCACGAAGAGCACAAGCTGCTCGAGCGTATTCTGGAGATAGCGCAGATTGATGGTGAGGCGGCGCGTCGTGTAACCCGAGAGCGGATCGATCGCCGGCGAGCGCAGCCGCTCATGCGAGACCGCCTCGATGCCGGTGAGAAAGCAGAGCAGGATGGCGACGCAGCTACAGCCGAATGCGACAGCCAAGCGCGCGAGCGGATCGGCCATGCCGACGAGCGGCGGCAAGCCATAGAAGATTCCGAGCCAGAGCGCGATGGCGATAGGAAACGAGATAACGATGCCGGCGATCAGCGCCGAGCGTTGATAGCGCAGGATGCGACTCGATGTGCGCTTGCCCATGTTCCCCCCTCAATTTTCGCCGATGCCGGACCAGCCGGGCAGATGCGAGGCCTCGCGCGTGCGGGCGAGCCGATTGGCCTGTTTCAAGGCCTGCTTCGGATCGCGGCGCAGCAGCGAAGCCGGAATCCGCCGCCGGAAGAAATCGGCCCAGAGGAATTCGGCGAAGGGCACCGAATCCTTCGGGTATTCGCCGACGCGGCGCACCGCAGCGGCGAGGCTGCGATAGGGATCGTCGGGCATCCGCTTCAGCAATTTCGGCATGGCCGAGAAATCGCGGCGGCGGCCCTTGGCGTCGTAGGGATGCGCCCATTGGTGGAAATCCATCATCAGCCAGAATTCATCCTTCGACAGGCGCGATAGATCGGCGAGCACCGCGACAATCACCGAGACGATTTTTTCTTCCTGCAAGGCGCGGCCGAGGTGATGGTGATCAACGATGAAGTAGCGGCCCTTCGGCCCGCGGATGGCGGGGAAGCGGTGGTCACGCAGGAAGCGCTTGGCGGATTTGGCGCTGCGCTCGTGCCATTCCTTGCGCTTCACCGCGACCTCGGCATAGCCGAGCGTCATCTGCGTCGGCCGCAGCTTGGCGAGCTTGGTGGAGATCGAGACGGGAGGAGTGGTGGGTGTGGAGGTCATGGGCGCCCCCTCAACCACTTCCCCAACGGACCCCATACCGCCCTAGGCGCGTCGTGGGCAACGACCATGCCGATATGGCCAAGCGTCGGCCTGAGCACCTCGGCGTTCGGCAACGCATCCCCTAGCGCCGCAGCGCTCTTCGGCGGGACGATGCGGTCCTGCGCCGGGAGGATGACGAGGCTCCTTTGTCCTACCTCCGCCGGCAACACCGCGCGGCCGGCGACGCGCCATTCGCCGCGGCCGGGCGCGTCGGCGCCGTACCATTGGCCGAGGCATTCGAGTGCCGCCGGCAACGCGAGCGGCACGCCGTCGTTGAGCCAATCCTCCAGCGCCACGAAATCGCGCGATGCCAGCGCCTGCTCGTCCTCGATCTCGGCAAAGCGCATGAATTTTCGCGTCGCCAGCAGCGGGTCGAGCGCGGTGAAGAGGGCCTGAAGCACATCGACCGGAACCTCGCGTGTCGCCGCGAAGGATGCCGCGAAGGGGCCGGCCAACGCGCCCAACGCCCGCGCCTCGCGCGCGCGCTCGACATGGAAGGCCCAGGGTGTGGCGAGCAGCGCCAGCGACGAGACCAGATCGGGCCGGCGCTGGGCCAGCGCCAAGGCGAGCAAGCCGCCCATGCAATAGCCCAGCACAGCGAGCTTGCAGCCCGTGGTCTTGGCCGCAACCTCCGCCGCGCGCTCGATCCGCCCGGCGATGTAATCGGTCAGGCCGAATTTTTTCTCAATCTCGCCGGGCGCGTTCCAATCGAGTAGCAGCGGGCGGAGCCCCTGCCCCGCGAGATATCGCAGCAGCGAATTGCCCGGGGCGAGATCGAGGATATATCCCTTGTTGATGAGCGACGGCACCACCAGCACCGGCGCTCCGCCGCCCGACGCGTAATCGAGGAGGCGCGTCGTGCCCTCCTCCCACAGAGGCGGCATCTCGGGCATCGCCCGGCGATAGGAGTGATGGCGATAGCGCTCGATGCCGCGCAGGAAAAGATCGGAGCGCCGGCGCAACTCGCGTTCGAGCGCTTGGCCGAACGCGTCAGCGCTTGCCGCGCTTGCACTTTGGCGCAGATTTTCGGCGCGGTTTGCGAGCTCCGCCTTCCAAGGCAGCGAGCCGTTTTTCCACAACGGCCAGGCGATCGACGAACTGAGCCAGGCGAGATTGGAGTTGGCCAGATGTAGCGCCAGCGGCCGCGGCCCCAGCCGGAGATCCCGACGCCCGCGCATTGCCAGGTTCATGGGCATCTCCCTTTTGGGCTGGGCTCTTCGCCGCCGGGATCAGGGGGCCGAGCCCCGCCAGCAGGCCCGCCATGCCTTCGGCGAAGGCCGGGTCCGCCGCCAAGGATGTCAGCTGCTCATGCCAGAGATCGACATAGCGCTTGGCCAATTCGGCGAGGTCGGGCGGGTCAGCCATGGCTTGAGTATATTCCGCAGGCGGCGGCGCCTGCCAGACATCCAATGCCCCCCCGGGGGCATCATCATTCAACGCCCCACTGGGGCGATCCAATGCTCCGCTGGAGCATTGGAGCATTGGATATATTGCGATGCACCACGGCCTAGAAATGCTGCTATGCTTCCGGCATGGTAAATCAGGCGGCACGGGAAGCGGGCGAGGCGGCGGGCGAGAAGCCAGCCGTCGTCATCAAGAAATACGCCAACCGGCGGCTCTATAACACCGCGACCAGCGCCTATGTGACGCTCGACGACCTCGCCAAGATGACCAAGGGTGGCGAGGATTTCGTCGTCTATGACGCCAAGACCAGCGAGGACATCACCCGCTCGGTCTTAACGCAAATCATCGTCGAGGAAGAGCAGAAGGGGCAGCACATGCTGCCGACCAGCTTCCTGCGCCAGCTCATCGGCATGTATGGCGACAGCATGCAATGGCTAGTGCCGCGCTATCTAGACCATGCGATGAGCTCGTTCTCGTCGAACCAGGACCAGATGCGGAAGTCGCTGCAGGACGCGTTCGGCGGCATGTTCCCCTTCGGCCCGCTCGAGGAGATGGGGAAGCAGAATCTGGCGCTGTTCGAGAAGACGATGACGATGTTCAACCCCTTCCCGGTGCCGGGCGGCGGTGCGGGCGGCAGCGCCGGCGGGACAAGCGATCAGCAGGCCAAGGACAATGCTCTCGCCGAATTGAAAGAGCGCATCAACGCGCTACAGCAGCAGATCGAGCAGATCGGCAAGCCGCAGAAGTAGCGGCATCGCGGCGAACCGGGACAAGCCCGGCTCCCTCTAAAAATTCAACCGATAAGAATTTGGCGCCGCCTTACGACGCGGCGACGATGCGCTTCTGGCTCGGCTGGACGATGCGCGACCAGGGCTTTTCGAGGGTGGGAGCGCCGAAGAGATAGCCCTGGAAGAAGCCGACGCCCTCGCGCTCGAGGATCGCCGCCTCTTCCGTGGTCTCGACCCATTCCGCCACGACGGCGAGGTTGAGGCCCTTGGCAAGCCCGACGAGATGGCGCAGGAAAACCTGGTTCTCGGGATTGTGCGCGAGGTTCTGCACGAAGGAGCCGTCGATCTTGACGGTGTCGACAGCTAGCATTTGCAAATGGCGCAGCGAGGTGAAGCCGGCGCCGAAATCGTCGAGCGCGACGCGGCAGCCCAGATCGCGCAGCGTGCGCACGAAGCGCGCGGATTCCTCGATGTCGTGCAGCGCCGCGGTCTCGGTGATCTCGACGACGAGGCGGCTGGCGATCTCGGGCTTGCCCTTCAGGATCGCCGAGATGGCGCGCAGCCAGGTACGGTCGGTCGCGGTGAGGCCAGAGATGTTGAACCCGAGATTGAACCCGGTGTGCTCGCCGACCTCGGCCACCGCGCGCTCGAGCACGAAGCGGTCGATCAGGCGGATGAACCCAAGCTGCTCGATTGCCGTGACGAAATCGCCGGCCAGTACGATCTGGCCGTCCTCGCCGATCATGCGGATGAGGCATTCGTGGTAATCGGTGGCGCCGGTCTGGGCGCTCACCACCGGCTGATAGGCGAAGACCATGCGGCCGTCTTTGAGGGCGCGCTGGACCTTCTCGCCGAGCGCGATGCCGAAGCGGTGGCGGTTGCGCTGCTCCTCGGTCATGCGATAGGGGATGAAGCAATCGCGGCCGGCATGCTTTGCCTCGGCGAGCGCCGTCTCGGCGCGGGTCATCACGTCATAGGCGGTCTTCGCCTGTTCGGGAAAGCTGGCGCAGCCGATCGAGACGGTGACATAGACGGGTCCGGCCACGGTGTCGATCGCGACCTGGCTGACTTGCGCCAGGATCTTCTCCGCCGCGACCGCGACGTCGCTGCAATCGGCGAGCACGATGCCGAAGCGATCGCCGCCGACGCGGCCGATGACGTCGCTGACGCGTAGACACCGGTCGAGGCGCTGGCCGATCTCGATCAGCACCGCATCCGCCGCCTTGTAGCCGAAGGCGTCGTTGATGGTGGCGAGCTTGTCGATGCCGACCGCGAGATAGGCACCGGGCTCGCCGGTGCGCTGGCTGCCGGCGACGACGTGGTCGAGCGCCGCGCGCAGGCGGTTCTTGTTGAAATGGCCGGTGAGCTCGTCGTAATTGGCGAGGTGCTCGAGGCGATGCTCGAGCTCCTTGCGGCCGGTGACGAGACGCAGCACGCCGAGCAGGCGCTGCGTGCGGCCGGCGGAGCCGGTCTCCATGGAACCCCGCTCATGCACCCAGGCGAAACCGCCCTCGCCGAGGCGGATGCGGTACTCGCAATCGAAGGACGCGTTGCCGGCGATGTGATTCTTGAGGCGCTGCTCGCGCAGCGGCCGGTCGTCCTGGTGGATGCGCTCGAAATAATGGGCGCCCTGCCGGTCGGTGGCATCGATGTCGAGCGCCTCGATCGCGCCGTGCCAGCGCACCCGGTCGCTGGCGACGTCCCAGACATAGGCGACGTCGCCGGCGGCGACCAGCGCCGACAGCGCCTGATCGACCGCTGCGGTGTTTTCGGGAACCGTGGTATCGGGCATGCAACCGACCAAAAATTCACGTGCAGCGCACAGTGTGTCGCCCAAGCCTTAACCGAGGCTTAAACTTCCATGAGTTGACATGAATTTTAGCGATCGGCTCAGTTGCGCGGGCGCGCGGCCGGTGTCTGCGCCGTTAAGAATTCGGTAACCGCAGCATTGAACTCGCGCGGGAAGACGATATTGGAGAAATGGCCGCCTTGCGGCAGCATGGCCAGCAATGCGCCCGGGATGGCGCGGGCGAGCTCCTCGGAGAAATAGGCCGGGGTAATGTGATCGTCCCGCGTCCCGATCACCAGGGTCGGGGTGCTGATGCGGCCCAATTCGGCGGTACGGTCGAATTTCAGGATGGCGTCGATCCGGCTCAGCGTGATCTCGGCCGGCGAGAATGCCGCCAGCATCTGGGCCTCGATCCGTTTCAGCGTCTCGTCGTTTTGGGCGATATAGAAGCTGGGATAGAGCAGCAGCGAGCTCGCCGTCATGTAGCTCGCCGGGCCGAGCCGCTCCAGCGTCTCGCGCCGCAGCGCAAAGAGACGACGAAAATAAGCGTCGGCCTTGGTCCAACTCGCGGCGATGACGACACCGGCGAGACGCTTCGGCTGCTCCAGCGCCAGGATCTGGGCGATGGCACCGCCGGTCGAATGGCCGACGACATGCGCCCGATCAATGCCAAGCGCGTCGAGCAGCGCCACCGCATCGGCCGCCATCTTGTCGACGGTGTAATCGATTCTGTCGTGGTCGCTGCGGCCGATGCCGCGATGATCGAAAACCACGGTATCGAAGGATTTGGCGAAGACTGGCACCTGCTCGCGCCAATGGCTGGCATTGCCGCCGAGCCCGGTGATCAGCAAGAGAGGGAAGCCAGCGCCCTGGCGCTCGTAATAAATCTTGCAATCGCCGATGGAAATACGTGGCATTGTATGGGTCTGGTTCGATTGTCCGTCGTCGCTGGTATCATCCCGTTGCCGGACTGTCAAAAGGCGCAAGACAGCCATACCGCGCGGGCGCCCTGCCCGCTATTCGGGAGAAAATCCCGGGATGGCCGCACCGAGTCCGCGAATTATCCGCCACCGCCGGCGATCGCCATCACCTCGTGCTTGCTTAAGCCGGGCGAACTGCTAGAAAGAAACCTCGTGGACGGAAGCTGCCAGCGAGCGCAGGGATGTCCGCCCGGTAGCCGCGCAACGACGCGACGCCGGCCTCACCAAGACATCAACAACATGACAAATCGATTGAGGGAATGACTATGCCAGCGACGGCGCTCACCGCCCGCATGATTGCGAGACTTCTTGCCAGCCGACCCACCACCCAGGACGAAATTCCGGATTTGATCGATCAGGTGCATCGCACTCTGGCGAATATCGGCCGGCCGCGCCCCGCGCCGAAGCCAGCGGCGGTAACGGATAGCGCGCCATCGGTCGCACCCAAGCGTCGCGGCCGCAAGCCCCGCCTGTTGAAAGTCGAGAAAGCCGCCGTGACGACGCTGCCGATTCCCGCTGCGCCGATTGCCCCGCCGACACCCGTCTTGCTGCGTCGCGCCGAGATCAAGGAGATCGTCGAGGTCGCACCGATCCAGCCCGCCATCCTCGACGGCATTTCGCGCGGCGTGGTGCGCTGGTTCGATCCGCAAACCCGCCGCGGCGCCTTGCGCATCCAGGGTGTCAGCGGCGATGTCGCGGTCGAGCCGGCCCAGCTCGCGCAGAGCAACATCGCGCGGCTGTTCAAGGGCCAGGAGGTCGAGGCGCGACTCAGCGGCACCGCCGGCGCACCCCTTCTGCTCGAATTGCGGCTGCGCGGCAGCGGCGCCGACGCGCATGTCAATTCCGGCATGGTGCGCGCGCGCCAGATCAAGCCGGTCATGGTCGAGCTGAAGCGCGAAGCCTCGAAGCGGGGCGCCGCGCGCGACGCGGCCGAATTGCTGCTGCCCGACCGCACACGCTGAACGATTTGGCCGAGACCGCGCTCATCGTCGGAGCGGGCAGCGGTTTGAGCGCCGCGCTGGCACGGCTTTTCGCCAAGCACGGCATGCAAATCGCGCTCGCCGCGCGCGACACCGACAAGCTCAAAGCCCTGATCGCCGAAACCAATTCCCGCGCCTATGCCTGCGACGCCAGCGATGCCAAGGCGGTGGCGGCGCTGTTCCAATCCGTCGCGCGGGATCTGGCGGTACCCGATCTCGTCGTCTTCAACGCCGGCTATCGCACCCGCGGTGCCATCGACACGCTCGATCCGGCCGAGGTGCAAAAGGTCCTCGCCGTCATCGCCTTTGGCGGCTTTCTGGTGGCGCAGGCCGCGGCCCGCGCCATGCTGACGCGTGGCCACGGCACTATCCTGCTCACCGGCGCCTCGGCGAGCGTCAAGGGCTATGCGCAATCCTCGCCCTTCGCCATGGGCAAGTTCGCGCTGCGCGGCCTCGGCCAGAGCCTGGCGCGGGAGCTCGGCCCGCAGAACATCCATGTCGCGCATATCGTGATCGATGGCGGCATCCGGCGCGCCAACGATCCGCGCGCGGCCCAGCGCGGCGCCGACGGAATGCTCGAGCCCGATGCGATCGCGGAGAGCTATCTCATGCTGCACCGCCAGCCCCGCAGCGCCTGGAGCGCCGAGCTCGAATTACGGCCCTGGGTCGAGAAATTCTAGCCTAGTCGTCGCCGATGATGCGCCGCACCAGCGCGTCGAGATCGCCATCCTCGATCATCACGCCGCGCACCCCGGCCGCCTTCGCCGCCTCGAGATCGATCTGCTTGTCGCCGATCATGAAGCTGGAATCACGATCGATCGGCAACTCGCGCAGCGCCTGGAGCAGCATGCCCGGCAGCGGCTTGCGGCAATCGCAGGGGCCGACGCTGCTGTGATGCGGGCAGTAATAGAACGCGTCGATATGGGCGCCCTGCGGATGCAGCGTCTCGTTTATCCAGCGGTGCAGCGCCTCGACATCCGTCGCGCCATAGAGGCCGAGGGCAATGCCGCCCTGGTTGGTCACCACGACGACCAGATAGCCGCGCTGGTTAAGCCGCCTGATCGCGCGCGCGGCGGTATCGGTCCATTCGAAATCCGCCGCGCGCCAAGTGTAGCCGCGATCGTGGTTGAGCACCCCATCGCGGTCGAGGAACGCGGCGGGGCGTTTCAACTCTGGCATCGTGGCGGCGGAAGACGGATCAGATTCGGCGGATCAGCCTGACGATGACCACCAGCACGACGGCGCCAATGGTGGCGCTGATGATCATGCCCAGGATCCCGACGAGGACGAGACCGAACATGCCGAGCAGCCAATAGCCGACGAAGGCGCCGATGATGCCGATCACGATATCGCCGATGACGCCGAAGCCGGCGCCGCGCACGATCTTGCCGGCGAGAAAGCCGGCAACCAGGCCGACAAGCAGCAGAATGACGATTGAAGTGGAGTCGAGGGCGGTCATAATTTTTTATCTCCCTGTGGGTGCCGATAGGCGCGCCCTCTCATAGCAACCGGGCGCGCAGCCAGCAAGGGATGGCGACGACACCCCCGGCTCGGCCATTTTTTGGCCGGCTTAGCCGCCGCCGAGGAAGGCCGCGATCGCCGCGCCGAATGCCGCCGGCACTTCTTCCTGCGGCGTGTGGCCGCAATCGAGCGGTCCGCCGCGCACGTCGCGCGCTTTCTCCCGCCAGGTTGCGAGCACGTCATAGAGCTGGCCGACCGTGCCCTTGGCGCCCCACAGCGCCAGCAGCGGCGCCTCGATGCGTCGATCGCCATCCGCCGCATCGTGATCGAGATCGATCGTCGCAGCCGCCCGATAATCCTCGCAGATCGCGTGGCGCGTCGCGGGATCGCGATAGCAGCGCAGATAGTCGGCGAAGACGGCCGGGTCGGTCGCGCCTGACACCTTGTTCTGCCTGGCGATATGCTCGCGCAGGAAATATTCGGGATCGGCGCCGATCAGCCGCTCGGGCAGGTCGTAAGGCTGGATCAGGAAGAACCACCAGAAATAGCGGGTGGCGAATTCCTTGTCGGTGCGCGCATACATCGTCGCGGTCGGCGCAATGTCGATCACCGCGATGCGCTCGACCGCATCCGGATGGTCGAGCGCCATGCGGTGGGTGACCCGCCCGCCACGATCATGGCCGATGACGGCAAAGCGGGGGAATCCCAGCGCCTGCATGACTTCGATCTGGTCCTGCGCCATCGCCCGCTTGGAATAGTTCACATGCCGTTCGCCGCCCGGCGGCTTACTTGAATCGCCATAGCCCCTGAGATCGGTGGCGACGACGCGATATCGCTTGGCCAGGCTGCCCGCGATCTTGTGCCAGGTCGCATGAGTCTGCGGATGACCGTGCAGCAGGAGAACCGGCGGTCCATCGCCACCGATCGCGGCGCGAATGCGCGCGCCGCGCGTCTCGATGTCGCGCAGCGTGAAGCCGGGCAGCAAGCAATCCGGCATCGGCGCGGCCATGCTTTAAATCCTTCTGTCGCGCGGGCGACGTTTGCTTTTGCGACGCGGCGGGCTACACTCGCGCCCGGTTATAGCCTGCGGAGCAGCAAAATGAAAAAACCCAAGAAATTGAGCACCAAGATCCGCTCGAACCGCCGCAAGGCGAAGTTGAAGGCCAAGCGCCGGCGTCAGCGCTTCCGCGCGACGGGACTTTAGTCACACCACGACGGTTATTTCGGCTCTGAAACTCGGTTGGTACCCCTGGCCGGACTTGAACCAGCACGCCCGTGAAGGCAACAGATTTTGAGTCTGCCGCGTCTACCATTCCGCCACAGGGGCAATTCCAACTCACTATAGCGGCGGCGTATCGAGGGTCAACGGTGGGGCTCTGCCCCGCTTGCCCCGGCGCCGCGGATGCGGCTAGATCGCGCCACATGCACGGGCTCTACAATCGGATGATGCGTCTTGCCGCCAGCCCCTATGCGCTGTGGGGCCTGATCGCGGTCGCCTTCATCGAGAGTTCGTTCTTCCCGATCCCGCCCGACGTGCTGCTGATCCCGATGGTGCTCGCCAATCGCCGGCGCGCCTGGTTTTACGCCGGTGTCGCGACGCTCGCCTCGGTCACCGGCGGCTTCTTGGGCTACGCTATCGGCTATTTCGCCTTTGCCACGATCGGCCAGCCGGTGCTCGAATTCTACGGCGCCATGCCGCGCTACGAGGCGCTGAAGACCTCGTTCGACCAATGGGGTGTCTGGATCATCATCGCCAAGGGCATGACGCCGATCCCCTATAAGCTCGTCACCATCGCCTCGGGCGCACTGCAATTCAATTTGGCAAGCTTCGCCATCGCCTCGCTGGTGTCGCGTAGCCTGCGGTTCTTCCTAGTGGCGGCGCTGCTGTGGTGGTTCGGCGAGCCGATTCGGCATTTCATCGAGAAGCGCATGGCGTTGGTCACCACCGTCTTCCTGATCTTTCTCGTCGGCGGCTTTGTCGCGCTGCGATACCTATGAGCCGTAACCCCACGCCTCGCCCGGCCTTGAGCATCCTGCTGATCGCCGCCGCCGCGATCGTCGGCATCGCCTTGCTGTCGCAAATTTGGGGCGGGCTCGAGCCCTGCGAGCTGTGCCTGCTCGAACGCTGGCCTTATTACGCCGCCATCGGCATCACCCTCATCGCGCTGATCCAGCCCTCCCCTGGCCTGGCCCGCGCGGCACTGCTGCTGCTGGCTCTGCTCTTCCTCGCCAGCGCCGGGCTCGGCTTCTATCACGCCGGGATCGAGTATCGCTGGTTCGCCGGGCCGTCCTCCTGCACCAGCACGCAGGGTGCTGCGCAAACCTTCGAGCAGCTCAAGGCACAGCTCATGAACCAAAAAACGGTGATGTGCGACCAGGTGCAGTGGTCGATCTTCGGCGTCTCGCTCGCCGGGTTCAATTGCCTAGTCTCGCTGGCGCTAGCGGCCTTTGCTTTCGGCGCGTGGCGGCGCGCATGAAGAAGTCCGCAAAGATTCGCCGCCTGCCCGGCGATCGCGGCCGCCACGACACCACCGCGCGCATGATCCGCGTCGACCACGCCGGCGAATACGGCGCGGCGCGAATCTATGACGGGCAGCTCGCGGTATTGAAAGGCAAGCCCGCGGCAAAGACGATCAAGCGCATGGCCGAGCAGGAAAAGCGTCACCTCGCCGCTTTCGATAAATTGGTCCTAGAGCGCCGGGTGCGGCCGACCGCGCTGACGCCGCTCTGGCACGTCGCCGGCTTCGCCCTAGGCGCCGCCACCGCGCTGCTTGGCGAGCGCGCCGCGATGGCCTGCACCGTCGCGGTCGAAGAGGTAATCGACGATCACTACCGCCGCCAGCTCGACGAGCTGGGCGACGAGGACGCGGCCTTGTCGGCCGCCATCGCCGAGTTCCGCGCCGACGAGATCGAGCATCGCGACACCGCGCTGAAGCACGGCGCCGAGGCGGCGCCCGGCTATCCGGTTCTCACCACGGCGATCAAGACCGGCTCGCGCCTCGCCATATGGTTGTCGACCCGCATCTAGCCGCTGCTTGACGCGCCCGGCGATTGGCGGTCTGCTCGTCGCGGGGGGATATCGAGCCATGATGCGCGCCAAGACCGAGCAGCGGGTCAAGCGCTGGAACGACCAGCGCTGGGTGATCGATTCGGTGATCCAGGCGGTCGGAATGGAATGGGACCAGCCGCGCCTCGCCTATACCCTCTATCCCTGCGGCCCCGACGGCACCGGCGATTTCCGCACCGTCGGCATGCGGGTGAAGAAATTCTCCGACATGCATCGCGAATTCGCCGCCGCCGCGCGGCGCCGGGAATTGAAGGCCGAGGTTTTCGAGAAGGACGGCCGCCTGGTTTCGGCGCGGGAGAGCTATTTCATCGCCTCACTGCTGTGGTCGGCGGCGCGCTGGCCGATCTTCGAGAACAACGAGAAATCGATCCACTACAATGCGCGCACCGTCGCCTGCTACGACAAATTCGCGCGCTACGCGTCGCATCCGGTCGAGCGCATCGAAATTCCGTTCAAGGGCAAAATCCTGCCGGGATATCTCCATCTGCCGCGCAAGCCGCAGCCGGGCGAGAAATTCCCGCTCGCCATCGGCATCGACGGCATGGACGGCTCGAAGGAAATCCTCTGCTCGATGTACGGCGATAAATTCCTCGAGCGCGGCATGGCGCATTTCATCTATGACGGGCCGGGCCAGGGCGAATGCACGGTCAGCGGCCTCCATGTCACGGCGACCAACCATATGGACGCGGCGAAGGCCGTGTTCGAGCGGATAGCGAAGCATCCGCATATCGATGCCGGCCGCAGCGTGGTGTGGGGCGTCAGCTTTGGCAGCTATTTCGCGCTTCAGGCAGCGGCCGCGCTGGGCGACAAGGTCAAGGGCGCCGCGGTCAGCTTCGTCTGCCACGAGCCCGGCATGAACGCGATCATGGACATGGCCTCGCCCTCCTACAAGATGCGATTCATGTATATGGCGGGCTACGACAACGAGGCGAAATTCGACCGCTTCAAGCGCAAATTCACGCTAGAGCCGATTGCCGGCAAGTTGAAATGCCCGGTGCTGGTTCAGGCCGGCGACGACGACGAGCTGTCGCCGATCGAGTTCTCGGACGAGCTCGTCGCCAAGATCAAGACGCCGAAGAAATTCGTCGTCTATGAGGGCGAGCGCCATGCCATCGGCGGCGGCAGCGCCGCCTATCTGGGCGAGAATTGGTTCACCATGCTGGCCGATTGGTGCCGCGACCGCATCGACGGCAAGACGCCGCCGCATGAGCGCGTGCAGATCAACGCGCTCGGCCAGCCGGCCGTGACGCGCTATCGTTGAACCAGGGGGGCCGGAGTGGCGACAGAATATCGGCTGCTGACCTACCGCGACGGCAAGCGGGCATTGCCCGGCGTGCTGATCGGCGAGCGGGTCTATCCGGCGGCGGCGCTGCTGAAGGGCGTCGAGGGCATCGATGTCGGCTCCGTGCTCGGCATCCTGCAAAGCTGGCCGGCGGCGCATGCCAAGCTGTCAGCCGCGGCGGCGAGCGTGCGGGCAACCGATGGCAAGCCATTGCCGGAGGTCATGCTGCTGGCGCCGATCCTCTATCCCGGGGCGCTGTTCTGCGCCGGCGCCAATTACTGGGACCACATGGAAGAGATGGCCAAGGCACAGGGTCTGACCGTCGACCGCGCCAAGCGCCCGAAAGATCCGTGGTTCTTCCTCAAGACCGCGGCGCATTCGATCATCGGCCCGGGCGCGCCGGCGAAAATGCCCGCCGCCTCGAAGCAGGTCGATTGGGAGGCGGAATTGGGCGTCGTCATCGGCCGCGCCGGGCGCGACCTGCCGGTGGCGCGAGCGATGGAGTTGGTGGCTGGCTACACCATCGTCAACGACCTCTCGGCGCGCGATCTGATGCGGCGCGAGGACCGCATCGGCACGCCCTTCACCTTCGATTGGATCGGGCAGAAATGCTTCGACGATGCGGCGCCGATGGGACCGTGGATCACCCCGGCGGCCTATATCGCCGACCCCGCCAATATCAGCGTCAAGCTCTGGGTCAACGGCGTGCTCAAGCAGGATTCCAACACCAAGCAGCTCGTCCATTCGATCCCCGAGCAGATCTCCTATCTCAGCCACCGCGTCACGCTGCGGCCGGGCGATGTCATCGCCACCGGCACGCCGTCGGGCGTCGGCATGCCGCGCGGCGAATTCTTGAAGCATGGCGATACCGTCAAGATCGAGATCGGCGGCTGCGGTACGCTCACCACGCCGATTGTCTGAGGCGCGAAGAAACTGCCGGGATTCCGGGCGGTTAAAGTTGCGATTGATTTTCAATCGCAGAACAGGCTAAATCATTGCCGGGATTACCCGCGCGAGCCGGCCTGTGCAGTCGCGCGCCAGGAGCAATGCATCGAATGACACGCAGATTCCACGATTGGTCCGGCCGAATTGCCGCCGCCGCCCTTGCTATCATACTCGGCAGCGGCGGAGCGGTCGGAATTCCCGCGCGCGCCGACGAACCGGTCAATATCGACGTCACCATCAAGGATCATCGCTTCACGCCATCCGAGATCCATGTCGCGGCCGGCAAGCCGACCGTGCTCACCATCAAGAACGAGGATGCGACCGCCGAGGAATTCGATTCATCGGCGTTGAAGATCGAGAAGGTCATCGCCGGCGGCACCTACGGCACCGTGCGGCTGCGGCCGCTGGGGCCGGGTCGCTATCCCTTCATGGGCGAATATCATTCCGCCACCGCCCAGGGCGTCGTGATCTCGGAATAGGAATAAGCGAAGCCATGTTGGCAACGATCCTGATTGTCTTCCGCGAGGTCATCGAGGCCGGCCTTATCGTCGGCATCGTCTTGGCCGCGACCATGGGCGTGCCGCGCCGTGGCATCTGGGTCGGCTACGGCATTGCAGCCGGCATCGCCGGCGCCTGCATCGTTGCCGGTTTCGCCGGGCAGCTCGCGGCACTGTTCGAAGGCTCCGGCCAGGAAATCTTCAATGCCGGCATCCTCATTCTCGCGGTCGCCATGCTGACTTGGCACAATGTCTGGATGGCGAGCCACGGCCGCGCCATGGCGCAGGAGATGCGCGCGGTCGGCGCCGCGGTCGCGGCGGGGCGTCGTCCGTTGGTCGCGCTGTCGGTCGTGGTCGGCATCGCCGTGCTGCGCGAAGGGTCGGAGGTCGTTCTCTTCCTCTATGGCATCGCCGCGTCGGGCGGCATTACGGCCTATACCTTGCTGATCGGCGGCTTGCTCGGCGTTCTCGCCGGCGCCGGCGTGTCGGCATTGATGTATCTGGGGTTGCTGACCATCCCGGCGCACCGCCTCTTCGCCGCGACATCCGGCCTCATCACCTTGCTCGCGGCGGGACTGGCGGCGCAGGCGGTCGCCTTCATCCAGCAAGCTGGCTATGCCGAATTGCTGACCGGAACGGTCTGGAATACCTCGTGGCTGCTCTCCGATGACAGCCTGGCGGGACGCCTCTTCCATACCTTGATCGGCTATACCGACCAGCCTTCCGGCGCGCAGCTCGTGGTCTATCTCGGCACCGTCGTCGCGATCGTCACGCTGATGCGCCTGGTGACCAGCCGCAAGCCGATCCGGCGCGCCATACCGACCTGAGCTGAAGTGCCGAAAGTTTTCGCAACTGCGACTTATTAGGACTGCAAGATGAGAATGATTATCGTTATCATATAGTCGATTTCGTATTGGGGGGAGCGGCGGTGATGGGGTCCGGCAAAAAATTCGCGCGGCTCGGCGGATTGTTCCGCGCCGCGCTGCGCCGCGCGATCTTGGCGCTGCCGGCGGCGGCGTGTCTCTGGGCGGGTCCGACGCTTGCCGCCGGGCCGCAAGTCGTCGCACCGACCGAGGAGGATCTTCAGCCGGGCAGCGCCGGGTCGTCGGGCGGTTTCTTCTCCGGAGTGGCGCGCAGCAATGCCCTGCTCGGCGACATGGGCGGCTTCCGCACCCTGCTCAGCAAATACGGCATGACCCTCGGCATCCTCGAAACCAGCGAGGTGCTCGGCAACGTCACCGGCGGCACCAGCCACGGCTTCGAATACGATGGGCTGACGCAGATGGTCCTGCAAATGGACACCCAGCGCGCCTTCGGCTTGTATGGCGGCACCTTCAATGTCAGCGGGCTGCAATATCACGGCCGCAATCTGAGCGCCGACCGGCTGCTGACGTTGCAAACCGCGAGCGGCATCGAAGCCGACCGCGCGACGCGGCTGTGGGAACTGTGGTACCAGCAGAAATTCCTCGACGAGGATCGGCTCGACGTGAAGATCGGCCAGCAGAGCCTCGATCAGGAATTCATGGTCAGCCAGAACGCCCTGCTCTTCGTCAACACCATGTTCGGCTGGCCGATGGTGCCCTCCGCCGATCTGCCCGGCGGCGGTCCGGCCTATCCGCTCTCCGCCCCCGGCATCCGGTTGCGCGGCCGTCTGATCGACCCCGTCACCATCCTGGTCGGCGCCTTCAACGGCAGTCCGGTGACGCAAAGCACCATCATCGATTCGCAGGCGCAAAATCCATCCGGCACCAGCTTCCCAACCAATGGCGGCGTGCTAGGCATTGCCGAGCTGCAATATTCATATCCGTCGCTCGGCACCATGCTCTATGCCGACCAGTCCGAGCCAATGGCGCGCGTCTACAAGATCGGCGTCTGGTATGACTCCAAGAATTTCACGGATCAGCGCGTCGACAATACCGGCCTGTCGCAAGCCAATCCCGGCACCAGCGGTATCCCGCAGAGCCACCGCGGCGATTACAGCCTCTATGCCGTGGCGGATCAGATAATCTGGCAGGATGCCGACGAAGCGGACCGGACAATCAACCTCTTCGGCCGTGTCATGGGCACGCCCTGGGTCAATCGCAACCTAATCGATTTCAGCGCCAATCTCGGCGTCACCATGCATGAGCCGTTCCTGCATCGCGACGACGACAGCGTCGGCATCGGCATGGGTTTCGCCAAGGTCAGCAGCGCGGTGAGCGGCCTCGACCGCGATGCCAATTTTTTTAACGGCACCGCCGCCCCGGTGCGCAGCCGCGAGACCTTCGTCGAATTGACCTACCAATACGCGATGACGCCCTGGTGGCAGTTGCAGCCCGATTTCCAATACGTGTTCAACCCGGGCGGCGGCGTCGTGAATCCGAATACTGGGCAGCGGATCAAGAACGAAGCCGTGCTCGGCCTGCGCACCAACATCTCGTTCTGACCGAATCAGGCCGCGCACCGGGCATTCAAGGCGCCGCGCCCGGGCGCGCGGCTTGACGGCATGTGACTAAGGTAATACTGTAACTAATACTCATTCGCAGCCTAAACCCGGCCGGCGCCGCGGATTCGAGCGAGAGGAAGCGAGTTATGCACATTTCGATGCGACAGGGTCTCGGACAGGGTGTTGTCCTCGTCACGCTACTGGCGGCGATGGCGTTGGCGGCAGGCCGGGCCCAGGCCGACGAGCCGAAGGGCTTCCTCGAGAAGATTCATCGCCACATCACCCGCACCTCGACCATCACCGAAAACGGCGATCTCAATCCCTATGCCATCATCGTGGCACCGGTCTCGGCCGGGAAAATCCAGCAGGGCGACGTGCTGGTCGATAATTTCAATAATTTGTCGAATCTGCAGGGCACCGGCACGACCATCGTCGACTTCAACCCCGCCACCAAGAAGCTGACGACCTTCGCCAAGCTGCCGCAGCGTCTCGCCGGCTGCCCCGGCGGCACCGGCCTCACCACCGCAATGACCATGCTGAAAAGCGGCTGGGTCATCGTCGGCAGCACGCCGAGCACCGACGGCACCACCGGCACCAAGGGCGATGGCTGCCTGATCGTGCTCGATACGAACGGCGAGGTCGTCACCACCTGGACCGGCCCCAATATCAACGACCCCTGGGGCAACATGGCGGTGATCGACAACGGGACCAAAGCAACGCTGTTCGTAAGCATGTCGGGCTTCGACATCCCTTCGCCCAATGTCCGCGATCCGCAAACCGGCTACGCGGTGACGGTCAACAAGGCAACAGTGCTGCGGCTCGATCTGGCCATTTCGGACGGCAAGCCGCCCACCATCGTGAGCCAGACCGTGATCGCCAACGGCTTAAGCCAGCGCGCCGATCGCGACGTGTTTCTGATCGGCCCGACCGGCCTGGCGCTCAGCCCCGACGGCGGCACGCTTTACGTATCGGACGCGCTCAATAATCAGATCGTCGCCATTTCCGACGCGGCGACGCGTAAGGACAGCGCCAGCACCGGCCGCATTGTGACCAAGGACGGCTTGCTGAAGCGTCCGCTCTCGCTCGCGCTGGCACCGAACGGTCATCTGCTCGCCTGCAACGGCGTCAACGGCCAGGTGGTCGAGGTCGATCCGGCGAGCGGCAAGCAGCTTTATGCCCAGTGGATCGACGCCGACGCGGCGCAATCGCCCCCGGGCAACGGCGATCTGTTCGGCATCGCGATGACGCCCGACGGCAAGGGATTCTATTACGTCGAGGACGACGTCAACACCATCGTCGAAGCCACCGAATGAGTAAAAGCGACGATCCAAAACGGCACCCGACCCGGCGCGGCTTTCTCGCCTCGACCGGCGGGCTGATCGCAGTTGCCGGCTCGACGCTGGGCGCCGGCGCCGCGACCGAGCCCGCGGGCGACGTGATGACCGCCGGTCAACCGGCGGTCGACAGCGAGAACGAGAAGCGGATCGAGCCGTTCTGGGGCGCGCATCAAGGCGGCATCGTCACGCGTCTACAAAGCCACTCCTACTTCGCCACTTTCGACCTGAGCGCAACCGCGGCGCGCGAGGACATCGTCAAGATGTTGCGCGCCTGGACGGCGGCGGCGGCGCGCCTCATCGGCGGCCAGACCGCCGAGACGCTTGGGCAAAATCCCGATAGTCCCAGCGCCGATACCGGCGAGGCGCTCGGCCTGCCGCCGGCGCGGCTCACCCTCACCTTCGGCTTCGGCCCCGGCCTCTTCGTCAAGGACGGCAAGGACCGCTACGGTCTCGCCAAGCAGCGGCCCGAGGCCTTTATCGACATGCCGCACTTTCCCGGCGATCAGCTCGCCGAGACCCATACCGGCGGCGATCTCTCGGTGCAGGCTTGCGCGGACGATCCGCAGGTCGCCTTCCACGCCGTGCGCCAACTGGCGCGGCTCGCCTATTACGTCGCCGATCTGCGCTGGACCCAAACCGGATTCATGGCCAATTTCGGCGGCAAGCAGACGCCGCGCAATTTGATGGGCTTCAAGGACGGCACCAACAACCCGTCGATCACCGATGCGGCGGCGATGGAGAAATTCGTCTGGGCCGGCAGCGAGGCGCCCGCCTGGATGCGGGGCGGCTCATATCTGGTCGTCCGCCGTATCCGCATCGCGCTCGAGCATTGGGACCGAATGAAGTTGGGCTTCCAGGAGCAAACCGTCGGGCGGCACAAATACAGCGGCGCGCCGCTCGGCAAGGTGCATGAATTCGACCCGGCGAATTTGAAGGCGGTCGACAAGGATAGCAATCCGGTCATTCCGGAGAACGCGCATATCCGTCTCGCCGGCGCCGCCAGCAACGACGGCGCGCGCATCCTGCGGCGGCCCTATTCCTACAATGACGGGACGAATTTCGTCGCCGAGCGCTGGCCGCCCTGGCGTCAGGGCATGGAATACGACGCCGGGCTGTTCTTCGTCGCCTATCAGCGCGACCCGCGCACCGGATTCATCAAGATCTACGACAACATGGCGAAGCTCGACATGATGAACCAGTTCGCCACCCACGTCGGCGGCGGCTATTTTGCCTGTCCGGGCGGGATGGCGCCGGGCGAGTTCATCGGCCAGCGGCTGTTCACCGCCTAGTCTTCGCCTTATCGGGAAAGAATCTTAGCTAGACCGCCGCGCGTTTGGCGCCGGCGACGCCCGAGGCCGCGATCACCTCGGGAATGGCGGAGGTGTTCATCGGCGCCATGATATGGGCGCCGGCGATGCCCGGGATCGCCGCCAGCTCCTGCAACAACTCGACGCAGATGCGCTTGCCCTCGGCCTTGGCATCGGCAGCCTTGTCCAGGCGCTCCACGATCGCATCCGGAATAATCGTGCCGAAGAGCTTTTCCTTCATCCAGCGCGCCGAACGCGCCGAGGGGATCGGCGCGATGCCGATCAGGATCTTGAGCTTGGGCGCGATGCCGAGCTCGACCAGGCGCTTGGCATAGCGCCGCAGGATTTGCGCATCCATGCAGAATTGGGTCTGGATGAAATCGGCCCCCGCCGCTGCCTTGGCTTTGAGACCCTTGGCATCCCAATCCGGCGGCGGATCGCTTGGCAGATCGGCGGCGCCCAGGAACATGTCGAAGCCGCCCTTGATCTCGGTCCCCGGTAGGAGCTTTTGCATCGTCCGCATGGTCTGCGCCAGCGACAGCAGGCCGCGGCTGTCGAGATCGAAGACCGGCTTGGCGTCGGGCTGGTCGCCCACTTTCGGATCGTCGCCGCCGAGCAGCAGCACGTTGCGAATGCCGAGCGCTGCGGCGCCGAGCAGATCGCTTTGCAGGGCGATGCGGTTGCGGTCGCGGCAGGTCATTTGCAGAATGGGCTCGATGCCGTTGCGCGCCAGGAGATAGGCCGCGACCAGGCTCGACAGATGCGATTTGGCGCTTGCGCCGTCGGTGACGTTGACCGCGGCCGTCAGGCCCTTGAGCGGCAGCGCGCGGGCGATGAAATCGCTCGGATCGGTCGAGACCGGCGGCGTCAGCTCGGCGGTGATGGCAAACAACCCATCGGCGAGACGCTGCTTGAGCATGCTCGGAAGCGGCGGTGCTGGGTGTTGTGAATCGGGCGGGGTCATGCGGCGGATTTCTGCGTCGGTCAGGGCATGAGTATAGGCCTTCCTCTCCCCGTCTCCAGGGCTTTTTGCCGGATTCCCGGCCGCGATTGCTTTCGGCCGAAGAGCGGGCCTATCCTTTAGGCATAAGCAAAAATAAGACGCGGCGTTCGACGACCGCGTCCGGCAAAGGGGAGGAACCGGATCGTGGCGCAAAACATTCACCTCGAGGTCAACGGCAAGCCGCATGATGTGGTCGTCGACGATCCCGACATGCCTCTGCTTTACGCGTTGCGCGACGAGATCGGCCTCAACAACCCGCATTTCGGCTGCGGCCTGGCGCAATGCGGCGCCTGCACCGTGCATATCGACGGCCAGGCGGTGCGCTCCTGCGTGACGCCACTATCCCAGGCCAAGGGCCATAAGATCACCACCCTCGCCGGGCTCGGCACGCCCGAGCATCCGCACAAGCTTCAGACCGCTTATGTCGCCGAGCAGGTGCCGCAATGCGGCTACTGCATCAATGGCTGGATCATGACCGCGGCGGCGCTGCTGCGCGAGAACCCGCATCCGACCGACGCGCAGATCCGCGACGGGCTCTCCGGCCTCAAATGCCGCTGCGGCACGCATATGGCGATCATCCGCGCGGTCAAGCGCGCGGCACAGGCTTGAGGGAGAACGCCATGAACAAGATCCTCAATCCCCAATTCTCGCGCCGCCGCATTATCCAAGGCGCTGGATTGCTGGTCGTCAGCACCGGAATGCCGATCGAGCTGCGCGCCGCCACTGCGGCGATGAGCGGCAAGCCCGCGCTTGCCCCCGACCAGCTCGACAGCTTCATCGCAATCGCCAAGGACGGCAGCGTCACCGCCTATTTCGGCAAGATCGACGGCGGCCAGGGGCTCGACGTCGCCATCGGGCAGATCGTCGCCGACGAGCTCGACGTGCCGGTGACCCGGGTCAAGGTGGTGATGGGCGACACCGCGACCTCGCTCAATCAAGGCGGCGCCAGCAATGCGTCCGGCATCGAGCAGGGCAGCGCGCCGCTGCGCCATGCCGCGGCCGAGGCACGCCGATTGCTGGTCGACATGGCCGCCCAGCATCTGAAGACCGGCGCCGACCAGTTGAGCGTGAGCGACGGCATCGTCTCGGTCACCGGCGACACCAAGCGCCGGGTCGGCTATGGCGAGTTGATCGGCGGGCGCTATTTCAACGCCCATCTCGAATGGAACAAAAAATACGGCAACGATCTCGACGTGCAGGGCCAAGCGACGCCGAAAAACCCGTCGCAATACAAGGTGATCGGCACCTCGCCGCTGCGCAACGACATCGCCGCCAAGGTCTTCGCCAAATTCGATTACGTCACCGATATCCGCGTGCCGGGCATGCTGCATGCGCGGGTGATCCGCCCGCCGGTCGCAGGGTCGGTGCCGACCGCGGTGGACCAGGCCTCGATCAAGGCGATTCCCGGCGCCAAGGTGGTGTGGAAGCAGGGCTTCCTCGCCGTAGTGGCGCCGAAGGAATGGAACGCCATCCGCGCCAAGGACGCGCTCAAGGTCACCTGGTCGCAGGTGCAGCCGCCCTTTCCGGAAGCGGCGGCGCTTTACGATCACATCCGCAATGCCCCCGCCACCAAAAGCGGGGTGCAGGTCAATGTCGGAGCGGCGGATACCGTCATCCCCGCATCGCCCAAGATCGTCGAGGCCGAATATGAATGGCCGTTCCAATCCCATGCCAGCATGGGCCCGGCCTGCGCTATCGCCGATGTGAAGAAGGACAGCTGCACGGTGTGGACCGGCTCGCAAAAGCCGCATTACGCCCGCGACGGCGTGGCGGCCCTGCTCAAGCTCGATCCCGGCCAGGTGCGCGCCATCTGGGTTGCCGGACCCGGCTCCTATGGCCGCAACGATGGCGGCGACGCGGTGATCGACGCCGCGATCCTGTCGCAGGAGCTCGGCCGGCCAGTGCGCGTGCAATACATGCGCGCCGACGGCCATGCCTGGGATCCGAAAAGCCCGGCCTCGGTGCACAAGCTGCGCGCCGGCATCGACGCCACCGGCAAGGTGGTCGCCTTTCAGTTCAAGACGCGCAGCTTCTCGCGCTTCGACGTCGCCACCAGCGAAGCCGATCCGCGCGATGCACTCTCCACCCAGCTGATGGGCGGGCCGACTCATTCGGTGCCTTACTACTATAATCCCGGCGAATACGCGCCCGGCGATGCGTATAATTTCGAAAACAAGCAGGTAGCGTGGGACGTCATCCCGCCGCTGCTCGATGGCGGCTCACCGCTGCGCACCTCGCATATGCGCGATCCGCTCGGGCCGGAACTGACCTTCGCCGGCGAATCCTTCATCGACGAGCTGGCGAATGCGACCAAGACCGATCCGATCGAGTTCCGCCTGCGCTATATGACCGCCGACCGCGACATCGCCGTGGTCAAGGCCGCGGCCGAGCGCGCGCAGTGGGAAACCCGGCCCTCGGGACCGCGCGACACCGCCGGCGACATCGCAATAGGCCGCGGCATCGGCTTCGCTCATCGCGGCAAGACCATCGCCGCGGTCATCGCCAATGTCGAGGTCACCCGCTCCACCGGCCAGATCCGCGTCAAGCGGCTAACCGTGGCACATGATTGCGGGCTTATCGTCAATCCCGGCGCGCTCAAAATCTGCGTCGAGCACCAGGTGGTCTACGCCTCGAGCCGCGCGCTGCACGAGCAGGTCGCCTTCGACAAGGAAAAGGTCACCAGCGTCGATTGGCTGACCTATCCCATCCTCGACGTGACCGAGGCGCCTGATTCGGTCGAGATCGTGTTGCTCAACCGGCCGGACCAGCCGCCGACCGGCGCCGGCGAGCCGTCGACCCGCCCGGTCGCCGCCGCCATCGCCAATGCGGTGTTCGACGCCACCGGCACGCGTATCCGTCGGGGGCCGCTGCTGCCCGAGCGGCTGAAGAGGAGTTCGGCATAGCCGAACTCCGGCCTAACCGAATTCGCTTAGCGCTGGAACATCTGCCGCGCCCGCGCCGTCGGGCCCTCGGCGATGGCGCCATAGATGCGCTCGTAGCGCTCGACCATCGTCGACATGCGGTAATTCTCGAGGATGCGGCGGCGCGCCGCTTCGCCCTGGTTCGCCCGCGCCACGCCATCGCGCGCGAGGAAAGCAATCGCCGCATTGGCGAGTGCCACCGGATCGCGCGGCGGCACCACCGAGCCGGTGCCCGAGATGATGGTTGGCGCGTCGCCGACCGAGGTCGCGACCGCCGGCACGGCGCAGCTCATCGCCTCGCCGATGACGTTCGGGAAGCCCTCGCCGAAGGCCGAGCTCAGCATCAGCAGATCGAGCGCCGGCAGGATGTCCTGCAGATCGTTGCGCTCGCCCAGCGCCTGGATGCGTCCGGCCATTGTACCGGGTAAGGCCACGCTTTCGGTGCCGGCGCCGATCAGGACGAAGGCGGCGTCCTTACGCGCGGCGCCAATGCGCTCAGCGGCGGCGAGGAACGTCGCATGATCCTTCATCGGATCGACCCGCGCCACCATGCCGATGAGTTTGGTACCCTCCTCGATGCCGAGCCGCTTGCGCCACTGCGCGCGCTTCTCGAAGCTGGGACGGAAGAGATCGGTGTCGAAGCCGTTCGGCACTTCTTCCCAGCGTCGCGGCCGGTAACCGAGCCGCTCGTGATAGAGGCGCCCCGCCTCGCTGTTGACGATCACCGCTGCCGGCCGATGCGACAGCCAGGCGAGCAGGCCGCGGATGGTCTGCACTTGGAAGGAATATTGCGTCATGTCCATTTCCGAGCAGCGCAGATTCCACACCAGCGGCAAGGAGGTGAACAGCGTCGCCAGCGTGCCGGCGAAATCGGCGTGATAGAGCCAGGTCTGCAGCAGCCTGGGCTTTTCCTGACGCAGGATTCTGCGCAGCCGCAGCAGCGCGCCAAGCGAAGGCCGGCCGCGCTTCATGCCCAGGGTGTAAAGCGGCACCCCCGCGACGCGCAGATCGGCACCGTAGCCGTGATCGTCGGTCAGCGAGATCACCACCGGCGTGAAGCGCTTCGGGTCCATGTGCAGCACGAGGCGAACCAGCACGGTCTCGGCGCCGGCACGGCTGAGACCGGTGATGAGATGGGCGATCTTGAACGGCTCCATGCTAAGCGGCCGCGCCGATGGCGCGACGATCCGCCCGGATCATGTCGGACGCTTTTTCCGCGATCATGATGATCGGCGAGTTGGTGTTGCCCGAGGTGATGCGCGGCATGATCGAGGCATCGACCACCCGCAAGCCGGCGATGCCGTGGACACGCAGTCGCGCATCGACCACGGCAAGATCGTCGTTCCCCATCTTGCAGGTGCCGACCGGATGGAAAATCGTGGTGCCGATCTCGCCGGCCGCGCGCGCCAATTCGGCGTCGGTCTGCACCGAGGGGCCGGGGCGGAATTCCTCGGGCGCGAAACGGGCCAGCGCGGGTGCGGCGCAGATGCGGCGCGTCAGCCGCATCGATTCCGCCGCCACGCGCCGGTCCGCGTCGGTGGCGAGGTAATTAGGGTGGATCGCCGGTGCCGCCACCGGGTCGGCGCTCTTGATGCGGACAAATCCCCGGCTCTCGGGCCGGAGATTACATACCGAGGCGGTGAAGGCGGGAAAAGGATGCGGCGGCTTGTCGAAAGCATCGAGGCTCAAGGGCTGGACGTGATATTCGAGATTGGGCGTCGCGCGCGACGGGTCGCTCTTGACGAAGGCGCCGAGCTGCGACGGCGCCATGGTCAGCGGCCCCCGCTTCATCAGGAAATATTCGAGCCCCATGCCGATGCGGCCGAGCAGGCGATTGGCGCGCTCGTTGAGGGTGCGCGTGTTGCTGACTTTGTAGGCCATGCGGATCTGCAGATGGTCCTGCAAATTCTCGCCGACGCCAGCGAGATCGTGGCGCACCGCGATGCCGTGTTCCCCGAGTAGCGCAGCGGGGCCGATGCCCGAAAGCTGCATGAGCTGCGGCGAGCCGACCGAGCCGCCGGCCAGGATGACCTCGCCGCGCGCACCGGCAAAGCGCGCAGCGCCGGCTTGAGTGAATTCGACGCCCACGGCGCGGCGGCCGTCGAGGCGGATGCGAGTCGACAGCGCGTGGGTCTCGACCTTGAGATTGGGCCGCTTCAGCACCGGGCGCAGGAACGCCCGCGCAGTGTTCCAGCGCGTGCCGCGGCGCTGATTGACGTGGAAATAGCCACAGCCCTCGTTGTCGCCGCGGTTGAAATCGTCGATCTTGGGAATGCCGGTCTCGGCCGCCGCCTCGCGGAAGGCGTCGAGAATCTCCCAGGTCAGCCGCATATCCTCGACCCGCCACTCGCCGCCCTGGCCGTGATGCGCGTCGGCGCCGCGGACGTTGTGCTGCGAGCGCTTGAAATAGGGCAGCACGTCGTCCCAAGCCCAGCCGGGATTGCCGAGCTGGCGCCAATCGTCGTAATCGCGCGCCTGCCCCCGCATGTAGATCATGCCGTTGATCGAGGAGCAGCCGCCCAGCACCTTGCCGCGCGGATAGTTGAGCACCCGGCCGTTGAGGCCGGGCTCGGCCTCGGTCTTGAAGCACCAATCGGTGCGCGGATTGTTGTGGGTATAGAGATAACCGATCGGGATACGGATCCAGATGTAGTTGTCGTTGCCGCCGGCTTCCAAGAGCAGCACCGAGACATCGGGATCGGCCGAGAGCCGATTCGCCAGCACGCAGCCGGCGCTGCCCGCGCCGATAATGACGTAATCGAAGCTTCCGATGCTGTCGGGCTGGCCGCCGTTTGTCATCTCGTTCCCCGCGGCCATACTGCCACGCGGCGCGGCGTTACCCAATGGCGGAAAGCGGCCTATTCCGCGGCTTGGCGACGCGCCCGGGCGGCGAGCTTGGTCTCGGAAAACACCGGCTCGAGGTTGAACAGCTTGCGTGCGTTCTCGCCGAGGATGTTGCGCTTCGACTGCTCGCTGAGGAACGGCAGATCGTAGATCGTGCTCGGCAGATCCATGTCCCAATGCGGATAATCCGAGGAATAGAGCAGCTGGGAGTCGGCCTTCATCATCTTGAAGGTCAGTTCCAGCGCCTCGCGGTTCTCGACCATCTCCATCGGCTGGGTGGAGAAATACATGTCGCGCATGTAATCACTCGGCTTCTTCTTGAGCGATGGGCATTCCGAGCTGCGCATCATGTACTCGTTGTCGAGGCGCTGCATCAGGAACGGAACCCAGGCGAGGCCGCTCTCGATCCACAGTACCTTCAATTTTGGGAAGCGCTCGGGTAGACCGTTCACGATCCAATTGGTGAGATGAATCATGTTAAAGAAGGTGAAGCCCAGCGCATGGACCGAGATGAACCGATTGGTCATCATCATCGACTGGTCGGACCAATTATAGGCGGCGTGGAAGGAGAGCGGCTTGCCCATCTCTTCCAGCAGCGCATAGGTCTTCATGAAGGCATTGTCGAAGACCGGCTTATAGCGCGCCGCCGTCACCATGAAGCCGACGACGCCCGGCTTGTCGCCGAAATCCTTAACCATCTTGTAGCTGGCATCGGGATCGTTGAACGGCAGGTAGAGCATCGACTTGAAGCGCTTCTCGCCGGCGAGAATCCTCTCGCAGAGCCAGCGGTTATAGGCGCGCGCGAGCTGCACCTCGACATCGATTTGGGGATGCAATCCCAATTGCAGCATCGGCGTCGGGAACAGGCAGACGATGTCGACGCCGAGCGCATCCATCCAGCGCTTGGTCAGATGCACGTCGCGATGCGGCGGGCCGGCCGGGGTCTTCTCGTTCTGCCTCGTATTGTAGCGGCCGATGCGGCCGCCGACGTCCTGGAACCCGGGCGAAGTGCCGACCAGGCCCGGCCGGCCGGCGCCGGTGCCCTTCTTCGCCTGCGCGATGCCGCGCAACACCGGGTCCTCAATGTATTCGGTGATCTCGGCGAAGGATTCGGTCTCGTAATGATGCGCGTCGACGTCGACGATGAGGAAATCCTCGTATTTGCGCTTGGCCGCCTGGCGCGCCGCCTGCTTCAGCAGCGTGCTGGTGTTGAATTCCTCCACCGCCGGATCGCGGAACTTGATGTCACCGTCCATCGCCATCGCTCCCTCTAGAAATTTCCCGACCAGGCCTGCCACATGCCGAATTCAAACAGCTGCACGCCGACCGCCTTCATCATCTGCGTGCCGGTCACCATCACGTCGGTGGCGGTGATGCCGCTGCCGGGCTTGAAGGGCCGGAACTTGTCGCCCGCCTGCACCCGGTCGGAATAGACCCTGACCGCGCCGGCGAGCACATCCTGCAAAGCCTCGTTCGACAGACCGTCATAGAGGCCGCCTGCCGCGGGTTTCGCGGCCGGCTTCCCCGTGCGCTTTGACGTGGGCTTTTTGAGGCGCTTAGACGGCGACATAGACCTGGCCCGCGCGCTCGACGATCTTAAAGCGCTGCAACCGGATGCGCGCATCGGTGGCGCATTCGCCGGTCTCCAGCTTGTACTCGTAGCCATGCCACGGGCAGACGAAATGCATCTCGTTTTGGTTATAGGTCTGGCCCTGCAAGGTGCGGTCGGGCGCGATGATGTCCTCGACCTTGGGCAGGATCACGCCTTCGCAGGCGGGACCGCCCTGATGCGGGCAGAGATTGCGGTAGGCGTAGTATTTGCCCTTATGCAGGAAGACGCCCACTTCGGTTTCGCCCGAGGCGACGATGCGCACGCCACCATCCTGCATCTCGCCGTCCTTGCACACGAAAAGCTCCGCCATCGCCCGCTCCCATCCCTGCAATTTCGTATTGCCGGGAACGGTATGGTATCATACGAATTACGGTCAACAGGTTTCGGGGCTGGGGCATGGACGGTATGGGCAAAGTGGTGGCCTGGCGCGGGCGGCCGGGTGCCAACGCGGCGATCGTCGTGCCCGAGCGCGGCATCGGCTTCGTGCTGCGCGAGGCCAATCGCGCCTTCAGCCACGCGCTTCTCGAGCGGTTAAAGCCCTACGGCATCACCTTCAGCCAATGGCTCCATCTGCGCACGCTGTGGGAGGAAGACGGGCTGACCCAGGTCGAGCTGGCGCGCCATATCGGCATCGAAAAAGCCTCGTCGACCCCGGTGCTCGATTCACTCGAGCGGCTGAAGCTCATCCGCCGCGCGCGCAACCCGGCCGACCGGCGCGAGCGCACCATCCGCCTGACCCGGGCCGGCAAGGCGATGAAGGGCACGCTGGTGCCGCACGCCATCGCCTTCAACGCCACTGCCCGGCGCGGCCTCAAGCCACAAGATATCGCGACCTTCCTGCGGGTTATCCACACCATGGTGGATAATCTGCGCCATGCGCAGGCGGCGCGGCAGCGCTAGCAAGGCCGCTAATTTCGCCCTTTCTGGACCCGAGTCCACCCGCCTCCGGGGCCAGTTTGGCGCCTCCACGGCTGCCTTGCCAGAACACGGGGTTTCCTTTAGATTGCCGCCATCGCTTCGCTGGGTTCGGACTGCTTCGATCGCTCACAAATGAGCCGAACTCGCATCCCGCCCCATACGATGGCCGATACGCTGCGCAATGATGCGCGGCGTTACAATGTCTTTCGGAGGTCTACATGGCGGTTGGTACAGTGAAATGGTTCAATGCCCAAAAGGGCTACGGCTTCATTCAGCCCGAGGGCGGCGGCAAGGACGTGTTCGTGCACATCTCGGCCGTTGAGCGCGCCGGCATCGGCAATCTGAACGAAGGCCAGAAGGTCACCTACGAGCTCGAGCAGAGCCAGCAGGGCAAGACCTCGGCGACCAATCTTCGGATGGTCTAAGAAAACTTTCCTGAAAAAATCAAACGCGGCGGATATCCTGCCGCATCATCGCGATTGACCGCTTGGTGTAAGCCAGACGGTCGGACATTTATGTCCGGCGACAATTCAACGGCGGCGCTCTCGGGTGCCGCCGTTTTTCTTTGTCTCACAGGCCGAGAACGCGCTCGGCGTTGCCGTGGAAGATCTTCGCCATCACCGCATCGTCGTAGCCGAGCTCCCGCCATTCCTTGAACAGCCGCGCGTGGGGGATGCTCGGATAGTCGCTGCCGAACATGATCTTGTCCTGCAGCCGGGCGCGGATGTCGGTCTTGAGCGAGGCGGGAAAATACTTGGGCGCCCAGCCCGACAGCTCCCAGAACACGTTGCCTTTGTGGAGAGCGACCGCGGTCATCTCCTCGACCCAGGGCCAGCCCGGATGCGCCGCGATGATGGTGAGATTGGGGAAATCCGCCGCCAGCTCGTCGATCGCGGCGGGATGGGCGTGGCGGAGCTTGGCCCCAAGCCCGCCCGGCATGCCGGCGCCCATGCCGGTGGTGCCGACATCGATCATCACTGGCACCTTGAGCGCGGCGATCGCCTCCCACAGCGGATAGAACCGCCGCTCGTTGACCGCGAAATGGCCCATGATCGGGTGGAAGTGGAATCCCAGCATCTTGAGGTCGTTGATAGCGTGTCGCGCCTCGGTTATGGCCGCGTCGCCCTTGCAGGGATCGACCGCGCCCCAGGATTGGATGATGCAGTCCTTGTGCCGCTGCTGCATGCCGTGGACGTAGTCGTTGGAGCAGGGCGGCGTGTGGATGGTGGTCTCGAGATCGAGCGCCACCAGCACCGCCTCGACCCCGGCCGCGGTGAAGTCCTGCACCACCTCGGATTCCTGTTTCCAGGTCCAACTTCGATTCCAGTATTTCGCCAGCGCCTCGACATAGGGCCCCTGACAGCGGATCCAAGGCTCGGTATTGGGGTAGCAGTGCAGATCGATGATACGCATGGGCTCGCTCATTGTGCGGCGCGACGGGCGGCAGGCTTGTTGCCGACCGTCTCGACCAGCGCCTTCTTGGAAACCTTGCCGAAGGTCGAGAGCGGGAAATCCGCCACGATCTCCAGGCGCTCCGGCAGCTTGAATTTAGCGATCTCCTTGCCGGCGAGGAAGCGCACCAGCGCGTCGAGCATCAAGCTCTGGCCCGGCCGCAGGATGACGCAAGCGCACATCCGCTCGCCCAGATCGGCGTCCGGGATGGCGATGCAGGCGACGTTCTGTACCGCCGGATGCTGGAGGATGAGATTCTCGATCTCCTCGGCGCTGATCTTCTCGCCGCCGCGATTGATCAGATCCTTCTTGCGGCCCTCGACCATGTAATTGCCGGAGGGGTGTCGGCGCATCAGATCTCCCGAGCGATAGAAGCCGTCCGAGGTGAAGGCCTTCCTATTGTGCTCAGGCGCGCCGTAATAGCCGCGCAGCGTATAGGGCCCGCGCGCGCAGAGCTCGCCCACCTCGCCGAAACCGACCTCACGGTCGTCATCGTCCAAGAGCCGCACCTCGTCATCGGGCGAGATCGGCCGGCCGACGGTTTCGAGCCGGACATCTTGCGCATCCCCGATGCGGACGAAGAACAGCATGCCTTCCGACATGCCGAAATTCTCCTGCACGAAGACGCTCGGGATCAATTGCTTGGTCTTGATGCGCGTTTCAGGCTGGAGGCGCTGGCCACCGCTCTGGATATAGCGCAGCGAAGTGGTGTCGTGCTTGGTCGCTTCGGGGCTGTTGATCAGGCGGATGAGCAGCGCCGGCACCACCTTGATATGCGTGACGCGGTGTTTCGCCACCAGCGGAAACATCGCCTCGGGCCGCGTCGAGGCGCTGAGCACGACCTTGCCGCCATGGAAGAAGAAGCCCTGAATCCCAGGGCAGGCGAGCGGCAAGTTATGCGCGATCGGCAGCGCCAGCAGCAGTACCCCATCGCCGGTGACGCCGCAGGCCTCGGACGCCGCCTTGGAGTTGTAGGCATAGTCGTTATGACTGCGCGGGATGAGCTTCGGCACGCCGGTCGTGCCGCCGGAAAGCTGGAAAATGCAGGGATCGGTGGGGTCGAGCTTGATCGCCGCCAAGGCGCTTTTCGGCAAGCTTGCCGGCTTGTCGATGAGATCCCTCAGCGACAGCTCGCCCAGCCCCGCCGCGCCCAGCACGATGCGCCAGCGCAGGCAGGGATTCTCATCGGCGATGCGCTTCACCATAGGCCCGAAAGCGAAGTCGCTCTGGCGCTCGGGATAGATGCAGGCCACCGCCTGGGCGATCGCGACGAACTGGCTGATCTCGCTGTAGCGATGGGTCGCCAGCGCCGCAATCGGGATACCGCCGATTTTCTGCAGGGCGAAATACAGCAGTACGAATTCGGCGACATTGGGCAGCGCCGGCACCACGCGGTCGAGCGGCTTGAAGCCGAGCTCGAGCAAATTTAGCGCCAGATTGTCGGTGATGCGGTCGATATCGGCGTAGCTGTATTGCCGCTCGCCGTCGATCAGTGCGATGCGCGGCCCGAACTTGGTCCACACCTCATCGAATTCCTCGGCCAGCGAGCAATCGCGCCAATAGCCCTTGGCGCGATAGCGCGCGGCATAATCGGCCGGGAATGGCACCACGCCGGGCAGCATCAGGTCGAGCTCGCGAAGCCGCCATCGATGACGATGATCTCGCCGGTGACGAAGCGATTGCCCTCGATCAGCGACAGCATGGTCTCGGCAACGTCATCGGCGGTGACGCAGCGCTTCAAGGGTGTCGCCTTGGCGCGCCGCCCCATCAGATCGTCGTAGCGGTCCTTCAGCATGCGCTGCATCCAATCGCCTTCCATCCAGCCCGGCGCTACCGCATTGACGCGGATTTCGGGCCCGAGATTGAGCGCCAGCGTCTTGGTGAGGTTCACCACCGCCGCCTTGCTCGCGGCATAGGGCAGAGGCTGCGGCCCCGGGCGCAGGCCGACGATGCTCGCCGTATTGACGATCGCCGGATGCTTCGATTTTCGCAGCAGCGGCAGCGCCGCGCGCGTCACCTGGAACAGGCCGCGCACATTGACCGCGAAGACGCGGTCCCATTCCTCGGTGCTCATGCCCTCGAAATCCTTCGGCTTCACTTCGGTGGTGGTGCCGGCGTTATTGATGAGCGCGTCGAGCCGGTCGAATTTTTCGCCGACATTTTTTAGCATCGCGCGAACCGCTGCATCGTCGGCGACGTCGCATTTACACAACAGCGTCTTAGCGCCGATTTTTTCCGCGGCAGCCGCCACCTCACGCGCTGCGCTGGCGCTGCGGCTGTAATTGATCGCGACGTCATAGCCGGCGCGGGCCAGCGCCAGCACGGCGCTGGCGCCGATCCCGCTCGCGGCGCCGGTCACCAGCGCGGTCTTGCGTTGAGCCAAAGAACGTCTCCCAATGACGAGATCGCGGCCTTACCCGGCCGGCTTATTCTGAACGCGTTCATTTTTAATCCAGGCGATGCTAGTGTCAAGCATCGCTCCGTGACTTCGAGGACGCATTTGCCCGCCCCTGCCCATCTCCGCCTGGTCAAATCCGACGCCGCGCCAGGGCGCCGCGCCCGCGGCAAGGCCGAAAAGCTGCGCCGGATTACGCAGGCGGCGCGCCAGCTCTTCATCGAGAAGGGCTATGACGACACGACGACGCGGGAGATCGCGCGCCGTGCCGGCGTCGGCCTCGGCACGCTGTTCACCTATGCCTCCGACAAGCGAGACCTACTGTTTCTTATCTTCAACGACGAGCTGGAAGCGGTGATCGATGCCGCATTCGGCGGGGGGCGTCACCCAGCGGATCTGCTCGACCGGTTGGAGAGCATCTTTCGCCCATTCTATGTCTTCTTCGCGCGCCAGCCGGAGCTGTCCCGCTTCATGCTGCGCGAGCTCACCTTCTACCTCGACGGCCGCGAGGCGCGGCGTTTCCAGGACGATCGCGAGCGTATCATCGCCAATCTGGCGCGGCTGATCGACGACGCGAAAGCCAAGCGCGCCATCGTCTCGCTTGAGGATTCTCCGCTCATCGCGCGGGCAATCTTCGCGATCTACGGCGCCGAGATCCGGCGCTGGCTGAGCACCGATAGCCGGCGGCCTAATCTTGCGCAGGGCATGGCGTCGCTGCGGCGCATGCTGGGCTTGCTGGTTGCCGGGCTGGCGCCGCGCTGACCGGCCTTGCGCTTGACAACGTCCGAGGCCGGTCCAATAGTCGAACCGGTTCTAAAATAGCCGGCAAACGGCATGATCGACGGCAGCGCCGCTGTCACAGGGAGGGAAAATGCAGTCCATTCGATATGCGCTGATCGCGCTCGGTCTCGCGCTCGTGTTCGGCCCCGGTGCCGCCAGCGCCGATCCGGTCAAGATTCGTACCAGCTACGTTGTGCCAGTTTCCAACTGGGCAGCTTGGCTCGCCACCAAGCCCGATCTGATGACGCATCAGGGCAAATCCTATGTCACCGAGGCGACCCGCTTCCAGGGCACGCCGCCGATGATCACCGCGCTGGCCAGCGGCGACATCGAGATCGGCGATCTCGGCTTCTCCTCGCTCGCTTTCGCCATCCAGAACGCCGGCATAAGCGATCTCAGGATCATCTCCGACGACTTCCAGGACGGCGTCCCCGGCAATTACAGCGACGAGTTCTTCGTGCTCAACGACAGCGGCATCAAGACCGTTGCCGATTTGAAGGGCAAGGTGATCGGCACCAATGCCGGCGGTAGCGCCATCGACATCGCCATGCGCGCCATGCTGCGCAAGAATCACCTCGACGACAAGAAAGACGCGACCTTCGTCGAGGCCGCTTTCCCCAACATGAAGTCGATGCTGGCCGAGCATAAGATCGACCTGCTGCCCGGCGTGCTGCCCTTCTCGCTCGATCCCGAGTTGCGCGCCATGGCGCATCCGCTCTTCGTGCAGAAGGACGCCATGGGCCAGACCCAGATGATCGTGTGGACGGCGCGGGCAAGCTTCATCCAGAAGAACCGCGCCGCCATGGTCGATTTCATGGAGGACGCGCTCAAGGTGCTGCGCTGGTACAGCGATCCCAATAACCACGCGGATGCGATCAAGCTATTGTCCGACATGTCGAAAATACCGCCAGAGCGGCTCGATTCCTGGCTGTTCGTCAAGGGCAAGGATTATTACCGCAGCCCCAACGGCCTGCCGAACATCCAGGCGCTGCAAGCCAATGTCGACGAGCAGAAGCAACTCGGTTTCCTCAATACCGATATCGACGTCGGCAAGTACACCGATCTCAGCCTGGTGAAAGAGGCGGCGGCGCGGATCAAGTAAGCCGCTGGTCGGTTTGCGACAAGGCGGGCCTGCGGGCCCGCCTTTTTTTGTTCAGGGTGACGGCGCCTGCAGCCGATAGCCGACCCCGGGCTCGGTCAGGATCAGCGCCGGCCGCGCCGGATCGGCTTCGAGCTTGTGGCGCAGATTGCGCACGAAGACGCGCAGATACTGCGCATCCTCGGTATGCGCCGGGCCCCAGACTTCGGTCAGGATATGCCGGTGGGTCAGCACCTTGCCGGCATTGGCGACGAGGGTGCGCAGCAGATCGTATTCCTTAGGTGACAGCTTAACCTCGGCACCGCCGCGCTTCACCAGCCGGCGCACCAGATCGACCGAGATTTCGCCCAGCACGAAGACCGGCGGCTCACCCTTGGCCTGGAAGCGGTGGCGGATGGCGGTGCGGATGCGCGCGATCAGCTCCTCCATGCCGAAGGGCTTGGTGACGTAATCGTCGGCGCCGAGATCGAGTGCTTCGACCTTGCTCTGCTCGTCGCCGCGCACCGACAAGACGACGATCGGCAGGTCGGAGCTACGGCGGATGGCGCGGATGACATCGAGACCGTTCATGTCGGAAAGCCCGAGATCGAGGATGACGATGTCGGGCTTGTCGTGGGCCAGCGCCTTCAGCGCTTCGCCGCCGCTCTCGGCCTCGACGACGCGATAGCCCTGGCCGGTCAGGCTGGTGCGCAGGAACCGCCGGATTGGCGGCTCGTCGTCGACCACCAGCACGGTCAGCTCCCTAGCCATGCGCCAGCACCCCCGACTGCACCGCCGCTTCGTCGATGGGGAGGCGGATGGTGAAGACGGCGCCCTGCCCATCCGCGCGATTTTCGGCGGCGATGGTGCCGCCCAGCGCCTCGGCGAAGCCGCGGCAGATGGCGAGGCCGAGCCCGGTGCCAGCACGCTGCCGGTCCTGGGCGTGAACGCGGTAGAATTTATCGAAGATCTTTTCCCGGTCGCCCGCGGTGATGCCGGGACCTTCATCCTCGATGCGAAAGACCGCCATGCCGCCTTCGCGTTGCGCCGCGATGCGGATCAGCGAATGTGCCGGCGCATATTTTGCCGCGTTGTCGAGCAGGTTGAACAGCATCTGCTCGAACAGCAGGTAATCGAGAGGCAGCATCGGAAGATCGGCTGCGATGTCGATCTCGATCCGATGTTCGGCCAGGATTTTGGCCGCGCGGCGCAGCGCCGTGCCGACGATTTCGCCGGCATCGACCAATTCCGATTTGGTCGCGATGCCGCCCGATTCGAGCCGTGTCATATCGAGCAGATTGCCGATGAAGCGGTTCAAGCGCTCAGCCTCCGATTGGACAGTCGCCATCAACTCCTCGCGTGCGCCTTCATCGTATGAGGCGCCATAGCTGCGCAGGCTGGTCATGGCGCCGATGATCGAGGCGAGCGGCGTGCGCAGGTCGTGCGAGATCGAGGTCAGCAAGGCGGCGCGCAGCCGCTCGGTCTCGGTGACGACACGGGCGCGGTCGATATCCTCGGCCAGGGTAATGCGCTCGATGGCGACAGCAACCTGATCCGCCAGCGCGTCAAGCAACCGACGGCCTTCCGGCGTCAGCAGCGGGCCCGGCAGGTCGCTGTCGATGCCCAGCACGCCGACCGGAGCGCGGCCGGTGCGCAGCGGCAGAAACAAGCGTTTCGCCCCCGGCAAGGTGTCGGCGCCGCGGCCTGCGGCGCGGTTGTGCTCCCAGGCCCAGCGCGCAGCGGCAAGGTCGGATTCGTCGAGCTCGTCCTCGGGCGGATAGCCCACTCGCACTGCGAGCCCGCCCGCCTCCGGCAGCAGCAGCACGACCCGCACCGACAGCATGAGCGCTATCTGATAGACCGTCGCCCATAGCAGATCCTCGAGCTTGCCGATGCCGGCGAGCTTGCGGCTGAAGGCGAACAGCTCCTCCGTCGTGCGCACCCGTCGGCGCGCCGCCACGGCCTGGCTACGCGTGCGGGCGGCGAGGTTGCTGGCGATCACCGCGACGATGAGAAAGAAGAACAGCGCGACGACGTTCTCGCGATCGGCGATGGTGAAGGTATAGAGCGGCGGCAGGAAAAAGAAATTATAGGCGAGCACGCTGATCAGGCAGGCATAGAGCGACGGCAGCAGCCCGTAACTCACCGCCGAGACCAGCACCGCGGTCAGGAACACCAGGGCGATGTTGAGGACGTTGAGATATTGCTGCAGCACGAAGCCGACGCCGAGCGCCGCGGCGACGATGCCGGTCGTCGCCAGATAGGGAATCGCATCGAACGGCTCGGGCTTGGCCCGCGTGCCCACCGTCTTGGCGGCAATCGTTTCCGCCTTCTCGCCGGCGATGACGTGGACGCTGATCGATCCGGCGCGCCGCACCAGATCGTAGACCACCGAGCCGTGCAGCATCTCGAACCAGCGCGAGCGCTCGGATTTTCCGATGACGATGTGAGCAATGTTATTGGCATGGGCATAGGCGGCGACGTCCTCGGCGATGCGGTCGCCGGGAATCGTCATCGCGACACCGCCGAGCTTTTCCGCCAGGCGCAGCGCGTCGGCGATGCGGTCGCGCACGCTCTCGCCCAGGCGCTGCTGGCGCAATGTCTCGACATAGAGCGCGGTCCACGGCGCATGCAGCCGGTCGGCGAGACGCTTGGCGTAGCGGACGAGGCCGGGCGTTCCGGGGTCTTCCCCGACGCAGACCAGCACGCGCTCGCCCGCCGCCCACGGGCCGCTGATGGTATGCGCCTGCATGTAGCTCAGCATCTGCTCGTCGACGCGCTGCGCGGTGCGGCGCAGCGCCAATTCGCGCAGCGCGGTCAGATTGCCGGGCTTGAAGTAGTGGCCGATCGCCCGCTCGGCCTGCTGCGGCAGGTAGACCTTGCCTTCCTTCAGCCGCTGGATCAGCTCGTCGGGCGAGAGATCGACAACCTCGATGTCGTCGGCGCGATCGAGCACGCTGTCGGGCACAGTTTCGCGCACGCGGATACGGGTGATCTGCGCCACCACGTCGTTGAGGCTTTCGACGTGCTGGATATTGAGCGTGGTATAGACATCGATGCCGGCGTTGAGCAGCTCCTCGACATCGAGATAGCGCTTCGGGTGGCGGCTGCCGGGAGCGTTGGTATGGGCAAGCTCGTCGACCAGCACGAGCTTCGGGCGCCGCGCCAGGATGGCGTCGAGATCCATCTCGTCGAGCACGCGGCCTTTGTAATCGATGCGGCGGCGCGGCACGGTTTCGAGCCCGGCGAGCAGCGCCTGGGTCTCGGCGCGGCCATGCGTCTCGACCACGCCAACCACCACATCGACGCCCTCGCGGCGCTTGGTCTGGGCGTCCTGCAGCATCTCATAGGTCTTGCCGACGCCCGGCGCGGCGCCGAGAAAAATCTTCAGCCGGCCGCGGCCCTCCTCCTTGGCCTGGGCCAGCAGCGCCTCGGGCGAAGGGCGCGAATCACGCGCAGGGCGGTTCGGGGCTGCCATGCCCCTATTATAGCAATACCGGCGCTATTTCGCGCCGAGCGCGTCGAGCGCGAGGTTGAGCTTCAGCACATTCACGTGCGGCTCGCCGAGAATCCCGAGAAAACGGCCCTGGGTATTGTCGTCGACCAGCTGGCTAACCCGGTCTTGGGCCAATCCCCGCGCCTTGGCGACGCGCGGAATCTGAAAAAGGGCGGCGGCGGGGGTGATGTCGGGGTCGAGGCCGCTGGCCGAATTGGTCACCAGATCGACCGGCACCGGCGCAGCGGGATTCTCGGCATGGAGCTTTTCCGCCGCGTCCTTGACGCCGTCAATAAGCGCCTGGCTGGTCGGACCGAGATTGGAGCCCGACGAATTGTCGGCGGCATAGGGCACAGAGACGGTCTTGGTCGGATCCTTGGGATCCGGCTCGGTCGTCGCCGAGGGCCGGCCGTGGAAATACTTGTCGGATTCGAAATCCTGGCCGATCAGCTCGGAGCCGATCACGGTCCCGTTCTTCTCGATCAGGCTGCCATTCGCCTGATGCGGGAACACGATCTGCGCGATGCCAGTCATGGCAAGCGGATAGGCCAGGCCGGTGATGATCGTCATGACGACGATCATCAGGATGGCGGGACGAATCTGTTTCAACATGGCGGAACTCCTCAGGCCAAGCCGATGGCCGTGACGATCAAATCGATGAGCTTGATGCCGATGAACGGTACGATGATGCCGCCGCCGCCATAAAGCCAGAGATTGCGGCGCAGGATGCTGGCAGCACCCGCCGGGCGGTAACGCACGCCGCGCAAGCTGAGCGGGATCAGCGCGATGATGATCAGCGCGTTGAAGATGATCGCCGACAGGATCGCGCTTTCGGGGCTCCGCAAGCCCATGACGTTGAGAACGCCGAGCTGCGGATAGAACGCTATGAACATGGCCGGAATGATGGCGAAATACTTGGCGACGTCGTTGGCGATGGAGAAAGTGGTCAGCGCACCGCGCGTCATCAGTAGCTGCTTGCCGATGGCGACGATCTCAATCAGCTTGGTCGGATCGCTGTCGAGATCGACCATGTTGCCGGCCTCGCGCGCCGCCATAGTGCCGGTGTTCATCGCCACGCCGACATCGGCCTGGGCCAACGCCGGCGCGTCATTGGTGCCGTCGCCGCACATCGCCACTAGCTTACCTTTGGCCTGCTCGTCGCGGATGAGGCGGAGCTTGTGCTCGGGGGTCGCCTGGGCCAGGAAGTCGTCGACTCCCGATTCCGCCGCGATCGCTGCGGCAGTGAGTGGATTGTCGCCGGTGATCATCACGGTGCGGATGCCCATCTGGCGCAGCTCCGCAAAGCGCTCGCGGATGCCGCCCTTGATGATGTCTTTCAAATGGATCGCGCCGAGAATCCGGCCATCTTTCGTCACGGCCAGCGGCGTGCCGCCGGCCTTGGAGATACGCTCGGCAATCGCGGTGAGTTCACGCACGGCCGCGTCGGGTTTGGTCTTAAGGTCGGCAAGTATGGCGTCGACCGCGCCCTTGCGGATGGAAGAGTCCTCGAGATCAACGCCGCTCATGCGCGTCTGCGCCGAGAACGGCACGAATTTGGCATTGAGCGGTGCCATCTCGCGGCCGCGGATGCCGTACTTCTCCTTGGCGAGCACGACGATGGAGCGGCCTTCCGGGGTCTCGTCGCTGAGCGAGGCGAGCTGCGCCGCATCGGCCAACTCCTTCGCGTTGACGCCCTTCAACGGCAGGAACTCGGTCGCCTGGCGGTTTCCGAGGGTGATGGTGCCAGTCTTGTCCAAGAGCAGCGTATCCACGTCGCCCGCCGCCTCGACCGCGCGGCCCGACATGGCGAGCACATTGAAGCGCACCAGCCGGTCCATGCCGGCGATGCCGATGGAGGAGAGCAGCGCGCCGATGGTGGTGGGGATGAGACAAACGAACAGCGCAATCAGCACGACGACGCCGACCGCGCCGCTGGCATAAGAGGCAAAAGCCGGGATGGTGACGGTGGCGAAGACGAAGATGATGGTCATGCCCACCAGCAGGATGTTGAGCGCGATCTCGTTGGGGGTCTTCTGCCGGACCGCGCCTTCGACCAGGGCGATCATGCGATCGAGGAAGGTCGAGCCTTGCGCCGCCGTGATCTTGACCCTGAGCCAATCCGAGGTGACGCGCGTGCCGCCCGTGACCGCCGAACGGTCGCCTCCCGATTCACGGATAACGGGCGCGGATTCTCCGGTGATGGCGGATTCGTCAACCGAGGCCACGCCCTCGATTACCTCGCCGTCGCTCGGGATGTAATCGCCGGTTTCGATCAGCACGATGTCGCCCGGCTTGAGCTTGGCCGCGTCGACCAGATCGAAGCTCCGCCCCTTCCCGTCCTTAAGACGCTTGGCCTTGGTGTCGGTGCGCATGCGGCGCAAGCTGTCGGCCTGGGCCTTGCCGCGACCCTCGGCCACCGCCTCGGCGAAATTGGCGAATAGCACGGTGAACCACAGCCAGGCCGCGATCTGGCCGGAGAACAGCGCGTTGGTACCAACCACCGTGCCCGCGCCCACAACCAGGTCGCGGATGAAGAAATACGTCGTCAGCACGGAGACGATCTCGACCACGAACATGACCGGGTTCTTGACCAGGGTGCGCGGATCGAGCTTTTTGAACGCGCCGCCGATCGCCGGCACGATGAGGGTGCGGTCGAACAGCGCCAGCGGTTGCAGGCTCCGCTTGTACAGCGTCTCCGGACGCACGACCAAAGCGGCGGTTTCGATTTTCGGGTTCATGGTCAAATCCTCAAGGCGAGGGATAAAGGGTGCCGTGGGTCATCGCGACTTGTTCGACCACAGGGCCGAGCGACACCGCCGGGAAATAGGTCAAGCCGCCCATGATGACGATCACGCCGACCAGCAACCCGACGAAGAGCGGCGAATGGGTCGGGAAAGTGCCGGCCGAGGGCGCCAGAATCTTTTTCTGGGCGAGCGAACCCGCCACCGCCAGCAGCGGAATGACGAAGATGAAGCGGCCCATCAGCATCGCGCCGGCCAGGGTGATGTTGTAGAAGAGCGTGTTGGCGCTGAGGCCGGCGAAGGCCGAGCCATTGTTGCCGGTGGCCGAGCTGAAGGCGTAGAGGATTTCGCTGAAGCCGTGCGGCCCGGTATTGGCGATGCCGGCGAGGCCGTCGGGCATGACCGTGGCCAAGGCGGTCCAGCCGAGGATCGACAGCGGCAGGCTCAACAACGCCAGGATGGTCATCTTGACCTCCTTGGCCTCGAGCTTCTTGCCGAGATATTCGGGCGTGCGCCCGACCATCAGCCCGGCGACGAACATGGCGACGATGGCGAAGGCGACAATGCCGTAGAGACCGGAGCCGACACCGCCGAAGATCACTTCGCCGAGCTGGATGTTAACGAGCGGCACCATGCCGCCCAGCGGCATGAAGCTGTCATGCATGGAATTGACCGCACCACAAGAGGCGTCGGTGGTGACGGTGGCGAAGAGCGCGGAATTAGCGACGCCGAAGCGCACCTCCTTGCCTTCCATGTTGCCGCCGGCTTGCATCGGGCCGGCTATGCCATCGACATTGAAGGCGGCGAAGGCCGGATTGGCATGCGATTCCGCCCAATAGCACGTGGTCACGCCGGCGAGAAACAGGATGCCCATGGCGGCGAAGATCGCCCAGCCCTGGCGTTCGTCCTTGACCATGCGGCCCAGGACGTTGGTGAGCGCGGCGCCGAACATGAGCAGAATCACCATCTGGACGAAATCGGTGAGCGCGTTCGGATTCTCGAACGGATGCGCCGAGTTGGCGTTGAAGAAGCCGCCGCCGTTGGTGCCCATCATCTTGATGGCTTCCTGCGACGCAACAGGGCCGACCGCGATGGTCTGCTTGGCACCTTCGAGCGTCGCGCCATCCACATAGGGTCCGAGCGTCTGCGGCATGCCCTGCCAGACGAAGAACAGGCCGATGACGACCGAGAGCGGCAGCAGGATATAGAGCGTGCAGCGGGTGAGATCGACCCAGAAATTGCCGATGGTCTTGGATTCGCGCCGGGCAAAGCCGCGGATGACGGCGATGGCCAGCGCGATGCCGGTGGCGGCCGAGAGGAAATTGTGCACCGCGAGGCCGGCCATCTGGGTCAGATAGCTTATCGTCGTCTCGGGCACGTAAGACTGCCAGTTGGTGTTGGTAACGAAGCTGATCGCGGTGTTGAAGGCTGAACTCTCCTCAATCGCGCTCTGACCCGCCGGGTTGAACGGCAGCACGGCCTGAAGCCGCTGCAATACATAAAGCGACAAGACGCCGGCGAGGCTGAACAGCAGCATCGACACCGCATAGATCAGCCAATTCTGCTCGGTCTTTTCGTCGACGCCGCAGCACCAATAGACCGCGCGCTCGATCGGACGCAGCACCGGACTCAATAGGGTGCGGTCGCCGTTGAAGACGCGCGTCATGTAGCCGCCGAGCGGCCGCGTGACGGCGATGATGACGGCGCAAAAGATCGCGATCTGAACCCAGCCATTGGCTGTCATGGCGCGCTCCTAGAATTTCTCGGGTCGGATGAGGACGTAAACCAGATAGGCCATGATCAGGATGGCCACGGCGCCGCCGAGGAGATAATCGATCAGCATCGCGGCCTCACATTCTCTCGCAGGCGGCGGCATAGAGAATGGCGATGGCAAAAAAGCCTGCCGCGCCGAGCAGCAGCGTCACGTCGAGCATGGGGGAACCTTTCTCCATCGCCGACCTCATCGGCCGGCAGGCGGAGAATTGGCGATTTGCCTATATAAATTCGAGGTGGTTTTCGGGGCAACGGCATAAAGCCGGCATAAAGATCGGCGAATCGGCCGACTTGATTCAGCCGCTTCGCGGCCGTCCGATCCCCAGTTCCGCCGCCGCCAGCAGGGTCAGCGCCGCCGGCAACAGCAGCACCAGGGTCGTGCTCCAGAACCCGGTCACCGCCGCGGCACAAGCCGCACCCAACGCATAAGCACCCCAGGCGATGCCATGCAGCCCCTGCGCCTCGCCCGAGCGTTCGGCCGATCTGCCGCGCCGCGGCCAGGCGAGATCGATCAGCCCCTCGGCCAGCCGCGCGATCGGCGTGGTGATCACCACGGTCTGGATGCTGGTCGGGCCGAATTGCGAGACCGTCGCCGCCTGCAGGCCCATGGTTGCGGCGAGCATGGCCAGCATCGGCAGGCGCGACAGCGGCACCGTCGCGGCGGCGATGAGCAGCAGCGCGCCCAGCAGTAGCGGGGCATAAGCGCGGCCGGTCGCACGTTTGAGGCCGGAGCCCACAATCGTGCCGAGGGCGAAGGCACCGAGGGTGACGATGAAATCCCGCGTCTCGCCGCCGCCGCGAACCGCATTTACCGCCAGCAGCACAGTATTGCCGGTCATGTTCGCGGCAAAGATGTGACCAAGGCTGACATAGGCGTAGGCATCGACCAGCCCCGCGATCAGGCAGAGCAGCCCAACCCGGCCCAGCAAACGCATTCCGCTTTCCCGTGCCGCCATGTCCCGATTGTCCCTGCCCGGACGGTAGCTTGGGGCGCCTTAAAAACGCCAGAAAGTTTGGACAGTAATCCCACCGGCACGTGCTCTGGGCCCGTGCGACGAAACCAACAAGCGGGTATGACCATGAGCTGGAAAACCAATGTTATTGCCACCGCCGCGGCCTTCGCGGTGCTCGGTTTCGGTCCCGGATTGCAGGCTATTTCGCCTGCCCATGCGACCGAATGCGATGCGAGCGACCACATCGACGGCAGCACCGCCGACACGGCACGAAAAATGTTCCTTGCCGCCGGCTATACGTCGCCGCATGGCTACGTCAAAGGCTGCGATAACATGTGGCATGCGCTGGCGATGAAGGACGGCAACGCGGTTCGCGTCGTCGCGGCGCCCGACGGCACGGTGACGCAAGAAGGCGACTAAGCCTCAGCGCCGAGACCTAGACTTTCCCATCGCCGCGTCGACCCAATAGCCCCAGGCGCGGTCGAGCGAGCGGTCGTTGGCGGCGCCGGCAAGCGTCGCCTCCTCGCCTTCGAGGTATGTCGGACTGCCCAGGCGCAGCGCGTCCATCTGCAGCATTGCGTTCATCGCCGCATAGACCGAACGATAGACCACCTGCTTGATCGAGACGCCGACCATGGTCGCGCCATGGCCGCGCATCAGCACGATGGGTTTCGGTCCCAGCGTCGCCGCCAGCGCGCGGCCGCGTTCCGGCGTGCGGATCAGCATGTCGGTCTGCCCGCCGGCGTCGCGGATCTCGAACACTGGCACGCCGGCGCCGAGATAGGCACTCATGTGGTAGATCGGCCGCAGCGGGGTTCGCGTCGCGCCGAAGGGAATGAGCGGCGATGCATGGCAATGCACCACCGCCATCACCTCGGGCCGCGCCTTGTAGATCTCGCCGTGGATGAAGCGCTCGCTGTAATAGCGCTTGGCCGGATTCGCCACCGGATTGCTGTCGAGATCGAAGGTGACGATATCCTTCGCCTTCACCAATCCCGGCGCCAGATGCCGCGCCATCAGGAATTTCGCCGGGTCCTTGTCGTGGCGAACGCTGATATGGCCGAAGGCATCGACCACCTTCTCATGTGAGAGAATGTAATTTCCGGTCACCAGCTCATCGATGAGATCGCGCGAGGGTTTCCCCGACTTGGTCGATGCTTTCGTCATGCGAATTCTGTCCTTGTTCAGTGAACCGTGTCGGGCAGCGCGTGCACGCCGCGCCAGATGCGATAACGCGTCGCGGCGAATTCCGCCGTGCCGCGGATGGCGGCAAGATCGCGGCGCGGCCGCTGCAGCGGCACGTCGACGATCTCGGTCACTCTTCCCTCGCGCATCACCACCACGCGATCGGCCAACAGCACCGCCTCGTCGAGATCGTGGGTGACGAAAAGGATGGTCTTGCGCGTCCGCTCATGCAGTTGGAGCAGCTCTTCCTGCAAGCCCTCGCGGGTCTGGGCGTCGAGCGCGCCGAAGGGCTCGTCCATCAGCAGAACCTTGGGATCGATGGCGAGCGCGCGGGCGATGCCGACGCGTTGCTGCATGCCGCCCGAGAGCTGATAGGGCCGGCGATTGGCGGCCTCGCCGAGGCCGACCAGCGCCAGCGCGCGCGTCGCCGTCTCCTGCAACTCGGACCCGCGCATGCCCTTCATCTGCAGCCCGAACATGACGTTCTGCAAGGCGGTGAGCCAGGGCAGCAGCTCGGCCTGCTGGAACACCATACCGCGATCGTAGCCGCAGCCCTCGACGGTGCGGCCGTCCACCGTGACGCGACCGCCGGTAGCGTGCTCCAAGCCCATCGCTATACGAAGGGCCGTCGTCTTGCCGCAGCCCGACGGGCCGATCAGCGCCACCACCTCGCTGTCCTTGACGGTGAAGCTGACGCGATCGAGCGCCTGCACATTCTGCACCTTGCCCTCGAGGCGCAGGGTGAAGCGCTTCGAGACTTGAATGAGACTGACCTCGCCCATGCCGCCTGCCGTCCGTTCCTATTGGCCGAGCGGCACGCCGCCGAGCTGGCTGACCGGGATCCAGCGATGCTTGTCGGGCTCCCAGCGGGTGACGATGGCGTTGTCGATGTCGAGCCCGCGCTGCGGCGTCTTGACGAAATCGTAGATGCCGGTGACGCCGGCGAAACCCTGCAGATGCTGGAGATAATCGTTGAGTTGCGCAGCACTGGCGCCGGGCCCGAGCTTGACGAGGCCGCTGCTGACGATGCTGGCGGGCTCCCAGCCCAGCACGGTCGCCACATCGGGCTCGATGCCCGCGGCACGGAAGGAATCGTAGAACACCTTCTGCTTCGCCACCACCGCCGGGGGAAGCTTGATCGCCGAATTGCCGTCCACCATCCAGGGCGAGGAGTGGATGTAGAGCTGCTTCGGCAGGAAGGCGGCAAATTGCGTCATCTGCGCGTAGGTCATGTTGCCGTCCGTGGTGGCGACCGGAATCTCGAGCCCGGCCTGCTGCACGGCGCGGAACACGGTGGCGATCGGCGCACCCGTGCTCCAGGCGAACAGTAGCTGCGGATTGGCCGCCTTGATGGTCTCGATCTGGGCCGAGACCGAGACGTCCGACGTATTGAAATGCTCGTTGGCGACGATCTTGATGACGTCCTTGTTCTCGGGCCGGCCGACGACTTCGAGCAGGCTGCGTTCGGCGTCCTGGCCGCTGCCATCGGTGCTGGTCAGGATCGCAAGCCGCGTCACGCCCTTCAGCCGCCAATAGCGGATCGAGGCGGCGGCAAGATCGAGCGTCGAGGTGTTCATCGAATAGACATAGCTGCCCGCCTTCGGGTGGATGCCGGGGGCAAAGCAATACATCACCGGTCCGTTATCCAGGAACAGCGGCGCCACCGCGTTGCAGATCGCTACCACAGACGAGACGAAGACCACCGCGGGCTTCAACGCCAGGATGTCGTTGGCGAGCTGCACAGCAACCTGCGGGTTGGTCTGGTCGTCGTGATAGACGAATTTGAGCGGGCGGCCCTGGATGCCGCCGCTCTTGTTGATGATGGTCTCAAACTCGGCGAGGCCCTGGCCCTCGGCATGGCCGAGGAAGGAGCCGCCGCCCGACAGTGCCTCGATGACGTGAATCTCGTAAGGCGCCGGATCGGCGGCGCAAGCGGGCGCGATGCCCCAGCCCAGCAGCAATGCCGCCGCCAACGTCCCCAGCGCAGTTTTTATCGTCATTCGTTGCCTCCCCTAATTGCAGGATTAAGGCAACGATTGAGCCCCCGCCGTCAACGATGTCCTTCGGCCAGCACCCTATCCGCCGCGGCAAGAATGGCGTCGGTGTCGATACCGTATTCACGATAGAGATCGGGAATGTCACCCGACTGGCCGAATTTGGCGACGCCGAGCGGCGCGACGTGATGGCCGCGGACAGCACCCAGCCAGGACAGCGTCAGCGGGTGCCCGTCCAGCACGGTGACCAGGCCGGCGTCGCGCGCCAGCGGAGCCAGCAGCCGAGCGATATGCGAGCAGCGGCCGTTTTCGCGCCAATCGGAATAGAGCCGGTCCGGCGAGGTGACGACGAGCAGGCCGACGCGCGGGTTGCGTGCGCCGATCGCGGCGGCGGCGGCGATGGCCTCGGGCAGTACGGCGCCCATCGCGACGATGGCAAGATCGCCATGCGCCGCCGGCGGGCGCAGCCAATAACCGCCGGCAATGATATCGGCGGTGAGTTCCGGCGTCAGCGTCCGGCTCGGCTGCTTCAAGGGCCGCGTCGAGAGCCGCAGATAGATCGAGCCGCCTGCCTCGGCCTGCATATGCGCGAAGCCCCAAACCATCATTGCCTGCAGCTCGTCGATGAAGGCCGGCTCGAACATGGTGAGGCCGGGCTGGCCCATGCCGATGAGCGGCGTGAAGATCGATTGATGGGCGCCGCCCTCGGGCGCCAGGCTGATGCCGCTCGGCGTCGCCACCAGCATGAAGCGAGCATCCTGGTAGCAGGCGTAATTGAGCGCATCGAGACAGCGCGCGATGAACGGATCGTAGAGCGTGCCGACCGGCAGCACCCGCGCGCCGAACACCGGCTCGGCCAGCCCGAGCGCCGCCAGCAGCAGACAGAGATTGTTCTCGGCGATGCCGAGCTCGATATGCTGCCCAGTCGGCGCCAGCAGCCATTTCTGCGCCGAAGGCAGGCGCTGGTCGCGAAAGATGTCGGCATGCGGGTTGCGCGAGAAGACGCCGGTCTGGTTGACCCAGCCGCCGAGATTGGTCGAGACCGTCACGTCGGGCGAGGTCGTCACCACGCGCTTGGCGAATTCGCCGCCGGCGCGGGCAATCTCGTTCATCAGCTTGCCGAAGCCCTCTTGCGTCGAGATCTCGGCGCTCTTGGCGAGGGTAATCGCAGGCATTGCCAGGGCCGGCGCGCGCGTCCGATCGAGCGGTTCGCGCTTGGTGAAAGGGATATTGGCGAGGAATTCGCGCAAGGCTTCGGCCGGGATATCAAGGCCGGCGAAGGGCTCCCACTCCTCCCCTTCGGCGATGTTGTGCAGCGACTTGAAGGTCGCCATCTGCGCCAGGTTGAGTAGGCCCGAATGATTGTCCTTATGGCCGGCGAGCGGCAGGTTCCAGCCCTTCACCGTATAGGCAACGAAGCAATGCGGCGTCTCGTCGCCGGCAGCGGCATCGAAGGCCTCGACGATCGCCGCCATGTCGTGGCCGGCGAGGTTGGTCATGAGATTGTGGAGCGCGGCATCGACATGCGTCGCGAGCAGCGCCTTGATCGCCGGATCGTTGCCGAGATCGGCCTGGAGCCGCGCCCGCCAGGCGGCACCGCCCTGGAAGGTCAGCGCCGCGTAATGGTCGTTGGGACAAGCATCGATCCATTGCCGCAACGCAGCACCCCCGGGACGCGCGAAGGCGGCGTCGAGCAGCTTGCCGTATTTCAGCGTCACCACCTTCCAGCCGACGGTGGCGAAGAAGGACTGGATCTTCTGGAACAGATCGTCGTTGATCACGCCGTCGAGGCTCTGGCGATTGTAATCGATGATCCACCAGAGATTGCGCACCTCGTGCTTCCAGCCTTCGAGCAGCGCCTCGAAGACGTTGCCCTCGTCGAGCTCGGCATCGCCCATTACGGCGACCATGCGGCCGGCGGGATTTTCGGTCGGCACCAGGCCGTGCAGTCGGACGTAATCCTGCGCCAGCGCCGCGAAAAGCGTGACGCCGACGCCGAGCCCGACCGAGCCGGTCGAGAAATCGACCTCGGTGTGGTCCTTGGTGCGCGACGGGTAGGATTGCACGCCGCCGAATCCGCGGAAGTTTTCGAGCTGCTCGCGGCTTTGCCGGCCGAGCAGATAGTGGATGGCGTGAAAGACGGGGGCGGCATGCGGCTTCACCGCGACGCGATCCTCCGGCCGCAAGGCATGGAAATAAAGCGCGGTTAGAATGGTCACCGTCGAGGCGGAACTCGCCTGATGGCCGCCGACCTTCAGCCCGTCGCGATTCTCGCGCAGATGATTGGCGTGATGGATCATCCAAGTCGCCAGCCAGAGCGCCTTGCGCTCCAGCGCGTTGAGCAGCGAGAGCTCGGTGGGTGCGGGCGCCGGCGGTTGGGCCGGGCGGGGCTTGGTCTGCGGCAACGCCATGCTCAAGCCATAGCGCGGAGATGCCGGGCACATCCTTGCAAAGATGCTAATATTATGGCGTTGTTTGGGCTCAGAATTGCCTATAAAGGATAAATATGAGCGATAAATTGCGCCACCGCGCGCTCGACGCCATCGACCGCAAAATCCTCGCTTTGCTGCAGGAGAATGCGCGCCTCGCCAATGTCGAGCTCGCCGAGGCGGTCGGGCTCAGCCCCTCGCCCTGCCTGCGCCGGGTGCGCGATCTGGAAGAGGCCAGGGTGATCCGCCGCTACGTCACCCTGCTCGATCCGGCGCAGCTCGGATTGCCAGTCAGCATCTTTGTCAGCGTCACGCTGGAGCGCCAGGTCGAGCAGGCGCTCGAACACTTCGAGGCGGCGATCTTGAAGCGGCCCGAAGTGATGGAATGCTATCTGATGACCGGCGACGCGGATTACCTGCTACGCATCGTCACCGCCGATCTCTCCGGCTATGAGCGCTTTCTCATCGACCACCTGACCCGCGTGCCCGGCGTTTCGAGCATCAAATCGAGCTTCGCGCTGAAGCAGGTGAAATACCTGACCGCGCTGCCGGTGTCGCCCTAGCGGGTGATTTTGAGCATCCGCTTGGCGTTGCCCTCGTAAAGCTGCTCACGGTCCTTTGCGCTGAGGCCCATCGCGTCGATCGATTTGATGATCTCGCGGATGAACATCGGCCCGCCCTCGGGGTCGAAGGGGCAATCGGTGCCGAACAGGCAATGGTCGATGCCGAAAAAATCGAGGCCGCATTGCATGCCCGATTTCGAGCCGTTGATTGCGGTATCGGCATAGAAGCCGCGGAAGTAATCGACCGGGCGCTTACCCTTCGCCTTCATGTCGGCGATGATCTTGCGATAATTCTCCTCGGCGCCCTCGCGACTGCCGAGCTGGTCGAGCCCCATGCCGACGCGCGCCTCGAGGAACGGCACCATCGCGCCCATGTGATGGGTGATGATCTTCAAATTGGGCCAGCGATCGAAGAAGCCCGAGAACACCATGCGGGCCATCGCCGCCGAGGTCTCGTAGGGCCAGCCGAACACCCACCAGATGTCGAATTTCGACGATGTCTCGGTCGGGTAATCGGCGAATTTCTGCGGCCGCGTCGGATGCATCCAGATCGGCAGATCGTAATCCGCCATCTTGGCGAAGATCGGCGAGAATTCCGGATCGTCGAGCGGCCGGCCGTTGACGTTGGTGAAGATCTGGATGCCCTTGGCGCCCATCTTTTCGACCGCGCGGGTAATCTCCTCGACGCAGGCCTTGACGTTGTTCATCGGCAGGGAGGCGACCCAGGCCGGAAAGCGGTCGGGATATTTGGCGCAGATGTCGTGCATGCCGTCATTGGCAAGGCGCGCCAGAGCGGGCGACTTGTCGGCCGGCGCCACGTATTCCACCGCCGGCATCGAGAGCGTCAGCACCTGCTGATACTGCTCGAACTTGTCCATCATCTTGAGCCGGGCATCGAGGTCGAACAGGATCGGAATGTTGGTCCAGCGCCGGATCGCATCCTTGTTGGGGATGATCTCAACCATCTTGTCGAAATAGGGCTTCGGAAAAATATGCGGAAAGATGTCGAGCTTTTTCATTCCAAGTCTCCCGTGAGGCGCGCATATTCCCGGGGCGCGGCAGCCTTGTCCAGGGCCAATCGGCCGAATTCCCGGGGCGCGTTGACTTCGCCGGACACTTGCCCACTAATTCCCCAGCCTCAAACGGGCAAAACACGCCATGCCGATGGACACGCGACAGCCCCCTCGCCCCGCCTACATCGTCGACGATCCGGCGAAGAAAACCTTTTTGCTCAACCGCGAGGTGCTGGTCTCGGAGGAGGTGCTGCGCCGCGAAATGAGCGCCATCTTCGCCAAATGCTGGATCTATGTCGGCCACGCCTCGGAACTCGCGAAGCCGGGCGATTTTTTTACCCGCCGCGTCGCCGCCCGGCCGATGATCTTCTGCCGCGACGCCGAAGGCACGATCCGTTGCTTCTTCAACACCTGCCGCCACCGCGGTGCCATCGTCTGCACCCAGCGCAGCGGCAATGCGCGCCGCTTCAACTGCATCTATCACGGCTGGAGCTACGGCAATGACGGCAATCTCGTCGCCGTGCCGGGCGCCGACGCCTATGCCGAATCTTTCGACAAGGCCGCCTTCGGCCTGACCTCGCCGGCGCGCTTCGAATCCTACCGCCATTTCTGGTTCCTCAATCTCGATGCCGCGGCCCCCTCGCTGCGGGACTATCTCGGCAAGGCCACCGACTACATCGATCTCGTCATCGACCAATCGCCCTCCGGCCGCATGGCGATCGTCTCCGGCACGCAGGAATATGACGTCGCCGCCAATTGGAAGCTGATGGTTGAGAACAGCGTCGACGATTATCACCTGCCGAGCACGCATTCGACCTGGCTCAACTACATGAAGAATTCCGGCGTCAACGTCGTGCCGAGCAAGGAAACCGGCATACTGCTACCGGCCAAGGGGCTGGCGATCGATCTCGGCAATGGCAATTTCACCACCGACAATGTGAATTTCCGCGGCCGGCCGGTGGCGAAATGGATTGCGCTCTATGGCGACAAGGCGAAACCCGAGATCGACGCCATCCGCCGGGAGTTGGTGGCGCGGCTGGGCGAGGCGCGCGCCGCGCGGGTCGCCGACACCAACCGCAACCTCGTCATCTTCCCCAACCTCGTCATCAATGATGGCTCGTCGGTCACCGTGCGCACATTTTTTCCCGACGGACCGGCGAAAATGCACGTCACCGCCTGGGCGCTCGGCCCGGTCGAGGAGGACCAGAACGCGCGGGCACGCAGGCTCGACGCCTTCCTCACCTTCTACGGCCCCGGCGGATTTGCCACGCCCGACGACGTCGAGGCGCTGGAGCTGGTGCAGCAGGGCCTCGCCAATTGGCAGGATATTCCGTGGTCTGAGATGTCGCGCGGCATGGGCAAGGACAGCGACCAGCTCAACAGCGACGAGCACCATCTGCGCATCTTCTGGCGCCATTGGAGCCGGCTGATGGAATCCGCGTGATGGACGACGGGAGCCGACGTCAGGCGGCGCTGAGCCGCGCCGAAATAGAGGATTTTCTCTTCCACGAGGCAGCACTGCTCGACGAGTGGAAGCTCGAGGATTGGTTGAAGCTGCTGACCGAGGACGCGGCCTATTACGTGCCGCCCAACGACAAGCCCGACGCCGACCATCGCGACACGCTCTTCACCATCGCCGACGACATCACCCGGATCAAGGAACGCGTCATCCGCATCATGGATCCGAATTGCCATGCCGAATTCCCGCATTCGCGCACCAGGCGGCTGATCAGCAACGTGCGAATCCTATCGGTCGAGGGCGATCTCGTCACCGTGGCGGCGAATTTCATCTGCTACCGCTACCGCCGCTTCGAGCGGGTGCGCGACTATGTCGGCTTATACCGCTACATCCTGCGCCGGACGGCCAAGGGCCTGCGCATCAAGGAGCGCCGGGTCATGCTCGATGCGCAGGAGCTGGGATCGCTCGGCTCGGTCAGCTTTATCCTGTAGGGCAGCATGGCAACCGTCGAATCACTGATCGAGGATCTGGTCGCGGCCAACCGGATCCTGGCGGCGCAAGGCGTGGTCGACGGCTTCGGCCATGTCAGCGTGCGGCACCCCGATAATCCCAGCCATTATCTGCTGTCGCGAGCGCGGCCGCCGGAATGCATTGAAGCGGCCGACATCATGGAATTCCAGCTGACCGGCGAGCCGGTCAAGCCGGACAGCCGGCGACCCTATAACGAGCGCTTCATTCACGGCGCGCTCTATGAGGCGCGGCCCGAGATCATGGCGGTGGTGCACAGCCACAGCCCGAGCGTCATTCCCTTCGGCGTGGTCGGCGAGACGTTACGTCCGGTCATGCATATGTGCGCCACCATCGGCGCCTCGGTGCCGATCTGGGAGCCGCGCAACGGCTTCGGCGACACCGACATGCTGGTGCTCGACATGGCGCAGGGCCGCGACCTTGCCCGCACGGTGGGATCGGGCGCCAGCGCCTTGATGCGCGGCCATGGCTCGGTCGTCGCCGGCAAAAGCCTGCGCGAGACGGTCTATATCGCGGTCTATCTCGAGGTCAATGCGCATCTCCAGATGGACGCGCTGCGCTTCGGCAAGCCGATCAATTTCCTCTCGGCCGGCGAGATCAAGAAAATCCTCGAGCGCCAGGCCAAGGCGAAGCCGTCGGAAGGCTTCGATCGCGCCTGGGAAGGCTGGTGCAACCGCGCCGGAATTCCCTTTAAGCGCGGGAGCTAGGCCCGTCGCATCGGCTCGGGCGTCTCGACACCGGGACGCTTGAAACTTTTATCCTGGTGGCCCTTGCCCTCGAGATCGCCGAGCGGAAACAGCCAGGCATAGCCGCCCTTCGGGTTGGTCAAGATCTCCCAGCAATTCAGGTCGCAATCCCAGAAGTAGAAGCTATAGGTGCCATGCTGCAGGATCGGCTTGGTGATCTTGGTCATGCGCCATTTGTCTTTTTGCTCCATGACCAGGCGATAGCACTCGTCGACCTCTTCCTTGGTCTCGACGTCGAGGCCGTTGTGGTTGAGCAGGTTCATCGGCAACTTGGTCTTGCATTTGACTGTGGCGATGGTGTTGTCGCCGCCGAGCTTGATCATCAGCGAGATCGGGCTGGTCTTGACGACATGGAGCCCGAGAAATTCCTCGTAGAATTGCCGCGTGAAATCGAGATCAGTCGATTCCAGCGTGCCGTGCGATAGGAATTTGAGCTTTAGCACGGATGGGGCCTTGGCGGTCTGGCTCTCGACGGTGTCGGGCATGGGCGTTTCCTCGGCAAAGGGATGCGCTGTTATGGAGGCTGGCGCGGTTTTGCTGCAATCCTACTGCCGCCAAGGCGGCATCGACAATGCCAAGATTAGGGAAGCCGCGAAGCCTTTAGCGCAGCAGGAAAAGCCGCGTCGCCATGGTCGCCGGCGGCAGCATCATGCGGCCGATCACCGGCGCCAGGCCCAAGGGCTTCACGAACATCTTCAGCGCCATTTCGAACGGAAAATGAGCCTTGCCGCGCTCGCGCACGGCGGCGCGAAAGGCATCGTATTTGGCGGGATCGAACTCGTCGCCGGGATGGCGGTGCAGGAAGGCGTGCTTGAAGGCGATGAAGCCGTCCTCGGCGTCGACCTCCATGGCGCGGCTCCACAGCGTGCGCAGCACCGCCGCACGGCCGGGCTGCTCCTTTTCCTGATAGCGCAGGAAGTAATGATAGAAATGCTTGTAGTGGCGCACTTCGTCGGCGCTGATGTGCTCGGCGATCTGCTTCAAGACCGGCTCGGTCGCGATGTCCATCAGCATCTTGTAGAAGCTGGACGTTCCGGTCTCGACGACGCAACGCGCCACCATCTCGAGCGCTCGGGTCTGCTCGAGGCTGTCGGGCGAGCAGAAATTGGAATACTCGCCGAGGAAGCTGCGATAAGACGCCTCCCAATCGAAATCGGGCCAGGCGCATTGCACATAGCGCTTGAGCGAGGCGCCGTGCTGCAGCTCCTCGGGCTCCCATCCGTTTTCCAACCAGGCAACCACTTCGGAATCGCCGCCGAAAAAATCGATCAGGTTCTTGGTGTAAAGGTCGGAGGTGATCTCGACGAAGGAGGCCGAGGTGACAATATAAAACAGGACCTCGTCGTCGACGACCTGCTCGCGCACGATAGCGTGATAGGGAATCGCGGCCATCGACCACGGGGCATCGCCCGGATTTGCCGCCCGCGCCAGCTTTTCTTCAAGCTCCATCATACTCAATTACTATAGCGGATTTATGGCAAAAATGAGAAGCCGGCGATGTAGCGTCATGGAACCAGGATGAAGGCTCGCCGTTACATCGGTTGTGTCGCGCTGTCGCGACCGTTCCTATCAAGCAGTGAGGATCCCATGGCTTTTGAACTCGCGCCCCTGCCCTATCCCGAGACTGCGCTCGAGCCGCATATGTCGGCGAAGACGCTGAGCTTCCATCACGGCAAGCACCACAAGGCCTATGTCGAGACTCTCAACAAGCTGGTGAAGGACACGCCGCTTGCTGCGCAGTCGCTAGAAGAGATCATCCATGCCACCGTGCGGGATGAGTCGAAGAAGGAAATCTTCAATAACGCGGCCCAGGTGTGGAATCACAATTTCTTCTGGCCGTCGATGAAGCCGAAAGGCGGTGGCAAGCCGACGGGAGATCTCGCCAAGCGGATCGAATCCGATCTCGGTGGCTTCGACAAGTTTCTCGAGGATTTCAAGAAAGCCGGCGCCACCCAGTTCGGCAGCGGCTGGGCCTGGCTGGTGCTGGATCACGGCAAGCTCAATATTCTGAAGACGCCCGACGCGGTTAACCCGCTGTCGAAAGGGCTTACCGCATTGCTCACCTATGACGTGTGGGAGCACGCGTATTATCTCGATTATCAGAATCGGCGACCGGACTTCATCCAGGGCTTCCTCCAGCATCTGGTGAATTGGGATTTCGCCGCCGAGAACCTCGCCAAGGCACGCGATCAGCGCGGCGCCGCGGCCGACTAAAACCGGCAGGCTCTAGCGGGTTACCGCCGCTTGTGGATAAAAGCGGCGGTAACCTTGCAGATTATTTATTGTCCGCTCGGCCCGAATGGGTGGCGCGTGAGGCGGTCCTGCTTTAGGTTTGCCGCCGTACCGCCGACCGGGTATTCGTCCGGCGTCGGCCCGCCCCCATACCAGCCGGAGCACGACCTGGAATGAGATTGCGTAAGGCCGTCGCCGCCCGCTGGATCGTCGCCTCGGCGTTGATCGTTTTGCTCGGCGCGAGCACCGCCTATGTCATGCAGGGCCCGCTTGATCCGATCGCCGCGACGACGGATTCGATCGAAGCACAAGGCGCTGCGCAAGCAGCACTCGTTCCGGTCAAAGCCGAGCTCCATAAGCTCGCCGCCTGCATCGATCGCCGCAAGATGCGGTTGGGCTACGCGTCGTGGTACGGCGCCACCGGCTACCGCACCGCCAGCGGCGAGGCTTTCGACGAGCATGAATTGACCGCTGCCTCGCGCTCGCTGCCGTTCAACACGCAGATCCGCATAACCAACCTGCGCAACGGCCGCTCCGTCGTGGTGCGCGTCAACGATCGCGGGCCTTTCGTGCATAAGCGCGTCATCGACGTGACGCCGAGGGCGGCGCAGCTTCTCGGCATGACCAACCGCGGCATCGCGCCGGTCTATATGGAGATCGTGCCCAAGCCGGAACCCAGGGTCGAGGCGCGCGGCGCCGCCACGGAATTGCTGGCAACCGCCCGCTAGCCTCCGCGCAACCAAGCCACCGCTGCTGGGTTATGAATACGGCAGATAAACGGGAGGTTGCGATGTCCGACGACAAAAAGCCGATCCAGAACCAGAGTGACCAGCCGAACGAAGGCGAAGGCAACCGCACCGCGGCGCGCCATTACAATCAGGCGCAGCATCAATTCGCCAAGAGCGGCAAGGTCGAGCCCAAGGCGCGCGAAGCCCGCGCGGCGATCGACGGGCCGGAGGGCAAGGCGCTGAAGCAGGCCGAAAAGGTGGGTCGCAGCCACAGCCATGGCGAAGACCCGCTACTCAAGCGCTAAGCCGCGTTCGAATTCGATCACGGCAGAGGGGCACGTAATTCGCGCCCTTTTTTGGTTTATCGCGGCGCTAGGCGCGGGCGCGGTTCAGGACATCGAGCAGCGCCTGCGGTACCGGCTCGGCCGCATAGGCGTCGTAAAGCCGTCGCAACTGTCGCATGACCAGCGCCTCGTCGTCGGGTTCGGTCCGACGGCCGATTTGGCCCGGAACCGGCAGAAAACGCGCGGTGCCGGCCGCTTGGGTGCAAAGGTAGGGAAAATTCGAAAACATGTTTCTCACCATTCGTGACACCGATTAAACCCAGCTCGGCTCCGAATGGTTCCTTGACTTAAAAAAATCGAACAGCGAGCCGCGGCTTACGGCAAAATCCGCGCCCCAGCTTGGTTTTGGCCAAGCTTTGTTGCTCCGCACGGCCGAGCGGCCGGCGAAGCAACGCAATGGTTTTAGATCCGGGGCGGCCTGGCAGGCCGCGTCGCAGTTTCAGGCCGCGGCGGTGTCGGAGGCCGATTCGTGAATGCCCATGAGATGCTGCCAATCGCGTAGATGAGCATTGCCGCGCCAGGCGAGCGCCTGGGTTGCCGCGCCATCCTGGGCCGGGGCGCCTTCAAGCAGCGTCTGCAGCTGCAGCCGGGCCCGCGAGACGCGGCTTTTCATCGTGCCAACGGCGCATTTGGCCATCGTGGCGGCTTCCTCGTAGGAGAAGCCGCTGGCGCCGACCAGGGCGAGCGCCTCGCGCTGCACCGAAGGAAGCGTGTTGAAGGCGCATTGGAAATCGCGCATGCGCAGATGCCATTCCTGGCCGCCGCTGGTGGTCATCGATTCGATGGCACCGTCGGCGCCGAGCTGGCCCAGCCGACCCTGACTGCGCTTTTCCGTGAAATAGGCGTTGCGCAGGATGGTGGTCAGCCAAGCTTTCAGGTTGGTGCCACGCTGAAATTGATGCGCATGGCTCAGCGCGCGCAATACAGTCTCCTGAACGAGATCGTCGGCGAGCGTCCGGTCTTGCGCCAGCATGCGGGCGAAGGCGCGGAGATGCGAAAGATGCTTGACGATGTCGTCGGCGAAAGCGGTGGCCATGGTTTTTTCTCCTCATTGCCCGCGAGCACGAAACGCGGCGTCGGGAGGATTTAATGAAACCAGGAGCGCCGTCACAATCAGGGAAAAGGTAAATCACCGAAATATCACAGCCAAAATTTCGCCATGATTGTGGATCTCAATCGTTTCAGTTCGCTATCGGCCGGAAATAGGCGATCTTGTAATTCTATAGTCATGGATTAATTCTATAGTCATGGATATTGCCGCTAGACTTAGTGGCGCTGCGTGGCATTCCATATTGATCGGTCGCTTGTGGTGCGGTGCGGAACTCTAACCGTAACGTGCCGTTCATCCCGCGCAGGATCGCCTAAAGCAGTATCATGCCAAACAGGCCTGGACGTTGCACCGCGAGCGCGCCGGGTCGAGGGAGACACAATGCAGCTTGGCGTGATCGGTTTGGGACGCATGGGCGGCAATATCGTGCGCCGTCTGACCCGCGCGGGCCATGAATGCGTGGTCTATGACCGTGCGGCGGACGCCGTCGGCGCCCTGGCCAAGGAAAAAAGCGTCAGCGGCGCTGCCGGGCTCGAGGATCTGGTCAAGCAGCTGAAGCCGCCGCGCGCTGTCTGGGTCATGCTGCCATCCGGCGGACCCACCGAGGATACCATCGTCGCGCTGTCCAAGCTGATGGCAAAGGACGATACGATCATCGACGGCGGCAACAGCAATTGGCAGGACGACATCCGCCGCGCCGGCACCCTCGCGCAAAAAGGCCTGCACCACGTCGATGCCGGCACCAGCGGCGGCGTCTGGGGCCTCGAGCGCGGCTACTGCCTGATGATCGGCGCCGAGAAAGCCGTTTTCGAACGGCTCGAGCCGATCTTCGCCGTGCTGGCGCCGGGCAGCGGCGACATCCCGCGCACCCCCAATCGCCAGAACCGCGATCCGCGCGCCGAGAAAGGCTACATCCACGCCGGCGGCAACGGCGCCGGACATTTCGTCAAGATGGTGCATAACGGCATCGAATACGGGCTGATGCAGGCCTATGCCGAGGGCTTCGACATCTTGAAGCACGCCGGCGACAGCGAATTGCCCAAGGAGCAGCAGCTCACGCTCAACCTGCCCGACATCGCTGAAGTGTGGCGGCGCGGCAGCGTGATCTCGTCCTGGTTGCTCGATCTGATCGCGGCGGCGCTCGCAGCCGATGAAGGTCTCGCGGGCTTTTCCGGCTTCGTCGAGGATTCGGGCGAAGGACGCTGGACCATAGCCGCGGCGATCGCCGAGGCGGTGCCGGCCGAGGTGCTGTCGGCCGCGCTCTATACGCGCTTCCGCTCGCGCGACAAGGCCAATTTCGCCGACAAGCTGCTCTCCGCCATGCGCAAAGGCTTTGGCGGCCATGTCGAGCCGAAGGACAACAGCTGATGGCCAAAGGCGGCACCGCCCGCGTCCAGCCCGCCGATCCCTGCACCCTGGTCATCTTCGGCGCGTCGGGCGACCTGACCACCCGACTGCTGCTGCCGGCGCTCTACCATCTCGCCACGGCCAAGCTGCTGCCCGAGGGATTCTCGGTCATCGGCGTATCGCGCTCGAACTTTTCCGACGAGCAGTTCCGCCGCCATGTGCGCGGCGAGCTGATCCGCTTCGCCGAGGCGCCGATCAAGCCCAAGCTGCGCGAGTGGTTCCTGAAGCGGATCAGCTATCTGTCGGGGGATTTCGACGACCCCGCCACCTTCACCGAGTTGGGCGCCCGGCTGAAAGCCCGCGCGGCCAAAGGCGTCGGCAACCGGCTCTTCTACCTGGCGACGCCGCCCAATCTCTTCGGACCGCTCGCCGAGCAGCTCGGCATCGCCGGCTTTGCCAAGGAAGAGCGCGGGCATTGGTCGCGGCTCATCGTCGAGAAGCCGTTCGGCACCGATTACCCCTCGGCGGTCGCGCTCAATCGCCGCATCCGCGGCGTGTTCGCGGAAACCCAGATCTATCGCATCGATCATTATCTCGGCAAGGAGACGGTGCAGAACATCCTGGCGCTGCGCTTCGCCAATGGCTTATTCGAATCGATCTGGAACCGTGACCGCATCGACCATGTGCAGATCACCGTCACCGAGACCGTCAATGTCGAGCAGCGCGGCCGTTTCTACGACGCGGCTGGCGCGCTGCGCGACATGGTGCCGAACCACCTATTCCAGCTCCTGTCGCTGATCGCCATGGAGCCGCCCTCCGGCTTTTCCGCCGAGGCGGTGCGCGGCGAAAAGACCAAGGCGCTCGAGGCGATCCGCATCGCGTCGCCGGAAGAGGCGGGACGCGATGGCGTGCGCGGCCAATATGGCGCCGGCCGCGTCCTCGGCAAGAAGGTCGTGGCCTACCGCAAAGCCCCGAACGTCGACCGCCATAGCGACACCGAGACCTATGTCGCGCTGCGCCTGACGATCGAGAATTGGCGCTGGGCCGGCGTGCCGTTCTATCTGCGCACCGGCAAGGCGCTGGCGGCGCGCAAGACCGAGATCGCCATTCGCTTCAAGGAGGCGCCCTTCGCGGTATTCCGCGACACGCCGGTCAAGCGTCTGGCGCAGAATTTTATCGTCATCCGCATCGCGCCCGACGAGGGTATCACTATCCAGTTCAACGCCAAGGTGCCGGGCCAGGGGTTGCAGCTTGAGGGCGTGCGGATGGATTTCAACTATCAGGATTATTTCGCGGCCCAGCCACGCAACGGCTACGAGACGTTGATCTACGACTGCATGCGCGGCGATGCGACGCTATTCCAGCATGCCGGCGATGTCGAAGCGGCCTGGCGCGCGGTACAGCCCTTTCTCGACGCCTGGCGGATCGCCAAGGACAAAGGGCTCGGCATTTATCCCGCGGGCAGCGATGGCCCCGTCGCCGCCGATGCACTGCTGGCGCGCGACGGCAGGCGCTGGCGGCCTATCGTCGCGAAAAAGTCGCTGGCGGCCCCGTCGACCGAATGATCGCGCCGATCGGTGTCGACGATTGCGTCGTGCTGCCCGACGCCGAAATATTGGCCCAGCGCGGCGCCGCGTGGCTGCTCAACCGCACCCTCGCCGCTCCGCCCGGACCCTTCGCGCTCTGCCTCTCGGGCGGATCGACGCCGCGAAGGCTTTATGAATTGCTGGCGGGCGCGCCCTATCGCGACTGCTTTCCCTGGTCGCGCGCGCATTGGTTCTGGGGCGACGAGCGTTTCGTCGCGGCCGACGACAAGGCGAGCAATTACCGGATGGCGCGCGAGACGCTGTTCGACCGCGCCCCAGTCCCGCCGGAAAACATCCATCCCGTGCCGACGCAAGCGAAAACCCCGGCGGATGCGGCGGCCGATTATGCCCGCGCGCTGCAGCGTTTCTATGGGGCATCCACGCTGTCGCCGGAGAAGCCGCTCTTCCAAGCCACGCTGCTCGGCCTCGGCCCCGATGGCCATACCGCATCGCTGTTTCCAGGCAGCGCCGCGCTCGACGAGATGCGCGCCTGGACAGCGGCGGTGGAGGCGGAGGCGGGCTTTCCCCGCATCACCCTGACCTACCCCGCTATTGACAGCAGTGCCGCAATCGCCTTCCTGGTCAGCGGCGCGGAAAAGCGTGATGCGCTGGCGCGACTGCGGCGTGGCGAATCCCTTCCAGCGGCCCGGGTGAAGCCGCTCGGCAGCCTGACCTGGCTGCTCGACCGCGCGGCGGCGGCGACCTAGCCCGCCATCGAAAGGTCACGCCAGGCGGCGGAACGATTGCTCTCCTGCGGCATCCTTTTCGCATATTTCAATGCTTTAACTCCTTGGAGGGCGCCATGAATTCCACAGCGATTCTACGCGTGAGCGCTGCCTGCCTTAGCCTCGCGATGGCCGGCGGCCTGCTTTTGACCGCTCCCGCCGTGCGGGCGCAACAGGTCGGTGCGCCGATCGCCAGCGCTCCCGGCGACGAGACCCCGCGCGATCAGGCCACCGAAAACGCGCGCCGCGACCTGCGCCACTGGCAGGCGCGCATGCAGGATTTCGACAATCGGGCACATGACGAGACCGACCAGCTAAATGCACAGGCTCGGGACGATCTCAACCGCGCCTGGGCCGACGTCAAGTTGAATTGGCAGAAGCTGCAAAACGCGAGCGACAGCGACTGGCCGACAGCGCACGCCACATTCGACCGCGGCGTCACGCGTCTGAAAGACACTTGGAACCGCGCAACCAAGCAAGGCTAAGGAGACCCTCATGCTGTATTGGGCCCTGGTATTCTTTCTTGTCGCGATCGTTGCCGGCGTATTGGGCTTCGGCGGCATCGCCGCCGCCACCGCCCAAATCGCCCAGATCCTGTTCTTCATCTTCCTGGTGCTGTTCCTCGCCTCGCTCATCGTCTCGCTGGTCACACGCCGCCGCCCCCCGACGGTGTTCTGAGTCGCCGACGATCGTGCAAGGAAAAACCGCGGCACTTTGGCGCCGCGGTTTTTTTGGGTTGCGCGGAATTAGAAGGAGCCGAGCGAGCCGTAAGTCGCGCGTAGCTGAGTCTCCTGATAGCGCTGCGCCCCAGCCCAGGTCGCGTAGGGCGCCGCTAGAATGACCTGGCCGTTGATCGTGTTAGCCGAGACGGCGGGAACCGCGATGAAATTGCCCGAGCCGAAATCGGCGCTGGAGACGATGAGGTAGCGAACCTCGCCCGAGGACGGGATGATCGCCAGCCGATTGACAATACCGACTGCTCGACCGGAATTATCCGTTACCGGAAAGCCCACCACGCTGCCATGGCTTACCAATTCGAGTGGCTCGGCCGGGCTGGGCGACGCCAAGACCGTCACCGGCCCAGGTGTCATGGCGCCTTGCAGCGTCGTCAGCGGCGGCATGATGAGCGGCGAGGACAGCAGAGTCGCCGGATAGCGGACGCTGAAATCGGCGACGGCAAGGCGCGGCACCGCGATCAGCGCTTGCGCCGGAACGTCGAGCGCCACGCCCGGAGGCGCGTTGTGCAGCGCGGCAACCGGCACGGCGAGATAATCGGGGAATTGCGGGCTGGCGACGACCGCGTACCAGCTCTGGCTGGTGGTGGGATCGACCAACAGCTGCGTCACCTGGCCGACCACGATACCGTTCGAATCGGTAACCGTGTCGCCGACCAGATAAGCGGATTGAGTCACCGCGACCAGCCCGGCGGGCGGCATCAGCGGCTGATTGTCCCAGACGCCGGCGGCGAGGTTGATCGGCCCCGCGCTGATTGCGGCGGGCGGCGGCGCATAGGTCGGGGGCGGCGCGGCGCAGGCGGCCAGGGTCAGGCTGGCCAGCACGACCGAAAGCAATGAGCGATGTTGCATCGAAGCCTCCTTCAAACATTCTGCCGGCGATCGCTCGGCCGGCCCACTATTGGCGGACGAGGATATTGTTCCGGATCGCGGTCACGCCGGTGACGGCGGCGGCAATCTGTCCGGCCTGATTTTTCTGCTGAGATGTGTCGACAAAGCCGCTGAGCTGGACGGTGTCCTGCATGGTCTCGACATGGATCTCGAAGCCCTTGAGCGACTGGTCCTTGACGATGTTCGCCTTCACCCTGGTGGTGACGGTCGCGTCATCGGCGTATTGCGTGCCGGTCTCGCGTCCCGAAACGGCGGCGCAGGCACCAAGCGAACCCACGATTAGCAAGGCACCCGCAATGACAGTTAATGAATTTGTCTTTTTCATGGTGGGCCTTTTCGATTTTAGAAATCGAACGAACATGAATTCGCTTGCATCCCAAACGACTTCGCCCGACCCTTGGTTCCGGAGCGGCGTCCGTCACGGAACCCGTTCCCAGATTGAGCGTTTTATGATGTTCCGGAGCCGGAATCCATGCCGGATTCGGGCAACGAATAGTTTCTCTATAACGGGAGCGATTAATATGGCCGACGGCAGCAGCAAATCAAAGACGCACGATTCCGATCTCGATACGGTGCGGGACGATGTCAGCTCGCTCAAGCACGATCTCGCGAAGCTTCTCGATCATGTGAAATCCGGCACGCTCGAAGGCCTGTCCGGCACAGTCGATGGCGTTTCGGACGAGGCGCGGCGCCAGGCCGAGAAGCTCGCCAAGCACGTCGAAGAGAAGCCGCTGTCGAGCGTCCTGATCGCCTTCGGTATCGGCTTCCTGAGCGGCCGACTGCTGCTGCGCTAACCCAGCCATCTCATGGGCAGCATGATCAAGCTGGCGCTGGCTGTCCTGACGCATCTCGCTTCGGTGCAGCGGATCGCCGGCCCGCGCACCATCGCCGCGATATTGCTGGCGTTGGCCGCGGTATTTGCCGGCATGGCTGCGATCGGCTGCGGCGTGGCGGCGCTGTGGATTTTTCTCATTCCCTATACCGGTGCTGCGGGCGCGGCACTATCCGCGGCGGCGGTGCTGTTGGTTCTCTGCGCCGTGCTATCGACCGCCGGCTATGCCTTACTGAAGCGCAACCGCACGCCCATCGAAAACATCGCCGAGGCGATCCAAAGCGACGCCGGCCGCAAGCTGGTGCGCGACTATAAGCCCCTGCTCCTCGCCGCCTCGGTGCTCGCCGGCCTGGTCGGCGCGCTCAGCGCGCGCAAGGGCTCGAAAAAGCCTTAATCGTCGCTCTATTTCGGCGGCGTCTTGAGTTTTTGTAGCAGGATGAGCAGCCTCGACGGCAGCGGCTCGGCGGCGATGGCGTCGTAGGTGTGGCGCAGATATGCCACCAGCTGAGCGTCCTCGCCGAGACCGTTCTTACGGGCGGCCTCGCCGCGCGGCGGCGAAATTGGCTTGTCCTCATCCGACTTCGCCATAACCGCCCGACTTTCCCATGCTTAGCCCGTTCTAAACAACGCTACCGCTAGGGGAATAGTTTCATTGCGCGCGGCGGCGCGGCTTGGCGATTTTGCGGGCTTTGCGCGCCTCGTCTTTGCCGCGTGTCGCAGGCAGCTTCACCACATTGCCCTCGCGCCGCCCTTGCCCGCCCCGGTCGAGCCGGGCCGACGACCCAGGCTCGCCTTCAGCGCGGTCATTAGATCAATCACCTTGGTGTCTTTCGGCCGCTCCGGCGTTGCAACGGTCTTGCCCTTCGCCCGGGCCGTAACCAACTCGCGCAACGCGGTCTCGTAGCGGTCCTCGAGCTCGCCCGGCACGAATTTTCCGCTGTTCTGCTCGATAATGCGGGTGGCGATGTCGATCATGCCCTTGCCGGGCTTGACCGCCGGAATATCGGCAAAAATCTCCTTGTCGCTGCACACCTCCTGCGGGTTGCGCAGCATGTGGACCAGCATGCCCTTGCCGCGCGGGCTGATCGCCAGGGTGCGCTCGCGATGTGACAGCACCAACCGCGCCAGCGCGATCTTCTTCTCGGCGCGCATCGATTCACGGATGACGGCAAAGGCCTCGGCGGCGTCCTTGCCGTCGGGCGCCAGGTAATAGGGGCCGTCGAGATAAACGCTGTCGATCTCGTCGTCGCCGACGAAGCGCTCGATATCGATGGTCTTGGTCGATTCGAGGCGGATGTCCTTCAAATCCTCCTCCTCGACGGTGACGTAGCGGCCCTTCTCCAGCTCGTAGCCATGCACCAGCGTGTCGCGCTCCACCGGGCCGGTATCGGGATCGTAGGGCCGCATCTGGATGCGGTTATTGGTCTTCGGGTTGAGCAGATGGAAGGAGACCATCTTGGCGTGAGTGGTAGCGTTGAAGAGCTCGACCGGGCACGACACCAGCGACACCTTCAAATGTCCCTTCCAGGACGAGCGATAGGCCATGATTCCTCTCCTTCGTTCAGCCAAGACCGAGCGCGCGGCGCGCGGCGGCCGAGATGGTCTGCTTGGTCTTATAGAGCTCGCGCCAGGGATCGACTTTGCGCTGACGCAGTAGCCCCGGCACGGTATTCACATCGAAGGCGGCGGGATCGAGGCCGGGCTTGAGCTGTGCCCAGTCCAGCGGCAGCGCGACGGTCGCCTTGGGTCGCGCCCGCACGCAATAGCCCGCCACCGCGGTCGAGCCGCGATCGTTGCGCAGGTAGTCGAGGAAAATCTTGCCGGTGCGCTCGCGCTTCAGCGGGCTGATGGTGAAGGCCCCGGGCTGCGCTTCGGGAAACTTGCCAGCAACGGCGCGCGCGAAATCCTTAAGAGCGGGCCAAACGATGCCGCGTTTCAGCGGCACCACCACGTGGAGGCCCTTGCCGCCTGTCGTCTTAACGAAGGATTCGAGCTCGAGGCCTTGCAGGAATTCGCGCATCGCCCGCGCGGCATCGATCACCACCGGAAATTTGACGTCGGGCGCCGGATCGAGATCGAAGATCAGCCGGTCGGGTTTGTCCGGATCGTCGGCCAAGGCGCCCCAGGGATGCAGCTCGATGACGCCTTCCTGGATCAGCTGCACCAGATCGTGCGCGTTGCGCGCGACGAGATATTCGGTGGTGCCGTGCTTTTCCTTGATCGCGACGCGATGCAGCGATTTGGCGCCGGTGGCGAAATGCTTCTGGAAGAAGCACTGGCCGCCGGCCCCGCCCGGGCAGCGCACCAGGCTTAAGGGCCGGCCGGCGATCTCGGGCAGAATCCAAGCGGCGACCGCGCCGTAATAGATGGCGAGTTCCTCCTTGGTGATGTGAATCTCGGGAAACACCTCGCGGTCGGGATGCGAGATGGTGATGCCCTCCACCTCATGCGGCTCGGCCTTTTCTGCCGGGGTCTTGGCCGGGGGCGAGGCGACGCGGGCAGGCTTGCTGCGTGCCGCTGCGGCGCGAGACGTCGACGCGGCAACGGGAAGCGGCGCCGTCCGATCCCGGGTGATGCTGCGCGCCGGTTTGTCCTCGCGCAGCCCCTGGAACGAGGGATGACGCAGCACCCCGTCGCGTGTCCAATCGCGGAATTCGACCTCGCAGACCAGGCTCGGCTTGACCCAGATCGCGCCGCGACGCGCCTCGGCGGGCAGCGTGCCGGGAAAAGGCGGCGCAGATATCTTGAGCTTCTCAAGCCGCGCCAGAATGTCGCGCGAGCTGGCCTGGGTGAAGCCGGTGCCGACATGCCCGGCATAGCGAAGCTTTTCCTCAGCGTAATAGCCGATCAAAAGCGAGCCGACGCCGCCACGCCCGGCCTTTTTCGGGCGGGTGAAGCCGCCGATCACGAATTCCTGGCGCGAGATGCATTTCGATTTGAGCCAATCCGTGCCGCGGCCGGAGCGGTAGGGCTGCTCGGCACGTTTGGAGACGATGCCTTCGAGCGCCAATTGGCAGGCATGCTTGAAGACCTCGGCGCCTTCGGTTTCGAGATGCTCGGAATAGCGGATGGCGCCGAGCTTCGGCGCACCGGCGAGGAGATCGCGCAGTGCCGTTTTGCGATCGACCAGTGCCGCCTTTTGCAGATCCCAGCCGTCTCGATGCAGCAGATCGAAGACGACGTAGCACAGGCCCTCGGTGCGGCTTTCGCTCAGCACCTCTTGCAGCGCCGAAAAGCTCGACACCCCGCTATCGTCGAAGGCGGCGATCTCGCCATCGAGCGCGAAGGATTCGCCGGGAAGCCCTTCGATCAGTTGCGTCAGTTTGCCGAAGCGATGCGTCCAATCCTGCCCGCTTCGGGTGAGCAAGCGCACATCGTCGCCATCACGGCGACAATAGGCTCGATAGCCGTCGATCTTGATCTCATGCAACCATTCGCCCGATTGCGGCGGCTTGTCGACCAGCGTCGCCAATTCAGGCGCGATGAAATCGGGCAGGGTAGCGCGGCGCGCGCCCTTGATCGCCGCGAGGTCGACGCGGGGCGCTGGCGGCGATTTCCGTGATGTCGTCCGCGGCGCAGGCTTTTTTGGCGCGGCGCTATCGCCGCGCGGCTTCGATTGCCAGACCTGCGCGGTCCTGGGATCGCCGATCTGCTCCATCGTCTTGCCGCTGACGACGCTCTTAGTCGCGGATTCGAGCAGTGTATCGCCCTTGCCCGGCCGCTCGAATTCATCGTGCTCCTTAATGAGCAGCCAGTTGTCGCGGCCCTTTTCCCGCCCGGCGCGGCCGCCCATGCGCACCAGCATCCAGTGGCCCTTGAGCCGCTCGCCATGCAGAATGAATTTGAGCTTGCCGCGTGCGTAATCCTGGCGCGGGTCGCCGACCGGCTCCCAGCTGCCTTCATCCCACAGCATCACCGTGCCACCGCCGTATTGGCCCTGCGGGATGGTGCCTTCGAATTCGCCGTAAGCGAGCGGATGATCCTCGACATGGACGGCAAGACGGCGCACCGCCGGATCGAGGCTCGGCCCCTTGGTGACCGCCCAGCTTTTCAGCACGCCGTCGAGCTCGAGGCGAAAATCGTAATGCAGCCGGCGCGCCGCATGTTTCTGGATGAGATAGCTATGGCCGGTCTTGCCCGAAGCGGGCTTGCCCGCGGGCTCGCGGGTTTTGCTGAAATCCCGCTTGCTGCGATATTTCGCCAGCAATCGCGTCGCCACCGAGGCAGATTGAGCCGGCCGGCGCGTCACGGATTAGCCTCGGACCAGCCCGTACACCACGGCCAATGCGAGAACCGCCAGCACCAGGGAGATTGCCCAAACGTAGCGCATCGCGCCGGTCTCGACCGCTCCTCGGGCGCGAATGGTCGATACGGCAGGACCGGTTGCGCTTTTGGCTTTTTGCTCTTCAGCGTTCGCGTCAAGCGCTTCGCTTTCCTTGACGCTGTCAATTGGTGCCATAGCTGCTTCTTTCCTGAATCGATGCGACGCGGCTATTGCAGCGTCGGTTCTTGAGTCATGGCGCGGCAACTGGCGGAAAATTGCGCGCAAGCGGCGATGCAGGCTTGCGCCTCGGCCTCGTCCATCTGGCGGGCGCATTCGCTGGCGCAGCGTTCAGTCACTTCGACTCCGAGCTCGATCAGCGGCCGGTTGAAGCGCGATTTGCGGTTGGTGAGCGACGAGGCCAACATCATGCTGATCTCAGCGCAATCGGCGAGCAACGCCACGAGCCGCGACGCCTCGCCTCCGTATACATAATCGAGCGCGGAGGCGAGCTCAACGCATTCGCGATGGCAGAGCTGGGATTTCGCCAGGCAATCGGCACGCTCCTCGCGCTCGATCTGTTGCAGCAGGTCGGCTCGGCGGGAATTCTCGATCTGGCCTTGCAACATGGCCTGCTCCGGTTGTGGCTTTGATTGACGATCAAACGGCGCGGCGGCGGCGGGGTTCCGGCCAGAACTTCAATTGCCGCGAAGCTAGCGATGCCGGGCGGGCGCCGTCTCAATAGCCGGCGGCAAGCTGGGCGGTGTCTTCCGCGGCACGGCTCAACAGGGCACGGTTAATCGTGGCCTCGACCTTCGCCGGATCCTGCTGATCGTCGATGACGAAGACGGAATCCGGCCCGTCGCGCAACAGCTTCACCGAAGCGCGCGTGCCGAGGAAGATCACCGGCAGCCGGTCGTCCGCGATCAGGCGTCGGATCGCGCCCATCTTGGCATCGCGCGTATCGGCCAGGATGAGATTGGGGCGGCTCTGCGCCATCAAGGCTTTCGCCTCGCGCATGCCAGGTGCGACGCCGACCACTTCGTGACCCGAATCGCTGATGATGTGAGCGAGATCGTCGGCCTTTTTGGCTTCGTGCTCGATCATGACGATGCGCGCGGCACAAGCCTGCTTGAGCTGCGCGCAAACCACGGCCAGCCGATCGACCGCTGCTTGGGTAGGGACCCCCAGCAGCTCGGCGACGCTCGCCACCGCAACGCCTTCCAGCAGCGTCAGCAACACCAGCCGGCGGTCGGCCAAAGCCAGTGCCGTGATCGCCTGTTGCAGCCCGCCTTCCGACGCCGCATCGATCGCCTGGGTCGCGGCTTCGACGCCGCAGGCATCGACCGCCTGGTGGAAGAGGCGGAACATCTGCACCGCGACATCGCCGTCGAGCGCAATGCGGTCGGGTTCTTGCACCAAGGTTTCGAGGCAAAGCTCGATATACTGGTCGGCGGCGCGTCGCGAGCCGGTCACCGCGACGCCATAGCGGCGCAGGCGCGGCAGTACGAGGAGAACGGCTTCTGCGAGTGCGTCCATCGGCATGGTTCCTTCTGGCTGGGTAGGTGAGTGCATGGCCCGATCAGACCATGGCCCCGTCTCGGAACCGTGTGAGAAAGCTGTGGTTACGGCTGTGAGAAAACCGTGTTACGGCACAGAATCGCTTGTTAAACTGGCAGGTTTCAGGATTTGGACGTCGACTGGGCCGCCGATGATTGCCATTTCGGCGAGACCGATGAACAGCCCGCTCTCGACGACCCCCGGGATCGCTGAGATGCGGGCCTCCAAGCCGGGCGCGTCGGCAATTGCGCCGAACGTGCAATCGGCGATGGCAAGACCGTCATCGGTGACATAGGAGTGACCATCGGCCTGCCGGAGCGTTACCGCCGCGCCCAGCGCCGTGAGACCCTCGATGGATTGTCGGCTCCGCGCTGGCTCGATCGCCACCGGCAATTTCCCGCCAGTACCCAACCGCGCCACCAGCTTGCTGTCGTCGGCGATGACGATCATGCGCCGGCTGGCCTGGGCGACGCGCTTCTCGCGCAGCAAGGCGCCGCCGCCGCCCTTGATCAGATTGAGCGTCGCCCGCTCGATCTGATCGGCGCCGTCGATAGTGAGATCGATGCGGCGCCCGGCAGTCATGGGCTTAAGCGGGATGCCGAGCCGTTGCGCCGCCGCCGCCGTCATCTCCGAGGTCGGAATGCCAGTGACGCGCAAGCCTTCGCCGATGCGCCGCGCCAGCGCCACCAGCATGAAGGCGGCGGTCGTGCCAGTGCCGAGACCCAGCACCATGCCGTTCTGCACCTCGCGCACCGCGCGCTCGGCCGCCGCCCGTTTCATGCCGTCGCGAGCGATACTGTCATCCATTAGCTATTATTTGCCGTCCGGGGCGATGAGCGCCAGCCCGCTCTCGATCGCCACCGCGTCAGTCACCGCCGCCGCGCGTCAGCCGTGACGCCGCCGGCGTACGGGTATCCCGGCACGCGCCAACTCGCCACCCAGCGTGCCGCTCAGCCAGGCGCCGAGCATGCGATAGTCGCTGATCAGCGACCAGACCGGATGGCTGAAGGTCGCGGGTCGATTGTGCTCGATGAAAAAATGTCCGATCCAGGCCGGGGCATAGCCAGCCACCGGCGCCGCGATCACGAAGAGCCAGTTACCCGAGGTCAGAAACACGGCCAGCAGGCACAGCCCGAGCGCCGAGCCCAGGTAATGCCAGGCGCGAGTCTCCGCTTTTGCATGCTTGCGCAGATAGTGCCGCCAGAATTCATCGTAGCTGGCGATGGTCTTTTCATCCGCACGGCCGCGCTGCACCATGCGGCGATCCTAAAGCACCGGAGTGGGTCGGCGAAAGCGCCCATGTCACACCGAGGTCACGCGAATTCCATCAATTGGACAAGATCGCCGGTTTTACTGTCTGTGTGGGAGGCCGTACGTCGGCCCCTCGACTTATACCAATCGTGGAGGTTGTCATGCGCCATGCCGCTCTTCTCGTTATTGCCGCCGGCTACGCCGGTGCCGCCCTGATCCTGCCCGCGTCAGCGCAAAATTCCGGGCCGCCGATGGGCGCTCCGCCGTCGAATTTCCCCATCGCGCCGCAAAGCTCGATGGCGATGCCGGGATCGATCCCGCCGGTGCAGACTGAATCGCCCCTTGCGCCGACCGCGCCGGCCGGACTGGACGCCCTTCTGACCTCGCAGCGCGAGACCAGCGCGCTGAATCAGCTCAACCTTCAGGGCTTCGGCAAATTCTCCGATTTCCGCCAGGCCGGCGCCAATTTCGCGGCGACGGTATGGGATAATAACGGCCCCTATACCGTGATTGTTAATCCCGATACCAGCCAGATCACCCGCCAAAACTGACCGGGCAGCGTGGCCAAATCGAACGGCGACAGGCGCGCTTCCACTATTCTTGGGATCGCGGCTTCGCTAGACTGCGCCCGCCCATGAGACGCCTTTTCCTCGCCCTCGCCGCCTTTGTCGTCCTCGCCGGTGCCCCGTCGCTGGCGGCGGCGCAGCAAGTGCTTAACTATCGGATCATCCACCCGACTTGGGGCGATATCGGCACTTACCAAAACGTCATAACCCTGGATGGCGACCTCACCACGGTGCAGACCCAGCTTCATGTTTTGGTGAAGATCATCGGCATCTCGGCGTTCCAGCAGGACGGCGTGCGCACCGAGCAATGGAAGAAGGACCGGCTGGTGGCGATCGATGCGACCACCAATACCAATGGCGACACGCTGAAATTCCACGGCGAGGCGCAGGGTGACGGCTTTGTCGTCAACGAGGCGGACGGCACCACCGGCACCGCCCCAGCCAATGTGCACCCGACCAACCCGTGGTCGCGGATGTCGATGAACTCCGACACCATGATGAATACCAAGACCGGCGAGTTCTATCCGGTCAATGTCAGCAACAGCGGAAAGCAAGCCGTCGCCCTTGGCGGCAATGTCCAGCAAGTGCAGCAATTCGATGTCGTCGGTCGCAAGCATGACATCGTCTGGCTCGACGATAGCGGCGTGGTGGTGGGATTCCGCATAGAGCAAAACAACACCCCGATCGACTTCATCCTCAAGCCGACGGCAGCCTCCCCCAACCAGCTGTCGTCGACGCCGTAACAACGGCGGAGGGAACATTGAATATCTATACCGGGCCGGTTTTCGACATGGCCAGGGAGCAGTTCCGGTTGGTTGCCGACCATTTGGCGATCCCGGACAACGACCGCGACCGGCTGCTCTACCCGAAGCGCGCAATCATGGTCGCCGTGCCGGTGCATATGGACGACGGCAGCACGCGCGTGTTTTCCGGCTACCGGGTGCAACACCATCTGACCCTCGGCCCGACCAAGGGCGGCACGCGCTTTGCCGCCAATCTCGATATCGGCGAAGTCGGTGCGCTCGCGGTGTGGATGAGCTGGAAATGCGCGCTGGCGGGATTGCCCTATGGCGGCGCCAAGGGCGGCGTTGCCTGCGACCCGCCCAGCCTCAGCCCGCGCGAGCTCGAATCGATCTCGCGCCGCTACATGCAGGAGATGATCCCCTTCGTCGGACCGCATACCGACATCATGGCGCCCGATATGGGCACCAATGAGCAGGTCATGGCCTGGTTCATGGACACCTACTCCGTCCATCAGGGCTATGCCGTCTCCGAGATCGTCACCGGCAAGCCGGTCGATCTCGGCGGCACGGTGGGGCGGCGCGAGGCGACCGGCCGCGGCATCGCCTATCTGGTAGGGCGCGCGCTCGACGCCATCGGCCTCAAGGCGCAGGGCGCGACCGCAATCGTGCAGGGCTTCGGCAATGTCGGCGGCGTCGCCGCGCTGACGCTGGCGCGCAAGATGGGCGTCACCGTCACCGGCATCAGCGACCACACCGCGGCTTATTTCGACGCCAAGGGCCTGCCGCTCGACGCGATCGAGAAGCACGCGGCCGCGCATGGCGGCGTGCTGTCCGGCTGGTCGAAGGAAGCCCGGATCGATGCCGGCGCCCTGCTCACGCAAAAATGCGACATCCTGGTGCCGGCCGCGGTCGAACGCGTTATCACCGGCGACAATGCCGGCAAGCTCGCCTGCCGTATCCTGGCGGAAGGCGCCAACGGTCCGACCACGCCCGAGGCCGATAAAATTCTCGATCAACGGCGCGAGATTTTTGTCATCCCCGACATCCTGTGCAATTCCGGCGGCGTCGTGGTGTCCTATTTCGAATGGGTCCAGGATCTGCAGCAATTGTTCTGGACCGAGCATGAGGTTATCGACCGACTCGAGCGCCTGCTCGAAATGGCCTTCCAGCAGGTGATCAAGCGCGCGGCGGCGGAGAAAATCAGCCACCGCACCGCCGCCATGGCGATCGGCGTCGAAAAAGTGCGTGCCGGCAAGCGGTTGCGCGGCTTGTTTCCGTAGGACTGTCTTAACCGCTTTTCCCGAAATGGCCATATTTGAGGCGGAACCGTGCGTCCGACGGTCCGTTTGCGTACATGGACAATCTTCGTGACCGACCGATCTTCGTTGAGGCCGAGCCGTTTCGCAGCCATCGGCACGTCACGCCGTCGCGCGAAATCTGGGGCTGGGTCGCGCCCTGGCTGGCCGGCGCCTTGCTGTCGATGGGCGCGTTGCTGGGATTTCTCACCTCGAGCGGCGCCAATGACGAAGCGACCTATATCGTCGGCTTCGTCACCGCGGGGCTGTGTCTCGGCGCGCTGGTTTGGGGCGTGAAGGCCTTCATCGACGGCCGTCGCGTGGCACTGGTGGTCGACCGCGAGGATTCGCTCCTCGTGCTGGTCGCCTTGCTTGCCGTGCTCGCGATCGGCGGATTATTCCTCGCCGCGAATTTCGGCGGCGCCGTCGCCGCGGTGGGCTATGCCGGATTCGGCGTCGGCCTCGCCACCATCGCGCTCAACCTCAAGCACTATTTCGACCGGCACGATGGCGGCTGACCGCCGCGGTGCCGCGAAATCCGGCTAGATATTATCCGGCAGCGGCTTGCCGCGAGTTTCCGGCAGGAACATCGTCACGACGAAGCCCAGCACATAGATCAGACTGATGGTCACCGCGGCATTGCCGAAGCCGCCGAAATTGGCGATCAGCGTGCCGGCGACCAACGGACCGATGCAAGCGACGAAGCGCGGCGCGTTGAAGACGAAGGCGAGTGCCGTGCCGCGTATCCGGGTCGGAAACAGCTCCGGCAGCCACACCGGCATCCAGGAATATTGCCCGAGGGTGAAGAAGCCGTTCACGCAAGCCGCCAGCAGCAGCATGTGGAGGTCGGTCGTCCACAGGAACAGCACCGGCGTCATGACCAGCGCCAGGGCGAAGAACACCATCGTGATCGGCTTGCGCCCGATTGCGTCGGCGAGGAACCCCAGGCTGATATAGCCGCAGATGGCGCCGATATTGTAGGCCATGCCGGTATAGCCCGCCCAAACCGGGCCGGGCAGCCCGGCCTTGGCCGCGATCGAGCCGACGTAGGGTGGAACCCAGCTCGAAATGCCCCACCAGGCGAGCGTCGTCGTCAGCGACATCAGGAATACGATCACCAGCCTACCGCGCACCTTGCGATCGGCGAACAGCTCGACCAGGGTGAAGCGCGTCAGCGCGAGGTCTCCGGCATCGAGTGCGGCGCCGCCGCGCTTGCGCGTCACCGCCGCCTTGCGGCGCTGATCGACGCGCTGCCACGCCGGCGATTCGGGAATGCCGCGCCGGATCCACAGCGTGAACAGGCCGGGCAAGATCCCGATCAGGAACATGTAGCGCCACGCATCGGCGCCATAGGGGCTGACGAAAACCCAGACCAGCGAGGCGGTGAAGAAGCCGATGCCGAGGCCGCATTGCATGAGGCCGGCGCCCTTGCCGCGCGCGCGGTCGGGCCACATCTCGGCGGTGATCGAGGCGCCGGTCGCCCATTCCGAGCCGATGGCGACGCCGACGAGAAAGCGCAGCAGCGCGAAGGACATCCAGCTCCATGACAGCGCGCTCAAACCGGTCATCAGCGAATAGGCGAGGATGGCCAGCATCATGGTGCGCTTGCGGCCGATGTAATCGGCGAGCACGCCGCCGATCATGCCGCCGACGCCCCAGCCGAACAGCGTGGTGGCGATGATGGTGCCGGCATAAAGCGGGATTTGCCCGAATTGGCTCGGGTCGAGCAGCTGATGCAGCGCCACGCCGACCGTCAGGATCAGCGCATAGACCTCATAGCCGTCGAACAGCCAGCCCATATTGGTCGCAAAAAGCGTGTTCCACTGGCTGCGATTGAGCGAGCGGTACCACGGCGTTCCGGCGGCGAGTGCATTGACCGTCATGAATTCCTCCCCCTGTTTTTTCGAGGCCGTTGCGGCGTCAGCCGCTCGGCCCGGTCTTTCTTTTGCGCGCGACGAGCTTAACCGCCTCGATGATTTCCGGATAGGCGCCGCACCGGCAGAGATTACCAGAAAGGTAGTGGCGAATCTCATCCTCGGACGGGTCATCCCGCTCGTCCAGCAACTGCTTGACCATCAAGACAAATCCCGGCGTGCAGAACCCGCATTGAAAGGCACCGCAGGCGATGAAGGCGGCTTGCACCGGATCGAGCGCGCCGGCTGAATCGAGGCCCTCGACGGTCTCGATCCGGGCGCCATCGGCCTGGACGGCGAAATAGAGACAGCCCGACACTGCGCTGCCGTTCACCAGAACGGTGCAGCAGCCGCACATGCCCTGGCCGCAGCTTTCTCGCGCGCCGAACAGGGCAAAGCGCTCGCGCAGCACCTCCACTAGATTCTGATGCGGCGCGACGGTGGCCGACGATGCTGCACCGTTGAGGGTGAAATGGATGGTGCGGGGTGCCGCACTCATGCCTTGCCTCCGTGCAGCGCGCGATAGACCGCCTCGGCTGTGAGCGGCAATTCGGTCAGGCGAACGCCGACCGCGTCGTGCAACGCATTGGCGATGGCGGGCGAGACGCCGAAGGTGGCACTTTCGCCGACCCCCTTGGCGCCGAACGGCCCGCTTTGCTCGATCGATTCAACCGCCTCGTTCTCCATGCGCAGGGGCATGTCGCGCATGCCGGGAATCTTGTAATCGGCGAAGGATGGATTGCGCAGCTGGCCGTGCTCGAATTCCATTGCCTCGGTCAGCGTGAACCCGAGCTGCATCACCGCCCCGCCCGAGAGCTGGGTATCGACGATCCGGGGATTGATGGGATTGCCGAGATCGGCGGCGTTGACCAGCCGCAGCACGCGGATTTTCCCGGTCTCGGTATCGACCTCGATCTCGGCGCCGGTGCCTCCCACCATCCAGAACGGCGTCGCATTGGCGGTCTGCCCGGTGTCGTGATCGGGCGAGGCGTAGCCCGGGATATAGCTGCCGATACCGACGATGTTGCCCGCCTGCATGCCGTATTTTTTGCGGAACATCTCGGCGAGCGGCATGTTGCTGCCCTCGGGCAATCCCAGCTCCGCCGCCAGCGCCGCGATCTTGGCACGCGCATCCTCAGCGGCGCGCTTCACCGCATGGCCCATATGATAGGTCGAGCGTGAGCCGAGCGTCGCCATGTCGTAGGGCGTCACGTCGGTATCGGGATGCACCACCTTGACGCTCTCGGCCGCAATGTTGAGCGCCTCGGCGGCGATCTGCGCCATCGCCGTGTCGGAACCTTGCCCCATATCGACCGTGCTGCAATAGAGCCCGCAGCTGCCATCGGCATAGAGATTGACGATGGCGACCGAGGTGGTGGGCGCAATCGAGGCCTTGAAGCCGATGGCGAGACCGCGCCCGCGTTTCAGATGGCCGTCGCCGTGGTCGAAGGGCTTGCGCCAGTCCATGCGCGCGGCGATGCGCTCCAGCACCAGCGCGATCGCTGCGTCCTTCATCGCCGTGCCGGTCGCCTGCGGTCGGCCCTCGCGCAAAATATTCTTCAGGCGGAATTCGAGTGGATCGAGCTTCATCGCACGCGTGATCAGATCGGTGTGGCTCTCATAGGCCCAGACCAGCTGCGGAATGCCGAAGCCGCGCAGCGCCCCCGCGGGCGGCCGGTTGGTATAGAGCGCGTATGAATCGATGCGCACGTTTTCGATGTCGTAAGGCCCCGCCGCGGTGAACCCCGATTTCTGTGTTACCCGCGGGCCGATATCGGCATAGGCGCCGCCATTCCACCACACCTCGCATTGCCGCGCGGTGATGCGGCCGTCCTTAGTGACGCCGCTCTTGATGTCGAACGTCGTCGGATGCTTGGTGATGGTGAAGAACTGCTCTTCCATGGTCAGCGCCACCCGCACCGGCCGGCGCGCCAGCAGCGCCAGCGCCGCCGCCAGCGCCTCGAGCTTGATGTAGAGCTTGGCGCCGAAGCCGCCGCCGAGAAACGCAGTCTTCACCCGCACCTGGTTCTCCTTCCAGCCGAGCAGCCGCGCCATCTCGATCCGCACGAAAGACGGGCTTTGCGACGCGGTGTGGATGGTGAGCGTGCCGTCCCCCGCCTCGGCGACCGAGATCATCGGCTCGAGCGGCGTGTGCATGACCTGCTGGGTGCGGAAGCGATGCTCGAAGACGAAATCCGCCTCGGCGAAAGCTTTTTCCGTGTCGCCGCGCCGCAGATGGAAGTCGAGCGCGATATTGGTTCCGCTGCGGCCGTCGAGATGTTTGAGATCGGGAAAGGTGCCGGCCGGCTTCAGCACGTCGTGGACGAGGGTCGTCGAGGTCATCGCCTCGATCTCATCCTCGATCACCGGCAGCGCGTCGTATTCGGCGGTGATGAGGCGCGCGGCCTCCTCGACGACATGCGGATCCTCGGCCAGCGCCACCGCCACCGGCTCGCCGATATGCCGCACCTTGTCGATGGCGAGGATCGGCTGATCGTGGAAGGCCGGGCCGTAATATGGGTTGGGTATGACGGTGCGAATGTCATCGGCGGTGAATATTCCGAACACCCCGGGCAGCGCCTTGGCCGCCGCAGTGTCAATCGATTTGATGCGGCCATGGGCGATGGCGCTGCGGAAGATCTTGGCGTGCAGCATGCCGGGCAGGCACAGATTATGGATGTATTCGGCGCGGCCGGTGACCTTATCGCGGCCCTCCTTGCGCGGCAGCGAGCGGCCGATTTGGCCCGCCTTCATCTCCGCACTGCTCATGGCGCCACCGCCGCGGTGAGGGCGCGGGTGACGAAGACCTTGACCAGCTGTTTCTTGTAAGCCGCCGAGCCGCGCGCATCGGCGATGGGATTGGCCTCCTCCGCCGCGGCACTGCCCGCCTCGGCGAACAGCGCCGGGCTCGGGCTCTTGCCGCGCAGCAGCGATTCCGCCGCGGTGAGGCGGAGCGGCGTCTCGACCGCCGCCCCCAGCACGATGCGGGCTTGCGTGATCGAGGATGTTCCATCGAGCGCCACCGCGACGCCCAGCGCCGGCCAATCGTCGGCAGCGCGGGTGGTACATTTCAGATAGGCGGCGCGCTTGGTGGCGGGCGGCACGACGACCTCGACAATGAGCTCATCGCCGCGCAAAGCGGTCTCGTAAAGACCGCGCGCGAAGCCTTCGACCGGCAGGCGACGCTCGCCCGAAGGCCCCGCCACCACCAGCGAGGCACCCAGCGCGATCAGCACCGGCGGCAGATCACTATGCGGATCGGCATGGGCGAGATGGCCGCCCAGCGTCGCGACATTGCGCACGCGGATATTGGCGAGGGTGCGCAAGGCGCCGACGATGACCGGAAAATCGCGGCGAATCTCCGCTGCGCGCTCGAGCTTCGCCAGCGACAGCATCGCGCCGATGCGTAAAGACCCATCCGCTTCGGGCGCGATCCGCGTCAGCCGGTCGCCCGCCGCGCGCAGGCTGATCAGGCGCTTGGGGCGGAAAAATCCCGATTTCATCAGCAGCATGAGCGCGGTGCCGCCGGCCAGCGGCCTCACCGCCGGATCGCCCGGATCGAGCAGGCCGAGTGCCTCCTGCAGCGAAGCAGGCTCGACGAAATCGAACGGTATCATCGCGGCGACGCCGCCTTGAGCAACGCGCCGAGCGATTCGTCGATGCGGTCGGGCATTTCCAGCGGCGTCAGATGCCGGCCGCCTTCGATGATCGTCAGCGTCGAATTCTTCAACCCGCGATGCAGCGCCTCCGCCATGGCGGGCGGCGTCGCGTAATCCTCCTCGCCGACCGCGATCGCCGCCGGCATCGCCAGCCTGGGCAAATCCTTGCGCGCATCGGCGGCGCCGAGCATGCGGCAGCTCTCGGCATAGGCCTTGACGTCGTTGCGCAGAAAGACGTCGACGCTGGATTTGACGATATCGGGATGCCGTTCGCGAAACGCGTCGCCGAACCAGCGGGTGACCTGGAATGCGGTCAGGCTGGCGAGACCGTTGGCGAGCGCCTTGTCGGCGCGCTCGGCCCATTGCTGCGGCGCCTCGGCGCCATACCAGGCGGTGGTATCGTAGAGCCCGAGCGCCCTTGTGCGGCGCGGATGGGCTGCAGCGAAGGCCAGCGCGATGCAGCCACCCATCGAGGCACCCGCCACCACGCTCGAATCCCAACCGAAATGGTCCAAAAGCTGCGCCAGATCGTCGGCAAAGAGCGCCACGGTATAAGGCCCGGCCGGCTTCGACGAAGCCCCATGGCCGCGGCAATCGTAGGTCAGCACCGAGGCACCGGCGGCGTTGAGGCGCTCAGCGACCGGCCGCCAGAATTCGCGGTCCATCGCCAGCGAATGAACCAGCGTGACGCGCTGTCCCACATCGCTGCCGCGATAGAGCGTGGTGCCGAGCTTCGTGCCATCGTTCAGCCGCAACTCGCCGCGCTCGCCGCGCGACGATCCGGAATCGGGAGTCACGCCGCGTTACGCGAGGCGCCGACGGCGTTGTCGCTTTCCAACTCCTCCAGCCGGCGATTGGCGGGCTCGATGCCCCATACGGCGACGACGATGATCTGAAGCGCCAGCAAGCCCACCATCAGCGACAGCACCCCGGCGACGCCATAGCCCTTGAACAGGCTGACGACGATAAAAGGGGTGAAGATGGTGGCGCCGCGACCGAACATGTTGCAGATGCCGTTGGCGCGCAGCCGCACCTCGGTCGGAAACATCTCGGCGGTGTAAACGCCGTAGAGCAGCGCGGTCAGCACATAGATCGCGACGATCAGCAGGAAGCCCACGGTCAGCAGAAGCGCCGGATCGGTCATGAAGGGATAAAGCCCGCCCAGAACGATAGCGGCGGCCGAAGCGCCGATGATGGTGGGGCGGCGGCCGAGGCGGTCGGCGGCAAAGGCGCCGAGCGCGCAGCCGAAGGGCGAGCCGAGCGCGATCACCAACGCATAGGAGAAGGAGCGTGTGATGCTCAGCCCCTGCTGCACGAAGAAGGTCGGGATCCAGTTCACGAAGCCGAAGATCAGCGTGTTGATGGTGATGAGCACCACCGCACCAACCACCATGCGCGGCAGCAAGGCGCGGCCGAGCAGCGAGCCTAGAGTCCAATTGGGCGCGGGCTTCGGCGGGGCCGGCGGCGGCAGCGGCCTGCCGCCCGAAGCCTCGCGCTCGATCGATTGCATCAGCGCCTCGGCCTCCGCCGCGCGGCCGCGTGATTCGAGCCAGCGCGGCGATTCCGGCAACTTCTTGCGCAGATACCAGACCACCAGCGCGCCGACACCGGCGATGACGAACATCGGCCGCCAGCCGAAGCTCGGGATGATCAAGGTGCCGAGCAGCGAAGTCACCGGAAAGCCCGAGACCACGACGAAGGCCATGAACGCCATCCACTTGCCGCGACGCTGCGGCGGCACGAATTCGGTCATCGTCGAGTAGCCGACGACGATCTCGGCGCCGAGGCCAAGGCCCATCACGAAGCGGCAGGCGATCAGCGACTGCATGTCGGGCACGAAGGCGGCGGCGAGCGAGGCGAGGCCGAAGACCAGCAGATTGACCTGATAGGTGAAGCGCCGGCCGAAATGATCGCCCAGGAATCCGGCCATCAGCGAGCCGAAGGTCATGCCGATAAAGGTGAAGGAAATGAATTGCGCGTTCTGCGCCAGAGTCGAGAAACCGCTCTGCACGGTGGCGCCCAGCACATTGCCGCCGATATAGAGATCGTAGCCGTCGAAGAACATGCCGGCGCCGATCAGCCAGAAGATGCGGTAATGGAAGGACGAGATTGGCAGGCGGTCGAGCCGCCCACCCGCATTGACCATGGCTGACATGTGTTTCGCTCCCCCTCGGTAACTGTCCCGGCTTGGCGCCGATGCTTGCCGGCAAGGCTATAACAATCGATCTCCGAACGCCACTTGTGCGAAACCGAAATCCGGGTAATTTCGCCCGATGGCTAACCGGCTGGACGTTGAGCAGATCGGCACGGGACGCGATTTTGTCCTGCTGCACTCATTACTGTCGGATCGCAGCGCTTTCGAGCGCATCGCACCGCGGCTCGCGCGCGAGCGTCGCGTGACGTTGGTCAATTTGCCCGGCTTCGGCCAGTCCGATCCCGCCGGGCCGGGGCTCGAGGATTTCGCCGACCGCCTCGCCGCAGCGCTGCCCGCTTGCGGCATCGGCCCCGACGCCGATCTTCTGGGCAACGGCTTCGGCGGCTTTGTTGCCGTCGCCCTGGCGGTGCGGCATGGGCCCCAATTCGGCCGGCTGGTGCTAGTCGATACCGGCGCCGCCATCCCAGCGGAAGGCAAGCCGGCTTTCGCGATGATGGCCGAGCGCGTCGAGGCGGGCGGCATGGCGGCCGTCGTCGAGACGGCGCTTGCCCGCATGTTTCCCGAGGATTTCCTCAAGGCCCATCCCGACATCGCCGCCGAGCGCCGCGCCAGCCTGATGCGCGCGAACCCGATGCATTTTGCCGCCGCCTGCCGCGCGCTGGCCAAGCTCGATCTCAGCGCCGAGATCAAAAATATCCGCAACCCGACGCTGGTGATCGTCGGCTTGCGCGACACGGCGACGCCGCCGGCGCTGTCGCGGCATCTCGCCGCGGGAATTCCCGGCGCCAGACTGGTCGAGCTGCCGCATTGCGGCCACTCTCCCCATATCCAGGATCCCAAGGGATTCTGGAACGCGATCCAACCATTTCTCGGCTTGAAGGAATTCGACGCATGAGCGGCATTCTCCTGGTTACCGGTGGCGGGCGCGGCATCGGCGCGGCGGTGGCGCTGGCGGCAGCAAAGCAACGCTACGCGGTGGCGGTGAATTACCGCGACAAAGCCTCGCGCGCCGAGGAGATCGCCGGCAAGATCCGCGCCGGCGGCGGCAAGGCGGCGATCATCCAGGCCGATGTCGCACAGGAGGCCGATGCCGTCCGCCTCTTCGCCGAGATCGACCGCGCACTCGGACGCGTCACCGCACTGGTCAACAGCGCGGGCGTGCTGGGGCCGGAAGGCCGCCTCGAGGCGGTGACCGAAGCCGGGCTTGCCGCGATGCTGGCGATCAACGTCACCGGAACCCTGCTGTGCTGTCGCGAGGCGGTGCGCCGCATGTCGCCGAAGCATGGCGGCAGCGGCGGCGCCATCGTCAACATCTCCTCGGCGCAGGCGAGGCTCGGCGGCGCCGGTTCTCTCACGCCCTATGCCGCGAGCAAGGCGGCGATCGACACCTTCACCTTCGGCCTGGCGCAGGAGCTGGCGCAGGAAAAAATCCGCGTCAATGCGGTGCGGCCAGGCGTCATCGACACCGAGATCCAGCCGGCCGAGCGGATCGCCGCGATTGGGCCCAAGCTGCCGATGGGCCGCCCGGGCAAGGCGGAGGAAGTCGCGGCGGCGATCCTCTGGCTGCTCTCGCCCGAGGCGTCTTATGTCTCGGGCGCCATTCTCGATGTGAGCGGCGCGCGCTGACGCCCTACCAGGCGAGCATGCCGCCATCGATCGGAATAATCGTGCCGGTGATGTAGCTCGCCGCCGGCGAGGCCAGCAGTAGCGTCAGCCCCTTGATCTCGTCGGGCTCGGCGATGCGGCCCATCGGCATCTCCTTCTCGAAGGCTTTGACGAATTCGTGATCGCGATGGAGGCGCCCGCCGGCGATGTTGGTGCGGAACGGCCCTGGCGCGATGGCATTGACCGAGATGTTGTGCGGGCTCAGCTCGATCGCCGCTTGGCGAACGAGGTTGCAGGCCGCCGCCTTGGTCGCCGCATAGGCATAGCCGACCAGATGCTCGCCGCGCAGACCCGAGACGGAGGCGTTGACGATGATGCGGCCGCGCTTCCTCGGCAGCATCGCCGCCGCCGCGGCGCGCATAGTGGCGAAGACGCCGGTGAGGTTGAGCGCCAGCACCTGGTCCCAGGTGCCCCAGGCGTTGGCCATTTGGCCCGCGCCCTGCCCAGCCGACATGCCCGCATTGGCGATGGCGATGTCGAAGCGGCCGTGTTTTTTAACGGTGGCGCCGATGCAATTCTCCACGGCGGCGCGATCGCCGGCATCGAGCAGCGCGCTCTCGACCGTGCAGCCGGCCTTGCTCAGCCGCTCGGTCGCGGCTTTAAGGCCGGCCGCATCGATATCGGTGAGCACGACATGAGCGCCGTTCTCGGCGAGGACTTCGGCCATGGCGAGGCCCAAGCCCGCGGCGGCGCCGGTGACCAGTGCCACCTGGCCGGTGATGTCGAAAAGCTGCGCTGCTTTCAAGGCGTCCTCCCGCGTGAGATTTGCGCTGGACGCTAATCGCGCGGCTGGGCCCGCGCAATGGCTAGGCTTGGGCGATCGGGATCAGTCAGTAATGGCTGACGCCCCAATCGACGCCGCCCTCGTGACCGAACAATCCCGCGGTAGCGAGGAAGAATATCCGCCAGCGCCGCAGCCAGAGCCCCGCATCGGCGCCATAGACCTCGCGCAGGATCGGCCTGATCGCGTCGCGGTTGCGGTCGAAATTTGCCAGCCAGCTCCCTACCGATTCGGTCGCCATCGTGATCCGCCGGGACGATGCCGCCGGCCCTATGCTGCACGCCAATTTCGTGGGCGATCGGGTGGGCCTGTCCGACCGCAGCCTGGTTACAGCCTTCTTGCGTCATCCGCTGCTGACCCTCAAGATCATCGGCGGCATCGATTGGGAGGCAATGAAGCTGCTTTTGAAAGGAGTTCGCTTGGTCCCGCACCCGGTCCCGCCGGAGCATGCGGTGACCATTGTGCCGCTCGAAAGCAAATAGGCTGCGATGACGACGAGCGAAAAGTCTAGATTCGACGCCACCGAACGGCCGCCCCGCGCCGGGCTGCATCCGTGGCGCGCCCTGCTGCTTGCACTCGGTCGCCGGCTGAGATTCGGCCAACTTACGGTCGAGACCCCGTCCGGGGAGCGTCTGCGTTTCGCGGCACCCGAAGCCGGCCTGACCGCAAGCCTGGTGCTGCATCGCTGGCGCGCGCTACGCCGCCTGCTGCTGAGCGGCGACGTCGGTTTCGCCGAGGCCTATATGGATGGCGATTGGTCGAGCCCGGAGCTCGCCGACCTGATCGAATTGGCGGCGCGCAATGAATCTCATTTCGGCGCTTCGACACGCGGCATGGCGCTGCTGCGGTTCATCAACCGGCTGCGCCATCTGTGCCGGCCGAACACGCGCCGCGGCAGCAAGCGCAACATCGCCCAGCATTACGATCTCGGCAACGCCTTCTACGCGCAATGGCTCGACCCCGGCATGACCTATTCATCCGCGATCTTCGCCGACCCGGCGGCGACGCTGGAGGAGGCGCAAGCCGCCAAGATCGCGCGCGCGACGGCGCTGCTCGATCTGCGCGGTGGTGAGCGCGTGCTGGAGATCGGCTGCGGCTGGGGCGGCATGGCCGAAACGCTGGCGGCGCGGCACGGCTGCTCGGTCACCGGCTTGACCTTGTCGCAAGAGCAGCTCGCCTTTGCCAATGAGCGTTTCGCGCGCGCCGGTATCGGCGAGCGGGCGCGGGCCCAGTTCTGCGATTATCGCGACGTCAACGGGCTCTTCGATCGCATTGTCTCGATCGAGATGTTCGAGGCGGTCGGCGAAGCGCATTGGCCCGCCTATTTCAATGCGCTGCGCGAGCGGATGGTCGCCGGCGGCGCCGCGGTGCTCCAGGTCATCAGCATCGAGGACGCCCGCTTCGAGGCCTATCGGCGCGGGGTCGATTTCATCCAGCGCTATATCTTCCCCGGCGGCGTGCTGCCTTCGGTGACGGTGATGCGCGAGCAGATCGCGCGTGCCGGGCTGTCGCTGACCCATCTCGAAACTTTCGGCACGAGCTATGCGCGCACTCTGGCGGAGTGGCAAAGCCGCTTCCAGCGCGCCTGGAACTCGATCGCCGTGCTGGGATTCGATCAGCGCTTCAAGCGCATGTGGGAATACTATCTCGCCTATTGCGAGGCGGGCTTCCGATCCGGCGCCATCGATGTCGGACTCTATCGGATCGAGAAGCCGTCCGCCTAAGGGCTTTTCGGATTATTGCGCGGCAATGCCGTCCGAAGCATCGCCGCATTGCCGGCAGATGTAATCGATCGTCGAACCGTCATTGCCGAGAAAGCGCAAGCCGACCCAGCGGCCTTGCGCATCGTACCAGGCGGTAAAGCGCACCCCGCCGGCGACGTCGTAGCGATGGGCTTGGCGCGGCCCCTCCATCGTCGTGACCGTGCCGGGCCCGCGATCAACCACCGTCATCTTGTCGAGCTTGCCGGTAACGGTATTGAGTAGGGTGGCTTGGCCGAGCTCGGCCTGACTCCAATGCTCGGTGGCGTAGAGCGGCGCCGGGGTTTCGAGCCGCCCGGCCGGGCCGTCGATATCGACCTTGTCGCCGTTGAGCCGCGCCGTGACCTCGGTGGTCTTGCCGTCATCGTTGGTGACCGCCTGGATCTGTACTGGCTTACCGTCGCGCCATTCGCTCGTCGAATCGTAGGTGAAATGATAAAGCGGAATGAGTACCGCCTTGACCGCGATATCGGCGTGGATGGTGACGGTCAGCACCGGTCCGGTGCCCGTAATGCGCACGGTCTCGGCGCCCACCGGCGTGCCGTTGCGGCGGATCTCGAAATCGATCCCACTGCCGTAAAGCTGTTCCGGCGCCGGGCCCGCCGCGTGCGCCGCCGGCATCGCCAGCGCGGCCAGGCCGAAAATCGTGGATAGGAGGAGGGGGCGCCGGACCATGGTGCTTCTACGCAGGAGAAACGCCGGCAGATCAAAAACGATCCAAAGCCATCAGGGCTGCGTAGAGGCTTAGAGCATGGCTGGGCAAGGGCAGGCAATGACCCCCCTCCGCGCCACCGTCGGTCTTGCTGGCCCTTACGATTTCCTGCCGATCGTCGATCCGGTCATCCAGATTATTTTCGGCCCCGAGCGCCAATGGCCGGCGACCCAGCCGATCAACCACGTCGATGGAAGCGAGCCGCCGATGCTGCTGCTGGTGGATGACGGCGACCAGACGGTCAATCCCGGCAACACCGTCCGCTTCGCTGCGCGCATCCGCAACAAGGGCGGCGCGGTCAAGGAAAAGCATTACCCCGGCTTCAGCCACACCCTGGTCGGCGCGCTGGCGGCGCCGCAGCGCTTCCTGGCGCCGACGCCCGACGACAGCGTCGATTTCATGAACCGCTATCCCTAGCGAGATACCTGATTAATTTATAGGCAGGGGTTGCGGCGGCGCTTTGTGTCACTCTCCGCCATCGCCCAGCGGCGAGGCAAATCAAGCGCTTATCCGGGCCGGCCAACTGGCTCGCGCTTTGCAGATCATTCGCCAGAAGGACACGCCACCTTGAGCGCGACTGAATTTTCCATGGAGTTGCCGTTCGACGAGACCGGCCTACCGGGCGAATGCCTGCCGCAATACGGCCAGATCCGCGACTGGCTCGACAACACGCCGCGCGACGTACTGCTGCGCAAGCGTCGCGAGGCCGAGCTCTTGTTCCGCCGCATCGGCATCACCTTCTCGGTCTATTCCGAGGGCGGCGATCCCGAGCGGCTGATCCCCTTCGACATCATCCCGCGCGTGCTGCACCCCGACGAATGGAAATTCCTGTCGCGCGGGCTGACACAACGAGTAAAAGCGCTCAACGCCTTCGCCGCCGACATCTATCACGCCCGCGACATCCTGCGCGCCGGCATGGTGCCGTCCGACCTCGTGCTGCTCAACGACGGCTTCCGCGCTGAGATGCAGGGCCTTGAGACGCCGCACGGCATCTATACCCACGTCGCCGGTATCGACATGGTGCGGGTCGGCCCGAAGAATTTCTACGTACTCGAGGATAATTGCCGCACGCCGTCGGGCGTCTCCTACATGCTGGAGAACCGCGAGGCGATGATGCGGCTGTTCCCCGATCTCTGTGCCAGCCACCGCATCGCGCCGGTCTCGCATTATCCCGAGGAGCTGCTCGACACGCTGCGCTCGGTAGCGCCGCCCAACTGCCCCGGCGAGCCAGTGATCGCGCTACTGACGCCGGGCGCCAGCAATAGCGCCTATTACGAGCATTCCTTCCTCGCCGACGAGATGGGTATCGAGATGGTCGAGGGCGCCGATCTGGTGGTCGACGACAATGTCGTCTACATGCGAACGACCGAGGGGCCGCGCCGCATCGACGTGATCTACCGGCGGCTCGACGATGCTTTCATCGACCCGCTCACCTTCCTGCCCGACACGCTGGTCGGAACGCCCGGCCTGTTCAACGCCTATCGCACCGGCAACGTCACCCTCGCCAACGCGGTCGGCGCCGGCATCGCCGACGACAAGGCGGTCTATCCTTACGTGCCGGAGATGATCCGCTTCTATCTGGGCGAGGAGCCGATCCTCGCCAATGTGCCGACCTATCGCTGCGCGGTGGCCGAGGATCTCGCCTACGTCCTCGCCAATATCCATGAGCTGGTGGTGAAGGAGGCGCGCGGCGCCGGCGGTTATGGCATGCTGGTCGGGCCGCACGCGACCAAGGCCGAGCACGAGATCTTCCGCGCTAAGCTCAAGGCGCGCCCGCAGGACTATATCGCGCAGCCGACGCTGTCGCTCTCGACCTGCCCGACTTTCGTCGAGAACGGCATCGCGCCGCGCCACGTCGATCTGCGGCCCTTCGTGCTGTCCGGCAAGGAGGTGCGCATCGTCGCCGGCGGCCTGACCCGGGTGGCTCTGCGCGACGGCTCGCTGGTGGTCAATTCGAGCCAGGGCGGCGGCACCAAGGATACCTGGGTTCTGGAAAGCATCGGCAATGCTCAGCCGCACCGCCGATAGCCTGTTCTGGCTCGCGCGCTACGTCGAGCGCGCGGAAAATATCGCCCGCATCGTGCTGGTCGGCCATCGCATGGCCAGCATCTCGCAATCGCTCGGCAGCACGGGTGACGAGTGGCTGTCGACGCTGATCGCGACCGGCTGCGACCATGGCTTCTTCGAGAAATATTCCGAGCCCGAGCCGCGCGCCGTGCTCGATTACCTGGTGCGCGACCCGGAGAACCCGTCGAGCGTGATCTCCTGCCTCGAGACCGCGCGGCGCAATGCGCGCGCGGTGCGCACGGCGCTGACCGCCGACATGTGGGACGCGCTCAACGAGACATGGCTCAAGGCGCGCGATCTGGCCGACGATTGCGCGGAAAACGACCGCTTGCCGGATTTCCTCGAATGGGTGAAGGAGCGCTCGCAGCTCTTCTCGGGCGCCTATACCAGCACCATGCTGCGCAACGACGCGTTCTATTTCACCCGCCTCGGGACCATCACCGAGCGCGCCGACAACACCGCCCGCATCCTCGACGTCAAATATTACGTGTTGCTGCCGCAGGACGAGGGCGTCGGCGGCGCGCTCGACTATTACCAGTGGCAATCGATCCTGCGTTCGGTCGCGGCTTTGCGCAGCTATCACTGGATCTATCACGACCGTCTGCAGCCCTGGCTCATCGCCGAATTGCTGATCTTCCGGCCGGAAATGCCGCGCTCGCTGTTCTCCTGCTACGCCCAGATTGCCGCCCAGCTTGACCTCATTGCCGAATCCTATGGCGGCAAGCGCGGCGAGTGCCACCGTCTCGCCGGCGAGATGCATGCGCGACTACGCTACGGCCAGATCCAGAAAGTTTTCCAGGCCGGACTGCATGAATTCTTGACGGAATTCATCGACCATTCGATCCTGCTCGGCACCGAGATCACTTGCCTTTACCTCACCTGATCGCAGCACCATGCGTCTCGTCGTGCGCCATCAAACCGTTTACCGCTATTCGCAGCCGATTGCCTATGCGACGCAAACCCTGCGCCTGACGCCGCGCCCCTATGACGGGCTGTCGATCGTCTCCTGGCGCGTGCAGGGCGAGGGCCGCGCCGCCTTGCGTCCCTTCGCCGACGGCTTCGGCAATCTGGTGTGCTGCCACACCGTCAATCGGCTGCATGAGAGCTCGATCATCGCCGTCGAGGGCGAGGTCGAGACCCGCGACACCGGCGGCGTGGTGCGCGGCATCGACGAGATGCTGCCGCCGCTGTTCTTCCTGCGGGTGACGCCGCTGGCCGAGGCCAATTCGGCGATCGAAGACCTGGCGAGAGACGAGGCGCGCGACGCAAAGCCGCTCGACCGCATGATCGCGCTGATGGAGCGGGTACGCGACCGCGTCGATTACCGCACCGGCGTCACCGACACCATGACCACCGCGGCGCAGGCGCTGGCGAGCGGTGCCGGTGTATGCCAGGATCACGCACATCTTTTCATCGCCGCCGCGCGCGTGCTCAACGTCCCGGCGCGCTATGTCGGCGGATATCTCTGGACCGGCAAGGACGATGCGGAGTATGAGGCGAGCCACGCCTGGGCCGAGGCTTATATCGAGGATATCGGCTGGGTCGGCTTCGATCCGTCCAACCGCGCGCTGCCGAGCGAGGCCTATATCCGCACCGCCATCGGGCTCGATTACTGGTCGGCGGCGCCGGTGCGCGGCGTGTGGCGCGGCGACGGGGAGGAAGCCTTGGCGGTGAAGGTCAGAGTGACCGCGCCGGACGAGCAATAACAATAAGACGAAGGAACGAGATCGGATGACGTATTGCGTCGGGCTTTATCTCAAGGATGCGCTGGTCATGCTGTCCGATACCCGCACCAATGCGGGCGTCGACAACATCTCGATCTTTTCCAAGACGCATATCTACGAGATCACCGGCGAGCGCTTCATTGCGGTGATGACGTCGGGCAACCTCGCGACCTCGCAGGCCGTCGTCAACATGCTGCATGAAGGCATCGATACCGGGGAGCGCGTCGAGACGCTCTACACCGTGCCGACCATGTTCCGCGCCGCCCAGCTCATCGGCATCGCGGTGCGGCGCGTCTTTGCGGTGGACGGGCCGACGCTCGAGGCGCAGGGCGTCAAGTTCGAAGTCTCGCTCATCCTGGGCGGGCAGATTCGCGGCCAGGGCATGCGGCTGTTCCATGTCTATTCGGCCGGCAATTTCATCGAGGCGACGCCCGACACGCCCTTCCTGCAGATCGGCGAGACCAAATACGGCAAGCCGATCCTCGACCGCGCGCTGCAATTCGACACCGATCCGCGCGATGGGGTGAAGCTGGTGCTGGTATCGATGGATTCGACGCTGCGCAGCAATCTGACCGTCGGCTTACCCATAGACCTTTTGGTCTATCGCCGCGATCAGCTGACCGCCGAGGTCAAGCGACGCATCACCGAGGAAGACCCTTATTTCAAGATGATCCGCGACGGCTGGTCGAAAGCATTGCGCGACGCCTATCGCGCGTTTCCCCGCCCGGATTGGTTTGCCTGAACGCGGGCGACCCGACCCTCCACTGTCACATTTCTCTATTTCTTTTGGAGCCGGCGCGCCAGCTTCTGCTATCTTGGCGGCCAAATAAAAAATGTTCCGGGAGACGAGATGTCCTTTCAGCAACCGCCGTTCAAAGCCGATGTCGTGGGCAGCCTGCTGCGCCCCGCCGCAATCTTCGCCGCGCGCGATAAGCGAGCCAAGGGCGAGATCGCGCCCGAGGCGCTGTGGGAGACCGAATCTGCGGCGGTCAAGGACGCGGTCGCGCTGCAGAAATCCGCCGGGCTCAAGGTCTGCACCGATGGCGAGTTTCACCGCCGCCACTGGTTCATGGATTTCCTCGAGAAGATCGATGGCATCGAAATCCGCGGCGGCATGCCGGTCAAATTCCACAACGAGGGCGGCGACGTCGAATTCTCGCCGCCGCGCATTCAGGTCGGCGGCAAGCTGAAGCGCGGCCGCGGCCTGTCTGTCGACGATTTCAAGGCGCTGAAGCCGGTGGCCGAGGCCGCCGGGCTGACGCCGAAGCAGTCGATTCCCTCGCCCACCCTGGCGCATTTCCGCGGCGGCCGTGCCGCCGTCGACAAGACGGCCTATCCCGAGATGGACGAATTTTTCGCCGATCTGGCGCGGGTCTATCGCGAGGAGATCGCGGCGCTCTACCAGGCCGGCTGCCGGTATCTTCAGATCGACGAGACCAACCTGCCTTATCTCTGCGACCCGAAGCTGCGCGATTACGCGCGTAATATCGGCGAGGACCCGGACGCCCTGCCCGGCAAATACGCGAAGCTTTTCAACGAGGCGCTACGCGACAAGCCCAAGGACATGGTTGCCGTCATGCATCTCTGCCGCGGCAACCATGCCAGCGCCTGGGTCGCGGATGGCGGCTACGATCCGGTGGCGGAGATCGCCTTCGGCAAGATCAACGTCGACGGCTTCTTCCTCGAATATGACAGCCCGCGCGCCGGCAGCTTCGCGCCGCTGCGCTATCTCGGCGCCAACAAGGTCGCGGTGCTAGGCTTGGTCACCAGCAAGCGGCCCGAGATGGAATCGAAGGACGAGCTGAAACGGCGGATCGCCGAGGCGGCCAAGATCGTGCCGTTGGAGCGCCTGGCGCTGAGCCCGCAATGCGGCTTCGCCAGCACCATTGAGGGCAACAAGCTCACCGTCGACGACGAGAAGCGCAAACTCCAGCTGGTGGTTGAGACCGCGCGCGAGGTCTGGGGCACGGCTTGAGGGGGCGCTTGCCCCCAAATTGCCATCAGCCGCCCCCACCCTGACCCATGGCCAAGCGCCCCGAACCGCCGCCCTTGCCCGAGCCGATGAAAAAATCGGCCTATCACAAGCAATTGCGCAAGCTGCAGATCGAGCTCGTCAAGCTGCAGCGCGAGGTCATCGGCCATGACGACCGCATCCTGGTGATCTTCGAGGGACGCGACGGCGCCGGCAAGGACGGCACCATCAAGCACATCATCGAGCATATGAGCCCGCGCGAGACGCGCGTCATGGCGCTCGGCAAGCCCTCGAGCCGGGACGAGCATTCCTGGTATTTCGAGCGCTACGTCCCATTTCTGCCCTCGGGCGGCGAAATCGTCCTGTTCAACCGCAGCTGGTACAACCGCGCCGGCGTCGAGCGCGTGATGGGTTTCTGCAGCAAATCGGAAACCCGCGAATTCCTCGAGGTCGTTCCGGATTTCGAGGGCATGCTGGTGCGCTCCGGCATCCGGCTGTTCAAATATTATCTCGACATCACCCATCACGAGCAGAAGAAGCGGCTCAAATCGCGCGCCCACGATCCGTTGAAGCAATGGAAACTGAGCCCAATCGACATGAAGGCATTGAAGCTGTGGAACGACTATAGCAAGGCGCGCAACCAGATGCTGACCCGCACCCATACCGCAATGGCGCCATGGAGCATCGTCCGCGCCGACGACAAGGATCACGCGCGGCTCAATGTCATCCGCGACCTGCTGCACCGGCTCGACTATAAGGGGCGGAGCAAGCGCCTGGTCTCGCCCGATTCCGACATCGTCTTCCCGTTCGAGCCGGGCCAGATCGAAAACGGAATGATCGCGCCCTGAGGCGCCGATTTAGGCGGCGCCGGGCGCGGGGCTGAGGCCGAGCCGGCCGATGCCGGGCAGCTTCAGCGCCGGCGATTTGAAATCGATGCCGAAATTGAGCCCGAGCAAATTGACCTCGATGCCCTCATGGGGCCGCAACCATCAAGCCGGCGACACCGAACAGCGAGAGCTGATAGCCCGTGCCGCTCGGCGCCGCGCCGAATACCGCACCACCGGGGAGATAATCCTTGCCGATGGCGTTGGACGGCAATTCGAGGCCGAGCTCGGGCACCTGGCGCGCGATATAGGCGATGAAGGTGTTGCTGTTGGGCCCGGGCCAGGCGCGGTACTCGTAAGGGTAAGGATAGCTCGCCACCGCCCCGCGGATTTTGGTAATCAGATCGTCAACGCCAGCGCCGCGTCGATCGAGCAGCAACTCGGGCTTTGCGCCGAACCAGTAATTGTCGGGGCCGGTGCGGTTGACGCGAATCGCCGGAGCACCACTGCCGACGCCGAATCCGACCACGTCGTAACGCGTATAGCCGGGCGCGTCGGCGGGCTTCACCACGATCCAGCAATGCACCGAGAAGGCGCCGCGCCACGACACGGCGCGCGCGGCATAGACCTGCACCACCGCCTCGGGGGTTCGGGCAGGATCAGGCGCAAGGCCGGTCGGATCGCGCCGCGCCTCGTATCAGGGAACTCCGTTATCGCGTCCGAACACGCAGGCACTCACCAGGATGGGAAGGAAAAGCGGGATCGCCAGCGCGAGGCCGAGCCGCCGCCAAGCACGGTGTGGCAGTTTTGGCTTTGGTGGGGACGATCGATCTGGGTCACGCGTATGCTCCACCGTAACAATATAGGGCTTGTTGGCGCCGGGAGAAGATGGAAGCCTGTTTTTTTCATGCCCATGGGAGAAACCACCGATGCTCGAGCTCTATCACGCGCCGCAATCCACCTGCAGCCAGAAGGTGCGCATAGTCCTGGCCGAGAAAGGCCTCGACTGGACCGAGCGGCGCATCAATCTCAACGCCAACGAGCAGCTGAAGTCCGAATACCTGAAGCTCAATCCCAACGGCGTGGTGCCGACGCTGGTGCATGACGGCCGGATCGTTACCGATTCGAGCGTCATCTGCGAATATCTCGACGAGACCTTCCCGGCGCCACCGCTCTCGCCGCCCGGTCCCGGCGGCCGCGCCGCGATGCGGATCTGGCTGCGCTTCCTCGAGGAGGTGCCGACCGCGGCGATCCGTGTGCCCTCCTTTCACGCGGCGCTGGCGCATCGCTTCAACGCGCTCGACGACACACGCTTTCGCGCCGAGCAGGCGGATGTCCGCCCCATCCGCAAGCATTTCTACCGCCGCATGGGACCGCAGGGCTTTTCCAAAGATGATGTCGCCACCTCGCTCGATCAGCTCGATCTGACGTTGAAGCGTATGGAGCAGGCGCTGGCCTCCGGCCCCTGGCTGCTGGGATCGGATTTCACCCTGGCGGATGTCGTGGTGATCCCGAGCGTCGACCGGCTCAACGATCTCGGTCTTGCCCGAATGTGGCAGGGGATCTATCCGCGCGTGACGGATTGGTATACGCGCTTCCAGGCGCGGCCTTCCTTCAAGAAAGCCTATACACCGGGCTCGCGCCTGTCGGAATTCCTCTCCATTAAGCCGATCGAGGTCGCGCTGCCGCGCGCCTAATGCATATGCGTGGGTAAAAAGGTGGCGATGATCGGGAAGGCAATTAGGATCGCCAGCCGGATCAGATCGGTCACGACAAAAGGAAGCACGCCGAGAAATATTGTCGAGAAGCTGACGTCCTTGACCACGGTCTTGATGACGAAGACGTTCATGCCGACCGGCGGATGGATCAGGCCGAGCTCCACCGTCATGACGATGATGATGCCGAACCAGATCGGATCGAAGCCCAGCGCGGTCACCACAGGAAAGATGACCGGGATGGTCAGGATGATCATCGCCATCGCATCCATCAGACAGCCCAGTACCAGATACATAAGCATAATGAGGACCAGCACGCCGTAGCGGCCGAAGCCAAGGCCGGTCAGGAACAGGGTCACTTTTTGCGGCGTCTGGGTGACGGTGAGGAAATAGCCGAACAGCAACGCGCCGATCAGGATGGTGAACACCGCGGCGGCGGTGCGGGTCGCCTGCAGCAGCGAGGCCAAGATGTCGTCGCGCGATAACCGTCCGCGCAGGATGCCGATGACGAAGGCGCCGCCCGCCCCCATGCCGCCCGCCTCGGTCGGGCTGAACAGGCCAAGATAGAGTCCGCCGATGATGAAAACGAACAGCAGCAGCGGCGCCCAGATGTCGCGCAGAGCGATGAGACGCTGGCGCCAGGAGCTGCGCTTGCTGGCGGGCAGCCAGCCCGGCCGCACCAACCCGATGATGCCGATGGTGATCATGTACATGGTCACGGCAAGAAATCCCGGCAGCACGCCGGCGATGAACAGCTTGCCGATATCCTGCTGGGTGATCAGGCCGTAGACGGCGAGCACGATCGATGGCGGAAACATGGCGCCGAGCGTGCCACCTGCCGCGATCACGCCGGTGGCGAAGGATTTGGGATACTTATAGACGCGCATCTCGGGATAGGCGACCGAGGAGAAGGTCGCCGCGGTGGCGACCGACGAGCCGCTGATCGCGGCAAAGCCGGCGCAGGCGGCAATCGTGGCGATGCCGAGCCCGCCGCGCCAATGCCCGACCAGCTTGTTCGCCGCCTGGAACAGCTCGCGGCTCATGCCCGAGCGGGTGACGAAAGCGCCCATCAGCAGGAACATCGGAATGACGCCGAAGGTGTAATCGGAGACCGTCCGCATCGAGGTCTGGCCGACCATCTTCAGCGCCGGCGTGCCGCCGACGATGTAGCCGAAGCCGGTCACCCCGACGAGGCCCATCGCCATGCCGACCGGTACGCGCAGCAGCATCAGCGCGAACAGCACGACGAAGCCGAGGATGGCAACCGTGTCGGTCGAGAGTTCCATCATTCGACCGGCTTCATGAAGCGCGCATCCTCGACCGCCTTCGGCCGGAAGATCAGCCGCCAGGTGCGTATGGCGATCAGCAGCACCGCCGAAACGTCGCCCAGCCATGCCACCAGCACGAAGGGCCAGGTTGGCCAATTGAGGTCGAAGGTCAGGATATGATCGGCGCGGGTGGTGCGCACCTTGTCGAACAGCATCGTCGTTTGCACCGTCACGACGAAGAGCAGAACCAGCGTGGCAAAGATGTCGATCACCCGCTTCCAGCGCGGATTGGCCCAGCTCCACACCAGATCGACGGTGATATGGGTGCCGCGATAGCTGGTCGCGGCGATGCCCCAGAAGATTAAAATTCCGAGCAGTAGCCGGCCGAAATCGTAGCCATCCGGGATCGAGACGCTGAAGAATTTGCGCAGCAAAACCGAGATGAAGATGTCCGCCGCGACGATGCCGACGAACCCCGCCGCCAGCCATTCGATGGCGTCGATGAAGCGGTCCATCGGATTGCGGGACGGATCGAGCGCCGGATCGCCGCGCGATCTGTGCGGCTTGCGGCGGCGCCGGCGCCCGGCGCCGCTGGCGATCTCGGTCATCGCGGTAAACCCATCTACAGAGAGCGGCGGCGACGGAAGATTCCGCCGCCGCCTGCCCTATTCCTAGAACCCCGCGTTGTATTTCTTCAGTGCCGCCTGCAATTCACCGAACACCGCATCGGGGTTTTGCACATTGGACGACCACTTGGTCTTGAGCGGCTCGGCCGCCTTGCGCCACTGCGCCAGCTGATCGGGGGTCAGCTTGTAGACCACCTGGTCGGGCTCGGCCTCGATCTTGGCGTGGCCGCCATGCTCGAAATCAGCCCACGGGCTGGCGATCTTCACCGCCCAATCGGTGGTGCAGTGATCGTCGACCGCCTTCTTCTGCGCGGAACTCATGCCGTCGTACTTCGCCTTGTTCATCACCCAGACGAAGGTGGTGACATAGAGCGGCGCGTCCATGTGGTACTTCACCACCTTGTCGATGCCGAACAGCACGACCGAGCCCCAGGGGAAGGTCACCGCGTCGGCGACGCCTTTCTCGATCACGTCACGCACTTCGGGCGCCGAGGCCTGGACGTTGGTGCCGCCGAGCAGCGAGACGAAGGCGCCGATGGTCGCATCGGCCGGACGGATTTTCATGCCGCTGATGTCGCCCGGCACCACGATCTTCTTGGTGCGCGAATGGAAGGTGCCCGGGTCGTGCACGAAGGCCATGCAGAAATGCACGTCCTTCATCTCGGTCGCCGCGTATTTGCGATACCAGGAATCGATCGCCGCGGTGCCGCCCTTGGCGTCGGTCATCAGGAAGGGCAGCTCGCCGGCGGCGATGACGGGAAAGCGGCCGGGCTGGTAGCCCGGATTGACGTAGGCGAAATCGGCGATGCCGTCGCGCGCCATGTCGTAATGGTCGAAGGCCTTGCCAAGCTGCTCGGAGGGAAACAGCGTCGATTTGATCGTGCCGCCCGACTCTTTATCCAGATCGTCGGCCCAGGCCTGTAGCGACGGGTTGAGCGGATGCGCCGGCGGAACCCAGGTGCTGAGCTTCAATTGAACTGTTTGCGCCTGTGCCGTAGCCGCGAGGCCCACCGCCAACGCGATGCCTAAAAAGAATTTCCGTGTGCCCATGACGTTCCCTCCTCGGTGTTTTGTCGATTGATGGTCGCTCGGAATCTCCCGAACCGGTTTTCTCCTCAGCCGCTCAGACCAGCGTCATGACGATGCGTCGCAGCGTGCGGATGAACTCCGCCTTGTACTTATCGCCGACGATCTCGTCGAGCCGGCCCTCATGCACGCGCGCATGGCCGAGCAATTCCTTCAGCAGGCGCTCGCCCTTCGCGGTCAGCGACAGCGCGTAGGAGCGCCGGTCGCTTGGCACGCGGCGGCGAAATACCAAGCCGCGCGCCTCGAGATGATCGAGCGCCGGCGTCAGGCTTGAGATGTCGCGGCCGCTAGCGCGGCTGAGCGCGGTTTGCGACAGGCCGGGATTCTCGCCGATCAGCGCCAGGATGGGAAAGCGGCCGGGCAAAAGCTGCGCGTCGTCGACGCGCCGGCGATAGCCCTGAAACGAGGCCTCCTGCGCCAGCAGCATGTGGAAGCCGATCATGTCGGCGAGCGGACCGAGGCGCAGCGCCTCGTCCGGCAACGGCGCGGCCGGCTTGGCCGCGACCCGGTTTGCCGGTTTGATGGATGATCGCATTATGCGCTGTCCTGGCGGCCTCGGCGGATCGCAAGCGAGCAAGGCTGCCCCAATCCCAGCCAAAGCTCAAGATGGTTTTCCCTCAAACTATCTGGCGACGGCCATTTATCGGCGAGCGGATCGCGCACCGCGCCGATGCCGGAAGCGGCCGTCATTGCCTGGCACGCGAAAACCGGGAATAGTTCGGCGGCTCAGACGTGTCTCGCTCAACCGAGCCGCAACCGGATCGCCATGCCGCATCCTATCGCCGCATCCGCAACCTGATCCCCGTGGAACCGGTCATCCTCGCGGCGGAGAATCTCGGCAAGGATTTCGCCGGCTTCGCGGCGGTGCGCGACGTCTCGCTTCAGGTGCGGCGCAACACCATCCATGCGTTGATCGGGCCCAACGGCGCCGGCAAGACCACGGTCTTCAACCTGCTGACCAAATTCCTCGAGCCCAGCGCCGGCCGCATCGTCTTCAAGGATCGCGACATCACCAGCGCCAAGCCGGCCGACGTGGCGCGGCTCGGCATGGTGCGCTCGTTCCAGATCTCGGCGGTGTTTCCGCATCTCAGCGTGCGGCGCAATGTCCGCGTCGCCTTGCAGCGCCCGCTCGGCACCTCGTTCCATTTCTGGCGCTCGGAGCGCTCGCTCGCGGCGCTCGATGCGCGCGCCGACGCGCTATTGGAATCGGTCGGCCTCATCGATCATGCCGAGCTGCCGGCGGTTGAGCTGCCCTATGGCCGCAAGCGCGCGCTCGAGATCGCCACCACCCTCGCGCTCGACCCCGAGCTGCTGCTGCTCGACGAGCCGATGGCGGGGCTTGGCCGCGAGGATATCGGCCGCATTTCGGAGTTGATCCGCACCGTCGCCCAATCGCGCACGGTGCTGATGGTCGAGCACAATCTTTCCGTCGTCGCCGATCTCTCGCATCGCATCACCGTGCTGATGCGCGGCCGGGTGCTGGCCGAGGGCGATTATCGCGCCATCGCCGACAATGCCGAGGTGCGCGAAGCCTATCTGGGCAGCGGCCATGCGTGAGGCCGCCGAGATCAAGCCCGCCGGAGCCGCCGCGCTGCTCAGCGTGCGTGATCTCCATGCCTGGTACGGCGAATCCCACATCCTGCACGGTGTCAGCTTCGAGGTGCGCGAAGGCGAGGTGGTGACGCTGCTCGGCCGCAACGGCGCCGGCAAGACCACGACGCTGAAGGCGGTGATGGGAATATTGCCGGCCCGGCGCGGTGCGATCGTCTTCGCCGGCCAATCGCTGACGGGGCTGCCGTCCTACCGCATCGCCCGGCTCGGCATCGCCTATTGCCCGGAGGAGCGCGGAATTTTTGCCAGCCTCGATGTCGAGGAGAATCTGCTGCTGCCGCCGGTGATCGCGCCCGGCGGCATGAGCGTCGAGGAAATCTACCAACTCTTCCCGAACCTCTATGACCGGCGCCGCAGCCAAGGCACCAAGCTGTCGGGCGGCGAGCAGCAGATGCTGGCGATCGCGCGCATCCTGCGCAGTGGCGCGCGGCTGCTGCTGCTCGACGAACCGACCGAGGGGCTGGCGCCCGTCCTAGTCCAGCAGATCGGCCAGTTGATGCGCACCTTGAAGGATAAGGGCTTCACCATCCTGCTGGTGGAGCAAAACTTCCGGTTTGCCGCCACCGTCGCCGACCGGCATTATGTCGTCGAGAACGGGCTGGTCGCGGACATGATCCAGAACGACCGGCTGGAGGCCAATCTCGACAAGCTGCGCAACTATCTCGGCGTCTAAAAAAACGCATCCAGGGGAGGATTACGATGAAAGCGAAATTCATTCTTGTCGCGGCGGCCGCCGCGATGCTCGGGCTGACGAATGCGGGCGCTCACGCGCAGGGCGCGCCGAAGCCGATCAAGATCGGCGTCATGAACGACATGTCGTCGGTCTACTCCTATCTCGGCGGCATGGGCTCGGTCGCCGCCGCCAACATGGCGGTGAAGGATTTCGGCGGCAAGGTGCTCGGTCGGCCGATCGAGGTGATCTACGCCGATCACCAGAACAAGCCCGATATCGGCGCCGGCATCGCCCGCCAATGGTTCGACGAGCAAGGCGTCGACGCGATCGTCGATCTGCCGACCTCCTCGGTCGCCATCGCGGTGCAGCAGGTGGCGAAGGACAAGGGCAAGGTGACGCTCATCTCCAACGGCGGCTCGTCCGAGCTCACCGGCAAGTTCTGCTCGCCGACCGGCGTGCACTGGACCTACGACACCTATGCGATGGCGCACGGCACCGGCAGCGCCGTCGTCAAGCAAGGCGGCACCAGCTGGTTCTTCCTCACCGCCGATTACGCCTTCGGCCATGCGCTGCAGGACGACACCGCCGCGGTGGTGAAAGCCGCCGGCGGCACCGTGGTCGGCTCGGTCAACGTGCCGCTCAACAATTCCGATTTCTCATCCTTCCTGCTGCAGGCGCAGCAATCGAAGGCCAAGGTCATCGGCCTCGCCAATGCCGGCGGCGACACCGTCAACTCGATCAAGCAGGCGTCGGAATTCGGCATCGTCGCCGGTGGCCAGCGCCTCGCCGGTCTGCTGGTGTTCATCATGGATGTCGACAGTCTGGGCCTGAAGACGGCGCAGGGCCTGCTGCTGACCGAAGCCTATTACTGGGACCAGAACGACGCGACGCGCGCCTTCGCCAAGCGCTTCGAGGCCGCCTATAACGGCAAGGTGCCGACCTCGGGCCAGGCCGGCGTCTACGGCGCGGTCTCGCATTACCTGAAGGCGATGCAGGCCGCCGGCACCGATGACGCCCTCAAGGTGGTCGCCAAGATGCGCGAGATCCCGATCAACGACTTCATGACCAAGAACGGCCATCTGCGCGAGGACGGCCGCGTCATGCGCGACATGTACCTGTTCGAGGTCAAGAAGCCCGATGAATCGAAATATCCCTACGATTACTACAAGCAGCTTGCGGTCATCCCGGCTGATCAGGCCTACCGCCCGCTGAGCGAAAGCGAGTGCCCGCTGGTCAAGAAGAACTGACCGGCGACCGCCGCGATTGGTGAGGCCCGATGCCGGAGTGGTTGCATATCGCCGTGCCGCCAGCGCCGGCGCTGTTCGGCCAGCTTCTCATCGGCCTCATCAACGGCGCCTTCTACGCCATGCTGAGCCTCGGCCTAGCGGTGATCTTCGGCCTGCTCAACATCATCAATTTCGCGCATGGCGCGCTCTACATGTTGGGCGCGTTCTGCGCCTATCTGCTGCTCAATTATCTCGGCATCGATTATTGGGCCTCGCTGGTCATCGCCCCGCTGGCGGTGGGCGGCTTCGGCATGCTGCTTGAGCGCAGCTTCATCCGCTGGGTCTACCGCCTCGATCACCTCTACGGCCTGCTGCTGACCTTCGGCCTCGCCCTCATCATCGAAGGCGTCTTCCGGCAATATTACGGCGCCGCGGGCAAGCCCTATTCCATTCCGGACGCGCTGAGCGGCGGCCACAATCTCGGCTTCATGTTTCTGCCCAATTACCGCGCCTGGGTGATCGTCGCCTCAGCGGTGGTCTGCTTCGGCACCTGGTTTGCGATCGAGCGCACCAAGCTCGGCGCCTATCTGCGCGCCGCGACCGAGAACCCGGCGCTGGTGCAGGCCTTCGGCATCAACGTGCCGCGCCTTGTAACGCTGACCTACGGCTTCGGCGTCGCGCTGGCGGCGCTCGCCGGGGTGATGGCAGCGCCGATCTATCAAGTCAGCCCGCTGATGGGCACCAATCTCATCATCGTCGTCTTCGCCGTGGTGGTGATCGGCGGCATGGGCTCGATCCTCGGCGCCATCATCAGCGGCTTCGCGCTCGGCGTGATCGAGGGCCTGACCAAGGTGTTCTATCCCGAGGCCTCGGGCACGGCGATTTTCGTCATCATGGCGGTGGTGCTGCTGGTGAAGCCGGCCGGGCTTTTTGGCAGGCGGGCGTGATGGCGCCGGGACAGGCGGCGCGCTGGGCTATCCTGCTGGCCTTGGCCGTGACGGCGCCGTTTTTCTTCTACCCGATCTTCCTGATGAAGGCGCTGTGCTTTGCGCTCTTCGCCGCGGCGTTCAATTTGCTGCTCGGATATACCGGCCTGCTCTCGCTCGGCCACGCCGCCTTCATGGGCAGCGCCTCCTACGTTACCGCCTATGCGGTGACATCCTGGGGCGTCGGGCCGCTGACGGGCATCCTCGCCGGCACCGGAATTGCCGCATTGCTCGGCCTGGTCTTCGGCTGGCTCGCCATCCGCCGCCAGGGCATCTATTTCGCCATGGTGACGCTGGCGCTGTCGCAGATGATTTATTTCTACGCGGTTGAGTCCAAATACACCGGCGGCGAGGACGGCATCCAGGCGGTGCCGCGCGGCATGCTCTGGGGGCTGATCGATCTCAATCAGCCGCTGACGATGTATTATTTCGTGCTGGCGATATTCATCATCGGCTTTGCCATCATCTACCGCGCCGTTCACTCGCCCTTCGGCGAGGTGCTGAAGGCGATCCGCGAGAACGAGCCGCGTGCCATCTCATTGGGCTACCGCACCGAGCGCTACAAGCTGCTCGCCTTCGTGCTCTCGGCGACGCTCGCCGGCCTCGCCGGCTCAACCAAGGCGCTGGTCTTCCAGCTCGCCTCGCTGACCGATGTCGATTGGACGATGTCGGGCGACGTCGTGCTGATGACACTGATCGGCGGCGTCGGCACGATCTGGGGGCCGGTGGTCGGCGCCTTCATCTCGGTCGCGATGGAGAATTACCTGGCCCAGTTCGGCTCCTGGATCACGGTGATCCAGGGCGTCATCTTCGTGCTCTGCGTGCTGACCTTCCGCCGCGGCATCGTCGGCGAACTGGCGCGCTGGCTGCCGAAGCGCTTTAGCGCTGCGCGGCGGGCGCGCGCGGCGGGGGCTGCAACCGGCGGTGGGATGGATTAGAACGAGATATGGCCAGGAAAAAACCACGCTACATCGAATTCGCGCAAAAGGGCGCCATCGCCGTACTGACGCTCGACCGGCCGGAAAAGCGCAACGCCGTCAATGACGGCATGATGCAGGAGCTCGAGGCGCTGCTCGGCGATCTGCCCGCCAGCGTCAAGGCGGTGGTGCTAGCCGGCAAAGGTCCGCATTTCTGCGCTGGGCTCGATCTCGCCGAGCATAAGGACCGCACGCCCTTCGCCGGCATGCAGCATTCGCGCTTCTGGCATCGTGTGCTCGACCAGCTGCAATTCGGCGGCAGGCCGGTGATCGCGGCCCTCGCCGGCGCCGTGGTCGGCGGCGGGCTCGAGATCGCCGCGGCGGCGCATATCCGGGTCGCCGACCCGACCGTCTTCTACCAGCTGCCTGAGGGCAAGCGCGGCATTTTCGTCGGCGGTGGCGCCAGCGTGCGCGTCTCGCGGCTGATCGGCGCCGGGCGGGTGACCGAGATGATGCTGACCGGGCGCAGCATCGATGCCGATGAGGGCCAGCGCCTCGGCCTGTCGCATTACCGCGTCGCCAAGGGCAAGGCGTTGGCGCAAGCGATGACCCTGGCAAAGGCGGTGAGCGGCAATGCCGCGATCTCGAATTACCTCATCCTCAACGCGCTGCCGCGCATCGAGGGCATGGCGGCCGAGGCCGGGCTCTTCACCGAATCTCTCGCCGCCGCGCTGTCGCAGACCAGCGACGAGGCGCAGCGCGGCATCGAGGCGTTTCTTGCCAAGAAGCCGGCGCGCTTCGACTGAAGCTCAGCTCGGCGCCATGCGCAGCGCGCCGTCGAGCCGGATGGTCTCGCCATTGAGCATCGGATTCTCGACGATGTGGCGTACCAGCGCCGCGTATTCGTCGGGCCGGCCGAGCCGGCTCGGAAACGGCACCGCGGCACCGAGCGATTTCTGCGCTGCCTCCGGCAAGGCAAGCAGCATCGGCGTCTCGAATATCCCTGGTGCTATGGTCATAACCCGGATGCCGAAGCGGGCGAATTCGCGCGCCGCCGGCAAGGTCAGCGCCACCACCCCGCCCTTCGAGGCGGCATAGGCGGCCTGGCCGATCTGGCCGTCATAGGCGGCGACCGAGGCGGTATTGACGATGATTCCCCGCTCGCCGGTATCGAGCGGCTCGAGCGCCATCATCCGCGCCGCCGCCAGCCGCAGCATATTGAAGGTGCCGATCAGATTGATCTCGACGACGCGGGTGAAATCTTCGAGCGGCATCGGCCCCGCCTTGCCGACGATGCGCTTGGCCGGCCCGACACCAGCGCAATTGACCAGGATGCGCGGAACCCCAAGGCGCTCAACGATCTTTGCCAGCACCGCCTCGCCGGCTTTCTCGTCGGTGACGTCGCAAGCGAACCCCACCGACTTGCCGCCGAGCCCGGCCGCGACTTTCGCGACATCCGGATTGACGTCGATCAGCGCGACAAGCGCGCCCTGATCCGCCAGCAGCTTCGCCGTGGCGAGACCCAGCCCCGACGCGCTGCCGGTGATGGCGGCGACCATGCCCGCGATTTTCATGCGCTATCCCCTACCGGTTCAGACCTTGTGGCCGTAGAGCCAGTTGATCATCGAATAATCGGTGGCGGCGCGCTGCGCCATCAGCGCGTTGCGCATGGTCGCGGCGACGCCGTCGAGATGGAAGAACCTGCCCATGGCGCGGGCGGTGATCTGCACCCGCGCCGTGCGCAGCTTGCGCGCCGTCTCATAGGCGGCGATGCCGGCAACCGGATCGGGCGACGCGGCAAGACTCTTGGCCAGGCAGAGCGAATCCTCGATCGCCTGGCAGGCGCCTTGCGCGATGTATTGGTACATCGGATGCGCCGCATCGCCCATCAGCACGATGCGGTTGCGCGACCAGCGGTCGATCGGCAGACGGTCGTACATCGCCCAGCGACGGTCGCGGAACATCAGCTTGAGCGAATTGCGTACGTATTCGCCGGCCTGGGCGTAATGCGCGTCGAGCTCGTCGGGCGTACCCCAATCCTCGGTGCCGGGGCGGTAGCGCTTGCTGCGGAAGACAGCGACCTGGTTGTAAAGCTCGCCGCGACGCACCGGATATTGCACGAAATGCATGTCGGGGCCGGCCCACATCACGACATTGTCGTGGCCGGCATGCTTCGATATCTTGTCCATCGGGATGGTGCCGCGATAGGCGACATAGCCATCGGCGATCGGCTGGTCGTCGACGATCAACACGCGCACGGCCGAGCGCAAGCCGTCGGCGCCAACCAGAACCTCCGCCTCATAGCGCGAACCGTCGGCGCAAAACGCCTGCGCTGAATCGCCCAGATCCTCGACGCGCTGCACGGCGCGGCCGGGCTCCAGCGTGATGAGCTTTTCGGCGCGGCAGGCGTTGAGCAGCACCTCGAGCAGATCGCTGCGATGCATGACCATGTAGGGATGCCCGAAGGCGCGCTTGAACGTATCGCCGAGATCGAGCTCGGTGATCTTTTGCTCGCTGACCGCATCCATCCACACGAGACGGCTCGGATGCACGGCGAGCTTGTTGAGCTCGGGCAACACGCCGAGCTGGTCTAGCACACGCACGGCATTGGGCGCGAGTTGCAGCCCGGCGCCGATTTCGCCGAATTCCATCGCCTTTTCAAGTACATGCGCCGGGCGGCGGTGCCGCGCCAAGGCCAGCGCGGTGGCCAGGCCGCCGATGCCGCCGCCGACGATCAGGGTAGGGATTTTTGTCGGCGCTGCCATGCGTGCCTACGCCGCTGGGTTTTCGAGCAGGATGGCGACGCCCTGGCCGCCGCCGGCGCAGGCGGTGGCGATGCCGTAGCGCAGCTTGCGCTGCGCCAACTCGCGCGCCAGCGTCAGGGTGCAGCGCACGCCGGTGGCGCCGAGCGGATGGCCGAGCGCGATGGCGCCGCCATTGACGTTGACCTTGGCGCGATCGAGGCCGAGCTCGCGCTCGACCGCGAGATATTGCGCGGCGAAGGCCTCGTTGATCTCGAAGCGGTCGATTGCATCGAGCTTCATCCCCGCCAACTCGAGCACCTGGCGGATCGCCGGCGCCGGGCCGATGCCCATGATCTCGGGCGAGACGCCGACCGCGGCACCGGCGACGATGCGGGCCAATGGCTTGCCGTCCAATGCGCTCTCGCCCGTCACCACCACCGCGGCGGCGCCGTCGACGATGGCCGAGCTATTGCCGCCGGTCTGCACGCCGCCGAAAGCCGGCTTGAGCTTGGCCAGCACGGCGCGCGGCGTCTCGCGCGCGTGATTATCCTCGGCGAAGGATTCGGTGCCGCGCGGCAGCGCGATGCCGCGATCGGCATAGCCGTCGCGCGCGAAGCGTTCATTTTTAAGCGCGACGATCTCCTCGGCGAAAAAGCCGCGTTGGCGCGCCGCCAAGGCGCGGGCGAAGCTTTCGGCGGCGAAATCGTCGGCGGCTTCGCGCGTCACCTGATATTGCACGGCAAGCATCTCGGCGGTGTCGCCCATCCGCTTCATCGGCGCCGTGTCCAGCGTCGCTTCCCAGAGGAAATCGCGGAATTCGACCTGGCCCATGCGGAAGCCGGTGCGCTGGGTATAAGCGGCGACCGGATTGCGCGACATCGATTCGGCGCCGACGCAAAGCGCCGTCGCCGCCTTGCCGAGCTTGATCGCGTCGGCAGCCTGCAGGATCGCCTCGAAGCCCGAGGTGCAAAGGCGCTGCACCAGCAGCGCCGGGCGGTCGATCGGCACGCCGCAATAGTGGCCGATATGCCGCGCCAGGAACAGCGCATCGAAGCTCGATTGCGCGACATTGGCGGCGATCACCGTGTCGATGCTGGCGGCCGCCGTTCGCGTACGCTCGAGCGCGGCGCGGCCGGCGGCAATGCCGAGATCAGTCGGCGAGATTTGCGCCAGCACGCCGGCGTAATCGGCAAAGCCGGTGCGCACGCCGCCGCGCAGCCAAACATCGTCATAGACCGTGCCGAAGACCATCGCCTATTCCGCCTGGATCACGAGCGGATCGCAAGGCTCGGCATAGAGCCGCGCGACCCAATCGGCGCGCCGCTCAAGAATGGCGCGCTGGTTGAGATAGCCCTTATCGGTGATCTCGTTGGCGTCCTGCGAGGCCGGCTCGGAGAGGACGACAGCACGGGCGATGCGGCCGGCGCTGCCGCCCTCGCCGGCATTGAAGCGCCGCAGCCGCTCGGCGATGGCCGCGCGCAGAGCCGGATCGGCGGCGAGGCTCGCGGCATCGGTCTCGGCCAGATGCGGCAAGAGCCGGCGGCAGCCGACCAGGCTCGGGAAGATCATCACCCCGACCGTGTCGCGCTCGTGGCCGGTCACCGCCATATCCTCGGCCAGCGGCGCCAGCGCCGCGATCGCCGCGACGCGCAGCGCGCCGACATTGACCCAGGTGCCCGAGAGCAGCTTGAAATTCTCGCCGATGCGGCCGTCGAAGATGAAGCCGGCGGAGGGATTGGCCGGATCGGCCAGCCGCATCGCGTCGCCGGTGCGGTAAAAGCCCTCATCGTCGAATGCCGCCCGGCTGCGGGTGGCATCGCGCCAGAAGCCCGGCGTCACATTGGGACCGCGCACCCGGGCCTCGAGCTTGTCGCCGACCGGCGCCAGCTTGATCTCGCAGCCCGGCGCCGGCACGCCGACATTGCCAGCGCGCTGCAGCGGATAATGCACCGTCGTTGCCATCGGCGCGGTCTCGGTCATGCCCCAGGACGAGATCAGCGGGATGGTCGCGCCGCGCCAGCGCAGCATCAGGCGCTCGAGCCGGTCCCACAGCACCTGCGGCAGCCCGGCGCCGGAATAGAACAGGAATTCGAGCTTGGCGAAAAAGCGCTGGGCGAGCGCGGCATCGCTCTCGAGATGATCGAGTAGCACGGCATAGCCACGCGGCACGTTGAAATAAATCGTCGGCGAAATCTCGCGCAGATTGGCCAGGCTGCGCTCGATCAGCCCGGGCGTCGGCTTGCCGGCATCGATCCAGAAGCTGCCGCCGTTGCGCAGCACCATGTTGAAATTGTGATTGCCGCCGAAAGTGTGGTTCCACGGCAGCCAATCGACCAGCACCGGCGGGCGTGTCGCCATGAAGGGCCAGCAGGCGAGCGCCATGGCCTGGTTCGAGGTCAGCATGCGCTGGGTGTTTATAACGCCCTTGGGCGCGCCGGTCGAGCCCGAGGTAAAAAGGATCTTCGCCACCGTGTCGGGGCTGGTGGCGGCGAAAGCGCGCTCGACCGCATCGCTCGGCGCGGTGGCGGCCAGCGCCGCGACATCCATGGCGCCGGCGACGACCTCAATGCCCGTGAGATCGAGCGCCGCCAGCGCGCCCTGATGCGCCGCCGGATCGTCGACATAGAGCAGCCCCGGCGTCAGCCGCGCCAGAATGTCCTTGAGCTTGGCGTAATCGCGCGAGAGGCGCGAATAGGCGGTCGAGACCGGCGCCACCGGAATGCCGACCTGCATCGCGGCGAGGGTGAGCAACGCATGGTCGATTCCGTTCTCGGCCAGGATCATCACCGGCCGCTCGAGCCCGAGCTTGCGATCGAGCAGCGCCTGAGCGATGGCGCGTACGGAGGACAGCGCCTCGCCATAGGACAGTTTCCGCCAGGCATCGCCCTGGCGTTGCGCGAGGAACAGCCACTCCGGCGCGAGCCTGGCCCAGCGCAGCAAATCCTCGCCGACCACGCGCGGATAGGGCGGCAGATCGTTGAGCGAGCGCAGCAGCAGCGAGCCGTCGGCGCGGCGCTCCATCGCGACGCGCGGCACGGCGAAAAGCGTCGCCGGCGCGGCCGGGTCGGATGCCCGAATCTGTTGCTTGGCCTCGATCGCCATGGCTCTCCCTGCGCGCCCGGGCTCTTACGGCCCGGCGGCGGCCATTATCGGCGTCGGGCTTGCCCTGTCAAACCCCAGGCGGGGTTCAGCCGTCGAGCTCGGCGTATTGGCGGAAGATGCCCTGCTGGTTGAAGGGAATCCGCCGTCCCGACGAGATATAGGCGGCGATGCGCTTCTGCTCCATGACGCGTTGATGCAGCGCCATCGCCAGCGGATAGCGCCGCGCCGATTTTCGCATGGCGAGCGGGAAGGCATATTTAAGCCCGTCGATGAGCTGGAACAGCGACAGATCGGCATAGCTAAGCCGCGCGCCGACGAGGTGATCGGAGCCCGCCGAATTGCCGTCGAGCACACGCTCGAAATAATCGAGGAATTTCGGAATGCGCTTGGCGCGGAAATCGGCGCTGCGTCGGCGCGCTTCGGGTTTCTGATCCTCGTAATAGAGACCCGATCCGACCGGGTGATGCGTGTCATGCGCCTCGATCACCCAATCGGCCATGGTCAACTGCAACTGATGGGTCCACAGCCGGCCCTTCTCGCTCACCGGCGCCAGATCATGACGCGGTCCGAGGAAGAGCAGGATATTGGCGGTCTGGCCGATCAGCAGCTTGCCGGCGCGGAGAAAGGGCGGCGCGAAGGACGGGGTATCGGTGCCCTTGCCGTCGAGCAGCCGCTGCAGCGCCGCCATGCCTCCGGTCTTGCGCGCGACATCGACATAAGGCGCGCCCGCCGCTTCGAGGGCGAGGCGCACGAACTCGCCGCGGCCCTGAATGGTCGGCCAGTAATAGAGTTGATAAGGCTTCGGCATGGGGCGTTCCCTTTCCCTGATCGCGGCGGCGTTCCGCCATAATACGAATCGCCGGGCGGGCGCGACAGTTCCGTGTGCCGGGCGGGCTATTTCACGCAGCACTCGCATGCGAATTTGTCTATGTTCAGCCCGGCGCGGAACCGCTTGGATGCGGACCGGCGCAAGGCAGGGGATCGGGCGTGGTTCAGGCGGCAATCGGCAACAATCGGGGGGCTACGGAAAGCGCCACCCTCGCCATATTGGGGTCGCTGACCTTCTGCCATCTGCTCAACGATCTAATGCAGTCGCTGCTGCCGGCGCTCTATCCGATGCTGAAGAGCAGCTTCACGCTGAGCTTCACCCAGATCGGCCTCATCACCTTCACCTATCAGGTCACCGCCTCGCTGCTGCAGCCGCTGATCGGCCGCTATACCGACCGCCGGCCGCGCTCCTATTTGCTGCCGGTCGGCATGAGCTTCACCCTGCTTGGGCTGCTGCTGCTCTCCGCCGCCGGGAGCTTCGTCATGCTGCTCGCCGCCGCCGCGCTGGCGGGCACCGGCTCGGCCGTGTTCCATCCCGAGGCCTCGCGCATCGCCCGTCTCGCCTCGGGCGGGCGGCACGGCTTCGCGCAATCCTTCTTCCAGGTCGGCGGCAATATCGGCTCGGCCACTGGCCCGCTGCTGGCGGCGTTCTTCGTCATGCCGCGCGGCTTGCCGAGCGTCGCCTGGTTCTCGCTGGCGGCGCTGCTGGCGATGATTCTGCTGACGCGGGTCGGCGGCTGGTACCACCGCCACCGGCTGGCGCGGGCCAAGTCGCGCGCGCCGATCGAGACCCATGTCGATCTTCCGGCGCGCCAGGTCAAGCTGGCGCTCGCCGTGCTGCTACTGCTGATCTTCTCGAAATATTTCTATCTCTCGAGCCTGACCAGCTACTACACCTTCTATCTCATCCAGCGTTTCCAGGTCTCGGTCGAGAACGCGCAGATCCATCTCTTCGTCTTCCTGGCATCGCTTGCCTTCGGCACCCTGGTTGGCGGACCGATCGGCGACCGTTTCGGGCGCAAGATCGTCATCTGGTGCTCGATCCTCGGCGCGCTGCCCTTCACCCTGGTGCTGCCCTATGTCGATCTGTTCTGGACCGGCATTCTCACCGTGGTGATCGCGCTTATTTTGTCGTCGGCCTTCTCGGCCATCGTCGTCTATGGCCAGGAGCTGATACCGGGCAAGGTCGGCATGGTGGCGGGGCTGTTCTTCGGCGCCGCCTTCGGTATGAGTGGCATCGGCGCTGCGGCACTCGGCACGCTGGCCGACTACACCAGTATTACCTTCGTCTACCGCGTGGTGGCGTTCCTGCCGCTGATGGGCCTCATCACGGTGTTGCTGCCGAACCTGGAGCCCGCCCGGCGGGACTAGCGGTCGGCAGCGCGAGCGACGTTGCAACCCGCGCAAGACCGGGTAAGTTGGGCCGCGCATGGCGACCCATTTCTACGATCCGTTTCCCAAATATCTGCAGATCCGCGGCCTCATCGTGCATTGGCTGCGGTCGCTGAAGGTCGGCGACAAGCTGCCGCCCGAGGAGAGCCTGGCGCAGCGCTTCAACGTCAGCCGCGAGACCATCCGCGAGGCGATCGGCCCCTTGCAGGAAGACGGCACCATCGCCCGCCGGCCGCGCACCGGCACCTGGCTCGCCAAGGAATTGCCCGAAGCCGCCGACGAGCGGCTGACCGGGCCGTTCGAGGGCATCGCCTCGCTCGCCGGGCTCGATATCGAGATCGTCCATATCAGCCAGGGCACGGTTCGCGCCCCGCCCGATATTGCCGCCATCCTCCGCCTGCCCGAAGCCGGCGAGGCCTATGAGATCAAGCGGGTACGCAGCTACGAGGGCAAGCCCTGGGTCGCGCTGGAGGCGTTCTTTCTGCCGGATGCCGGCCGCAAGATCGGCAAGCTCGCTCCGACCGCCGGCTTTTTCGTCCAGGCGCTGCGCCAATTGGTCGATCCCGACATCTACGAGCAATACCAGCATATCGAGGCGGTGGCGGTGTCGGCGGAGACCGCCCGGCTGCTCGCCATCGAGACCAATATCCCCGTCCTGCTGGTGAAGCGCATTTTCGTCGACGGCGGCGACAAGCCGATCGCGGTGTTCAAATCCTATTTCCGCGCCGATCGCTATTTCTACACCGTCAATTTGCCCAAGACGCGCATGCCGGCGGATCGCCTGAAGCCCGCCGCGACGCGAAAGAATCGCCACGCCGCCAAGCCGCCGGCGACTCGCCCGCGCAAGCGCTGATCGCTCAATAGCCCATATGCATGACGATCGCGGCGCCTTCGGGCGGTAGGGTGAAACTTGCCGCGTCGAAGCTGGGCCGCGATAGGAAGGGCCGCGCGTCGTTCGACATGGCGTAGCCTTCAAGCGGCAGGCCCAGGAAGTTGGTGTCGAAGACGCCGTTGGAATTCTCGTCGTGGAACGCCGCCGCTCCGTAAACCCCCGGCAGCAGATCGAATTTGAACACGACGCTGCCGGCTTGCGCCTTTTGCTTGCCGTCGTGGTCCGGCGTCGACTCCTCGAGCCAATCCGTTTGCGAGGTATAGATCGAGATCAGCACGTCACCCTTGTCGTTGCGGATGTTCTCGATGGTGATGGTCAGCTCCGCGGCGCAAATCTGCGTCGACCACCCCGCCAGCAGCAGGGCAAGACCCAGCGTCCGCGCAACCGGGCCGGTGTACCGCATCGCGCTCATTTCGGGCGCGGCTCGTGGACCTTGGCGTCGGGCTGCGGCAGCGCGCCGCTCCGCATCAGCCTGACTCCCTCGATGAGCGATTTCGCCGCGTTCAATGTCTCGTCCTGGAAATCCTTGTCCTTGTCGAGATCGTCATGGCTGGTGGCATAGGGCTCGAGATAGCCGAGATAGGCCCCGACCGATGCCATGTGACCGGCCTGGATCAGCCCGATATCGGACAGCCAATCCTGCAAAATGCGCCGCAAAGTCTCGACCCCCGCCGCGTCGCCATGGACGACGAGCGAGAACATCCGCCCCGCCAGATGGCGCGGATAGGGCCACCCGGCCAGTTCGAGCTGCTTGGCCTCGGTCGCGGTCTTGCCGTGCGTCGAGCTCGGATCGGGATTGCCGCCATCGGCGCAGACCAGCCGGTCGATCATCAGCTTCAGCACGCTCGGCGCCTGGTACCAGTTGACCGGGGTCACGATCATCACGCCGTGCGCCGCCGCCCATTTGGGATAGATCTCGGCCATCCAGTCGTTGACCTGGCCGATGGCGTGGTTCGGGTAGCAGGAGCACGGCCAATGGCACAGCGGCATGGCGGTTGAGACGCAGGATTTGCAGGGATAGATCACCCGGCCGCGCTCGGAGGTCAGCCGGCTGAGATCGAGAAAATCGACCTCGAAGCCGGGGGTCTTCTGGATCAGCTCGCGCGCCAGGCTCGCCAGGCGGAAGGTCTTCGACATCTCGCCCGGGCAGGATTGATCGCTGCGCGCCGAGCCGTTGACGATCAGGATGCGCGACGGCGATTTGGCATCCTTCTGCCGCTTCTCCGCCGCCTTGATCTGGCGGCTGCTCTCGATCCATTCGAGCGACAGCTCGTATTTCGGATCGGCATAGCCGGCGCCGGCCGGCCGCGTGCGCGGGCTTTTGCGATAGGCCTCATAAGCTTCCCAGGCCACGTCGATGAGCTTGTCGATTTCGGGTTTGAGCTTGGCGAAGGCCGGGTCGTAGAATCGCTCGCGATAGCGCGCGGCGAATTCCGCCCGGTCGATCTGCACCGACGGCATGCCCTTGCGGACTTTGATCTTGGTCTTGGCCATGGCGGCCCTTCCCCGTTGCCAGCAACCGCCATAGCAGCGCATCGCACCTTATCCGTCCAGCCCGTAGAGGCGATCCGGGCATCTCTCGCGCAATCGTGAAAGGCGTTACTCTCGGCTAGCGGCTCGACACGGAATGGCTTGGCGTCGGCGATGCTGCTCCGGTCGCACCACGAGAAGGATCGCGATGGCGGCGACGAAGCCGAACGCAGACAGGGCGTAGAGACCGGATTCGAAACTTCCCGTCGAATCCTTGACCCAGCCGACGATATAGGGGCCGGCGAAGCCGCCGAGATTGCCGATCGAGTTAATCAAGGCGATGCCGACCGCGGCGGCGCTGCCACTCAGGAACATCGACGGCAAGGGCCAGAATGGCGCCTTGGCGCCGTAGATGCCGATGGCGGCCGTCGAAAAGAATAGGATCGAGACCAGCGAATTGCCGAGCATGCCGGCTCCGACCAGACCGATGCCGATCACCAGCATGGCCACCGCCAGATTGATGCGGCGCTCGTTCATCCGATCCGAGACATAGCCCCAGACCAGGATGCCGATGGTGCCGACGACGTAGGGAATGGCGGTATAGAGCCCGACCTGCATGGTCGTCAGGCCCATGCCCTTCAGTATCTGCGGCAGAAAGAACGCCAGGCCCAGATTGGCCGTCGTATTGGCGAAATAGACGAAGGACAGGCCCAGAACGCGCCAATCGGCGAACACCCGCAGCACGCTCATACCGTGCGCCGCCTGCACCGAATGCTGCTCGGCATCGATGGTTTTCTGGAGCCAGCTCCGCTCGGCCGGCGTCAGCCATTTTGCATCGCGCGGCCGGTCGGGCAGCACGAACCAGACCACGACACCCATGATCACGGTCGGCGCGCCTTCGAGCAAATAGAGCCACTGCCAACCCGCCAGGCCCCAGATTCGATCGAGACCGAGGATCGCGGTCGAGATCGGCGCACCCAGCGCCAACGACATCGGGATCGCGACCATGAATGTTCCGATGATGCGGGCGCGATAGGCCGGAGAGAACCAATAGGTCAGATAAAGAATGACGCCGGGAAAGAATCCTGCCTCGGCGGCGCCGATGAGAAAGCGCATGACGAGGAAGCTCAGCGGGCCGGTGACGAACATCATCGCAATCGCCAATACGCCCCAGCTCGCCATGATGCGCGCGATCCAGCGCCGCGCACCGAAGCGCTGCAGCAGCAGATTGCTCGGCACTTCGAGGAAGAAATAGCCGATGAAGAACATGCCGGCGCCGAGACCGAAGGTATAGGCGGTGAGGCCGATATCCTTGTTCATGGTCAGCGCGGCGAAGCCGATATTGATGCGGTCGAGATAGGCCAGGATGTAGCAGGCGAACAGCAACGGGAGGAGGCGGAAAAATGTCTTCTTGGTGACCGCGTGTTGATCGATATCCATGGTTTCCCCCAGTTTTTTCATGCGTCTTTCGCCAATAATTAGATGCAGTAGAAATCGAGCATGGTCGGAATGTAATCGTTCTGCAGGACGATCTTTTTGCGCGCGATCTTCCATTGTGCGGAATCGAGCACCAGCTCGTGCTCCGAATGGCCGAAGAAGGCTTCGGTGCCGTGCTGGCGCGGGAAATAGACGTGGCTCACCCAGCTCGAGCGCAGGCGCATGCGCTCGCCCGTTGCGCCGTCGAGCAACTGGATATTGCCGAGGATATGCGTGGTGCGCGGCATCGGCGTCGAAGCCGGCGAGCCCGGCGAGCGGATGCGCGCCAGGCGATCCTCGAGGCCGGCGCGGCCGGCGTAATAGAAATAGGAGAGCTCGGTGCGCGGATCGGCGGCGAGGGTATCGTCGCTCTTCCAGGCCGGCATCCAGTATTCGCAATCCGGCATGAAGAGGGCGAGCCAATCGTCCCAGCGCCGCTCGTCGAGGCAGATCGCCTCGGTCTCGACGAGCTCGGTTCCGGTAGCGAGGAATTCGTGCGGGTCGAGATTGCTGCGCGAACTCACCGTGTTGCGGCCTTTGTCCCGGCCAATCCTGCCTCGATCAGCCGTCGCCATTCGCGATAGACCCCGTGCAGGCAGGTCTCGAGCCCGGTCTCGAAGGTACCGATGATGCTGTCCGAGGGCGTCAGGCCGAGCGATCGGGATATGTCGTTGCCGCCCGGCGTCACCGCCGCCATGCCGCGCTCGTAGCCCTGCAGCCAGGGCGACCCCTCGGCATTGAAGCCGATCTGGCAATCCTCGTAGACGACGGTGTCGTCGGGCGTCGCCATGCCGGACGGATTGAAGAAATCCTCGAATTGCCTGAGGCGCCATGCACGTCGCTCGGCGCTTTCGCCGATCGGTGCCAGGCAATAGCTGCGCATTTCGGTGCGGTCGACCGCCAGCGGGCGGAATGTCCGCAGCATCAGCGCCGCGCTTTCGGCGATCTGCATGTTGGGGAAGATATGCGCCTGGCGCACTTTCAGCATCCAGTCGGCGCGGGTATCGCCGACGCGTCGCTTGATCTCTGCCATTTGCGAATAAATCGGGCGCTTCTCGGCCTCGGACTGATCGGTCCAGAAAACCGTGTGACCGTGCGGGAAATTAAATCCACCGGCCTGGGTGTTGGTGCGCTTGGCCCAATCGTAGCCACGCGCCTCCTGATTGCCCTCGCCGCGGCGGCGGCGTGCCTGCACGCCGATGAAACTCTGATGGGTCGAAGTCAGATGATAGGGATCGAGACCGTTATCGAGCTGCAGCTTCCAATTGGCGCGATAGGTATAGGCCATGCGGCCGGGAATGAATTCCATGCCGTGCGGCCCCTGCTCCATCGACACGTCGATGAAGAAGCGCATGTCGCCGAGAAAATCTTCGAGCGATGCGACGTCCGGCGACAGGCTACCGAAGATCAGACCCTTGTAGCTTTCGAGCCGCGCCAGGCGCAGCAAATCGTGATTCTCGCGTTCGAAGGCCGGCAGGTAAGCCGCATTCTTGCGATCCTTGATATCGACGTTCTTGCCGGCGGCGTCATAGGTCCAGCCGTGATAGGGGCAGACATGATATTTAGCGTTGCCCTGCTCGGCGCCGCACAGGATCGCGCCCTTATGGCGGCAAACATTGACGAAGGCGCCGAGGACGCCCTTGGCGTCGCGCATCAGCAGTACTGGCGTGCGGCCGATATGCGCAGTGACGTAGTCGTTGGGCTTGACGATCTGCGATTCAAGGGCGAGGAAATTCCAGCTGCGCTGAAAAATGAATTTCTGCTCGAGCTCGAAAATCTCCGGATCGGCATAGATGTCGCGATGCAGGCGAAAGACGCCGTCTTTCGGCCGATCGTCGACGTAGAGCGCCATATCCCTCGGTGCCACGAACCGCCCCTCCCATAGTCGTACGCGGCGCGGTGATGGTTTCCCCGTCGCCCGATCCCGAGCATATGGCCAAGCGCGCCGACAACAAAGCGCCGGGTGGCCGCGTCGACGCCCGGACTAGCCGCCGCCCAGCAGGCAGGCCTCGATCCCGCGTGCCAGCGCCAGGAGAGTCCGGTCGGCGTTATGCTCTCCCATCAGCATCAGCCCGACCGGCGCCGCACCCGGCGCGTGGCAGGGAATGGTGATGGCGCAGCGGTCGAGGAAATTGGCGATGCCCGGATTGCGCAGCATGAGCAGATTGGCCTTACCGTAACGGGAATCATCCGCCTCCAGATCGCGCAGCGCCGGGGCGATCTGCGCCACGCTCGGCAAGACCACGGCGTCAAAAGGCACGGTGACGGCGGCGGCGCGCGCGATCAGGTCGCGGCGCGCGGCGCGCAGATCCTCGTATCCCGCCGCGGTGATCTCGCGACTGCGCCGGATGCGCGCCAAGACGCGCGGATCGTATTCGGCGCCGCGCCGCGCCATCCGCTCGGCATGGATCGCATAGGCCTCATAGCCGACGATGCCGCCCTGGCGGTTGATGCCCGGCAGGGCCTCGAGCTCGGCGAAGGCGATCTCGGTGATGGTGGCACCCGCGCGCGACAGCCGGGCGAGCGCCTGGGCAAAGGCCTGGGCGACGTTGCGGTCGAGATCGTCGAGCACGTAACGCTGCGGCGCCGCCAGCCGCAACCCGCTCACCGGCCGCGCATCGGGAATCTCCGGCGTCGCGCCGGCGAGCACCGAGTCGAGCAGCGCACAGCAGGCCACGCTCGGCGCCAGCGGTCCGATTGAATCGAGGCTCGGCGAGAGCGGAAAGGCGCCGGCCAAGGGCACGCGACGCTGCGTCGGCTTGAATCCGACCAACCCGGTCAGCGCGGCCGGGATGCGCACCGAGCCCCCAGTATCGGTGCCGATCGCCGCCGCGGCCATGCCGTCAGTCACCGAAACGCCGGCCCCCGATGAGGAACCGCCGGGAATGCGACCGGTCGCACGATCGTAAGGATTGAGCGGCGTGCCGTAATGCGGATTGAGGCCGAGCCCGGAAAAGGCGAACTCGGTCATGTTGGTCTTGCCGACGATGATGGCGCCGGCGGCACGCAGCCGGGCGACGATCGCGGCATCTTCCTTGGCCGGCAGCGCGTCACGCAGCACAGTCGATCCTGCCCAGGTCGTCTCGCCGGCAACGTCGAACAGATCCTTGATCGAGATCGGCAGCCCGGCCAGCGTGCCGCCGCTGCGTCCGGCCTGGCGCGCGCGATCGCCGGCGGCGGCATCCGCTCGCGCCCGATCGGCATAAAGCCGGGTGAAGACGCGGTGGCCTTCGCCGTCCGGTGCCTGCGCATGGCTCAGCGCCGTATCGATCAGCGCCGTGCTGGAGGTTTCGCCGGCGGCGAGCCGGCGCGCGATGTCGTGGAGCGGGATCATCTCAGCGCCAAAGCGCCTCAGGTCCGGCGGCGGATGCTCTCGACGGGGGCTGGGCCGCTGCGCATGCCCTCCCAGCGACTCACGCCGTCGCTGTCGATCTCGAACAGATCCAAGACGCGGCCGATGGTGTGATCCACCATCTGCTCGATCGAAGCCGGCTGCGCATAGAAGGCCGGCACCGGCGGATAGACGATCGCACCCATTTCGGTTACCGCGGTCATCGCGCGCAAATGACCGAGATGCAGCGGCGTCTCGCGCAGCAACAGGACAAGGCGGCGGCGCTCTTTCAAAACCACGTCGGCGGCGCGACTGACCAGATTGCCGGTGGTGCCGTAGGCGATCTCGGACAGCGTCCGTACCGAGCACGGCGCCACGATCATGCCCGAGGTCGCGAAGGAGCCGCTCGAAATCGCGGCACCGATATCCTGATCGCCATAGACGTGGTCGGCGAGCGCTGCGATGTCGGCAAGCTTGAGCGAGGTTTCCTGCGTCAGCGTCATCTGCCCGGCGCGGGTAATCACCAGATGGCTTTCGACCCTCGCCTTGCGCAAGGCCTGCAATAGCCGCACGCCATAGACGGCGCCCGACGCGCCGCTGATGCCGACGATGAGGCGCGGATGCTCGGCGGTCATGCGCCGCTTCGCTTTTGCATGGGCAGACGATCGGTGGACATGTGGGCAGTGTAGGATGCCCAGTTTCGAGATTCCACCGGCTTCGTGATTTCGCGGTTCTGTCGCGTCGATTTGCGGATATTATGCCCGCCACCCGCCAGGAAACGCGAGATATGCCCGCAGAAAATCGCCCGGAGCTAGACGATGCGGATGACGCCTTTTGGCAATTCTCGCTGGCATTCTATGCACGGCCAGGCATCGCCTCCGCCTGTCTCGCGCTGCAAGACGCGCATGGGCGCGACGTGAACCTGGCGCTCTATTGCTGCTGGCTCGGCGCCAGCGGCCGCGGTCGGCTCGATACCGCGGGCTTGGCCAAGGCCGAGGCGGCGATTGCGCCCTGGCGAAGCGAGGTGATCGAGAAATTGCGCGGCGCACGGCGCGCGATCAAGGCCGCTGGGGCAGCGCATGCGTCGCTTTATGCCGCGCTCAAGGCGGTCGAGCTTCAATCCGAGCATGCCGCCCAGCACCGGCTCGCCGCGCTGGCGCCGCCCGCCAATCCCGGCGCGGTCGGGGACAGCAAAACGGCGGTGGCGAATCTCGAACTCTATATCGGAACCGATCTCGCCCGAGGCGTCGCGGCGCCACTGGTCGCGGCGCTCATAAATCGTTGATAATGTCTGGCATGATCGGCCACTCATCATCCCAAGGATCGCGCCCGTGACCGAACCGCCTGCCCCGAGCCGCAACCCCAAGCGAGGCATGGGTCCGCCGCCCAATCCCAAGCGGCGCGAGGCCCTGCCCGGGCAGAAGCCAAAACCCGCCGAGGAGGATCCGCTAGCGCCCGCGGCAATGCGCGCGATCATGGCGAGCCCGACCTATCGCGAGGCCGACAAGGATCTCGATTTTCTCGCCGGTCCCGACACGCGCGGCCTGCGCCTGCTGCTCGATTACGTGAAGCCCGAGCATTTCCTCCGCAAGCACAACGTCGCCCACACCATCGTCGTCTTTGGCGGCACGCGCATCGTCGAGGAAAAAGCCGCGCAACGCGTGGTTACCGAATGCGCCGCCGCCAGCGCAGCAAGCCCCCAGAACGAGGAGCTGCGCGACAAGCTCGCGCGCGCCGAGCGTGTCCTGGCCAAGAGCCGTTATTACGACGTCGCGCGCGAATTCGGTCGCATCGTCGGCGCCAACAGCAAGAAGACCCGCGAGGGCAATCTCGTCGTCATGACCGGCGGCGGTCCCGGCATCATGGAGGCCGCCAACCGCGGCTCCCATGACGCCGGCGCTGAATCGATCGGCCTCAACATCACCTTGCCCAACGAGCAATACCCCAACCCCTATGTCACGCCGGAGCTGTGCTTCAGCTTCCATTATTTCGCGATGCGAAAATTCCATTTCCTCCAGCGCGCTCGCGCGCTGGTCGCGTTCCCAGGCGGTTATGGCACGATCGACGAGCTGTTCGAGGTGCTGGCCTTGATCCAGACGCGCAAGATGAATCCGGTTCCGGTGATTCTGGTCGGCGAGAGCTATTGGCAGAAGGTGTTCGATCCCGAATTCCTGCTCGCCGAAGGCGTCATCGCGCCCGAGGATCTCGAGCTGTTCTGGTACGCGGATTCGGCGCAGGAGATCTGGAACGACATCCTGCGCTGGCACGAGATGAACGGCGATCCGCTGCTCGAGCCGCTGCGGGACACGAAATAGCCATGCCAGGCATCAGCGCGCGAGAGGTCGAGTGAAATTATCGTTTCATGGCGCCGACCAGGACGTCACCGGCTCCTGCCATCTGGTCGAGGTTGCCGGCCGCAAGATCCTGATCGATTGCGGCATGATGCAGGGGAGCCGGGAGCTCGACGAGGACAACGCCGCCGCTTTCGGCTTCGATCCCAAATCCATCGACCTGGTGCTGCTGACCCATGCGCATCTCGACCATTGCGGCCGCTTGCCGCTTCTGGTCAAGCAGGGCTTCAGGGGCGAGATCGTGACCACCGCCGCGACACGCGACCTGGCGCGGCTGGTGATCCTCGACGCGGCACATCTCCAGGAAGAAGAGGCGCAGCAGCACGCGCGCACCGCTTCCCGGCATCAGGGCGGCACCCGCCCGGCGCAGCCGCTATACGGGCTGGTCGATGCGATGAACTGCCTCGGCCGGTTCGGCCGCACCGCCGAATACGGCAAGCTCATCGCGGTGGCGCCCGGCATCCAGGCGACTTATTTCGACGCGGGGCACATCCTCGGCTCCGCCAGCATCTATCTCGAGGTCGCCGAGAACGGCAAAAACAAGAGCGTGCTGTTCTCCGGCGACATCGGCAATGCAGGTAGGCCCCTGCTCGGCCCGCCGACGACGCCGGCCAAGGCCGATTATGTGGTGATGGAATCGACATATGGCGACCGCAACCACCGCCCCCTCGCGCAATCGATCGACGAGCTGTGGCAGGCCGTCATCGACACCTTGAACCGCGGTGGCAATCTGGTGATTCCCACATTTGCGCTCGAGCGCGCCCAGGAGATTCTCTATTACCTGCGGCAAGGCATTGAAACCAGCCGGCTGCGCGCGGCGATTCAGGTCTACCTCGATTCGCCGATGGCGATTTCCGCCGTCGATGTCTTCAAGCAGCATCCGGAAAGCCTGAAGCCCGATATCGCCGCGCTGATCGCCGGCGGCAGCGATCCGTTTTCCGTGCCCGGCCTCCACATCACGCGCGACCGGGCGAGCTCGATGGCGATCAACGCGGTGAAGGGCGGCGCCGTCATCATCGCCGGATCGGGCATGGCGACCGGCGGCCGGGTGCGCCACCATCTGCTGCATAATCTATGGCGGCCGGAATCGAGCGTCGTTTTCGTCGGCTATGCCGCCAGCGGCACGCCGGCGCGCCGCATCATCGACGGCGCCAAAACCATCCGCCTGTTCAACCAGGATATCGCGGTGCGCGCGAAAATCTACACGCTGGGCGGATTTTCGGCCCATGCCGACCAGAGCGAGCTGATCGCCTGGCATGACCGCATTCAGGGCAAGACCACGACTTTCATCGTGCATGGGGAAAAAGCGACGATGGATGTGCTGGCGCCGCTGCTGCACAATACCAAGGTCGAGATCCCCGCCTTGCACAGCGTTTACGAGCTTTAGACATGGCATCGAAATTCCGCCGCGGCGGCGCCGCCTACGCCAAGAAGACCGGCAATGCCTATGTCGTCGAGGACGTCGCCGACGGGATCGTCTATTGCGCCGGCGAGAACGGCGCCGAGAGCGAATTTCCCGAGGACGCCCTGTTCACCGAGGCCGAATGGGCGGCGCGCGGCGACGGCAAGCGCGGCATTCTCTATGCGCGGTTGAAGCAGGCGATGGGCGCGTCCGCGGCCGGCGCCAAGCTCGACCGCGCCGCGGCGACCCAGGTGCTGGCCAAGATCGAGCGGCTTTCCGCCGGCATCCTCGATTTCGTCGCCTATGGCGTGGCGACGCGCATTCTCGTCGAGGGCGGCGAACAGAATCTGGTCGAGGCGCTGGCGATTCCGAAATGCCGCGAGGCTTTTGAATCGGCAACGCCGGAAACCCGCATCGGCCTGGTCGGCGGCATCCTCGAGACGCCGCCCGAGATGCTGCTCAATGCCGGCCGGCTCGGCGACAACCTCATGCGCGCCATGATCGAGAAGGGCCTCGCCGCCAATGCCGAGGAATTCGAGGCCTTCCAGGATCGCCCGCGGCGCTAGCGCTCAGCCGCGCTCGCCGCCGGAACCGTTCTTGCCCTCTTGATCGGGGCGGAACTTGGTTTCCGGCTTCAACCCCTTGCGGCGGAATTGCTCACTGATCCTGCCGTTCTCGAGATAGCCGCCCTCCGCCGCGCGCTTCGCCGCCGCGTCCCATTGCGGCAGCCAATCGCCCAGCGAATAGCCGTGCCACGGCGCCTGCGGCCGGAGCTTCGCCAAGCCGAGCTCCTCCCAGATCGCCTTGGCGCGCTCCATGTATTCGCGCTTCGGCAGCGCCAGCGGCGGCATGTCGCCCTTCATGGTCGCGTCGATCAGCATGCTGGAATCTTCTTCCGTATCGCTTTCCCGCTTCGGCCCGTGACCCATGCCGCGATGCGGCAACAGCTGGACGTCGGCGACCGGGTTCATGCGATAGGCCAGCGCCCACAGCACCGCGTCGGCATTGTCGGCATCGATATCCTCGTTGACGGCGATGCAGATCTTGCTGCAATCGCCCTTGAAGAAGGTGGCACCGTAGAGCGCGCGCCACACCTCGGTATGCGCCATGCCCTTCTCGACCGCGATCACGGTGACGCGTAGCAACCCCGTCAGCGCCTCGTGCAGCGTCACCCGCTTGACGCCGCGAATGCCGAGCGTATCGCGCAGATGCGAGAGAAACAGCGGCTCGTAGGCGACGCGCTTGATGACGCTCGATTCGCTCGGCGCCACCTGGCTGATATAGGACGGGATCACCGGCTTCAGGCGATGGGTGATCGCCGTCACCCGCATCGGCATGTTGAATTCCTCAAGCGCGACATGGCCGTGGCTTTCGCCGAACGGCGCCTCGGGCTCGACATATTCGGTGTCGATCAGCCCCTCGATGACGATCTCGGCCTCGGCCGGCACCAGCAGATCGACGGTCCGCGCGCGCACCACGTTGATCGGCACCCCCGCGAGCCCGCCGGCGACGGTGAACTCGTCGACGCCGATCGGCATTTTCTGCGGCCCCATGAAGGCGACATAGGGCGGGCAGCCGAGCACGATGGCGCAGGGCATCGTCTTGTTGCCGCGCTTCTGGTGCTTCTGATAATGGAGATAGCCGCCGGCGCCGCCGACCCGCGTCGCCATGCGAACCACCAGCCGATCGGGTGCCTTGAGGGCCGCCCGATAGGTCCCCATGTTCTGCACGCCGGTCTCGGGGTCCTTGGTGATGACGTTGGTCGCAGTCAGCGTCGGCGCGCTGTCGAAGCCCGGGGTCGAGACCGGGATCGGCAGGCGGTCGAGGCCGTTGCCCTCGCCCTGCAAGGCGGCACCCTCCAGCACCACCTCGTGGCAGGGCGCCTGGTTGACGATGCGCGGTGCCACCGGATTGGCGATGGCGCGATCCCACTTGGCCTGGATCTGCTCGACCGGCACGCCCATGCCGATGCTGTAGATCGCGCGGTTGGCGGCGATGGCGCCGACCACCACCGGCATGTCGTAGCGGCGGCCGCGCCCATCGACAATGTTGGTGAAGAGGAAGGCCTTGCGCTCGGCCTCGGCGATGCCGCCGACGAATTGCCAGCGCACCAGCGGGTGAAGCTCGGAATCCTTGTCGATCTTGCGGTCGACGGTGACGAGCAGGCCGCGCGCCTTCAGCGCCGCGAGATGATCGTGCAGATCGGGATAGCCGCGGCTTGCGTCGCTCATGCTGTCGCTTTCCGCGTCACGATTTCTGCGCCTTCGCCAGCGCGATCACCTTGGCGTGGTCGAAATCGTTCGCCGCGTCGATGAGATCGTTGGTGAAGAGCGGCTTCAGATCCGGAATCGGCAGGTTGATGAAATCGGCCTCGCGCCGCCACTCGGCTTCCTCGATGAAGCCCATCTTGATGCCGGGATAGGGCGGCCGATAGAGCGTGACGCGGCGCTTGATCGAGTTGACGGTCTGCGCCACCGCCTCCTCCTCGCTGACGTTGCGCGGCGCCTGGCCCGGATACATCTCGAGAAAGGCGCGCACGCCGGCAGCGGGATTGGCGAGCAGATATTCCGACGACATGGCGATGGTGCGCGCGAAGCCGGCGCAGAGATCACGATTCTTCTCGATGAAATCGCGGCGCGCGCCGATGAAGAAGCCGCCGATCAGCGGTATCGCCGCCGGGCGCGGCAGATAGCGCAGCTTGACGCCGGTGTTCTCGATCAGGCCGAAGCCGGTATCGAAATAAGCCAGCGCGTCGATGTCGCCGCGATCGAGCGCCAGGCCCGCGGCACTACCCTCGCCGACCGCGATCCAGGAGACGTCCTTGTCGGGATCGATGCCCTGGTTCTTCAGCACCTCGCGCGTCACCGGATAATCGGTGGCGCCCAGATTGGAGACGCCGATCTTCTTGCCGCGCAGATCGGCGTAGCTTTGCAGCGGCGAGGCCGGCAGCACCGCAACGTCCCATTTATAGGGATAGCTGTATTCGTAGAACGAGACGATCGGCGGCATCTCGCCCTTGGCGAAGAGCGGCAGCGCGACCGAGGGGTTGATGACGCCGAAATCGATGTCGCCGCGATCGAGCGCGATGAAGACCGCGCTGAGCGAGCCGAGCGACAGCCCCTCGAGCTGGAAGCCCTGCTGCTTGGCGAAGCCCAAGGGCTCGCCGATCATCACGTTGATGAAGGTGACGTTGAGCAGCTTCAAGCCAACGCCGAAGCGGACATGCCTGAGATCGGCCGCCGCGGCGGGGCGCGACCCCAACGCCGCGACGGCGCCGGTGGCAAGCCCGGACAACATGATGTCGCGTCGGCTGATCGTCATTCTCTCGTCCTTCCCATCCGCTTAGCGCGGCTTGTCGCGATGCCAGTGGATTATACGCCGCTCGCCGGCCTGGATCACCAGATGGAAGATGATCCCGGTAAATCCCAGCAGTATCAGCGCGGCAAACACCGTGGCGACGTCGGTGGCGGTCTGCGCCTGCAGGATGGTGACGCCGATGCCCTGCTGCGCGCCCAAAAACTCGGCGACGATGGTGCCGAGCAGCGCATAGACCAGCGCCATGTCGAGCCCGGCAAAAATGTAGGGTGCGGCCGAGGGCAGCTTGACGATGCGATAGGTCTCGAAGCGCGTGGCCGAGAGCGCCCGCATCAGATCGATACGCTCGGTCTCGGTGGTGCGCAAGCCGGTGAAGGTATTGACCATCATCGGGAAGAAGGCGAGCAGCGCCGCCATGGTGATCTTGGAGCCGTCGCCGAAGCCGCACCAGATGACGATCAGCGGCGCGATCGCCACCTTGGGCAAGGTCTGGAAGGCGAAGGCATAGGGCATGATCACGGTCTCGACCGGCCGGAACTCGGCCATCAGCGAGCCGAGGGCGACGCCGAGAACTCCGCCGATGAAAAATCCTGCCAGCGCATTGCCGAGCGTACTGGCGAGCGGCAGATAAAATCCGACCCGGCTGTCGAGCGGCACGTCGAGGCCCGACCACAGCGACAGCAGCACGCTTTGCGGCGACGGCAGGATATAGCGCGGCACATCGAGCCACAGCACGGCGCCCTCCCACAAGGCGAGCAGCGCCACCATGCCGGAGGCGGTCAGCAGCAGCCGGCCGGCGCTGCGGGTGATGCCGCTGGGCTTGAGATCGGGCTCGATCTCGGGCAGCAGCGGCAGCGTGTCGCTCGGATCGAGGCTCATGCGGCGTCGGCCGCCCCGCCGCGATCGAGCATGGCGCGGATGTCACGGGTGAGGCGGATATAACCCGGCTCGCCCGGGGTGGTATCGAAACTGCGCGGCCGCGCCAGCGCGATGGGGAAATCGCCGATGATGCGGCCCGGCCGCGGCGACATGACAACAACGCGGTCGCCGAGAAAGACCGATTCCTCGATGCTGTGGGTGATCAGCAGCACGGTCTTGCCGCTCGCCTGCCAGATGCGCTGCAGCTCAAGATTCATCCGCTCGCGGCTCAGCGCGTCGAGCGCGCCGAACGGCTCGTCGAGCAGCAGCACTTTGGGATCGCGCACCAGGGCGCGGCAGATCGCGGCGCGCTGCTGCATGCCGCCCGACAGCTCATAGGGATATTTGTTCTCGAACCCGGAGAGGCCGACCATGGCGAGGAGATCGCCGACCCGGCCGCGATCGTCGGCCTGGCGGCCGCCGACCCGGAGCGGCAGGCGCACATTCTCCAACACGGTGAGCCAGGGCAGCAGCGTCGCGTTCTGGAACACGACGCCGACTTCGCGCGACGGGCCGCGCAACGCCACGCCCGACAGGGTCATGCGGCCGCCGCCGATACTGTCGAGCCCGGCGAGCAGGCGCAGGAAGGTGCTCTTGCCGCAGCCCGAGGCGCCGACGATGCAGACGAACTCGCCGGCGGCGATGCTGAGATCGATGCCGCCCAACGCGCGCACCGTCTCGCCCGAGGTCGCGACATAGGTCTTGGTCACGCCGGCGGCGACGATCAACGTCTCGCGCTGCGATGCCGGGTTCATTGGCGGAAGTTGAGCGCAATCGTCGTGCGATCGGCCTCGCTCTTGATGCTGACGTTGTCTGCATAGCACTTGATCATGTATTCGCCGAGATGCCGCCCGCCTTCCACGGATTCGAGCATCTCATCTTGCGTCGGCGCCCGGTCGGCTAGCCGGAAGGGCGGCCCGATATAGCTCAGCGCGGCATCGATGTCGAATTCATCGTAGCTGATCGCCAGCTTGAGCGGGCCGCTCGGATGGTAGAACTCGATCACGGTTTCCGCCGCCTGCTCCATGGCGAATTGCACACGAGTGATGACGTCGCGCCGCGCGCCCCAGATGCCGCCCTGGCGCTCGATGAAATCCGCGATGGCCTGGAAATTCGCCGTCTTCCGCTCGATCTCGAGCGCGACGGTGCGGCGGATGCCGATGCGGAAAACCAGATTGAGGAAGAGCGCGACGATCGTCGCCAGCACCAGCGGCGAGGTCACCAGCGGCTCCATCCAGCCCGGCACGCCGGTGAAAGCGGCGGGAAACACCGCCACCACGATATAGGCCGTCATCCCCATGCCGATCACCAGGGTGCGGCGCGGATCGAGGATGCGCGACGAGATGATCTGGACGCCGCCGATCATGATGAACATGGCGGTGAACAGCAGCGCCGCAGCCATCACCGGCGGCGGCATGATGGCGAAGATGCCGACCAGTGTCGGCTGGAATGCCGCCACCAGCAGGATCGCCGCTACCCACCAGGCAATGCACCGGCTGGTGACCCCGGTCGCCGCGGTCAGGCCGACATTGGCGGTCGAAACCGTGGGGCCGAAGGAGCCGAGCAGCCCCGCCGCCACCGCCGCAATGCCGTCGCCGAAAATGCCGCGGCTGATCGACGCCATGTCGGGGCGCACCCAATCGGCGTCGGTGATGCGCTGATATGTGGTCACCACCGCGGTGGTGCTCATCGCCGCGGCAAGCCCACTGACCGCGAAGGGAATGATCATCGACGCATCGAAGGCATAGGAGAGATGGCCGAAGCTCGGCAGCATGACCAGCGGCTGGCTCACCGCGACGAAATAATCATGCGGCGTCAGCGTTCCGAGTCCGGTTGCCAAGGCGTAGCCCACCACCATGCCCACGATGATGCAGAAGAGCCGCAGCTTGCCCTTGTTCCAGATGTTGAGCCCGATCATCACCGTAAGCGTGATGGCCCCGATCAGCCCGTCCTGCCCGGCGATCGCGCCGCCGGGTGCAGTGCCGATCAGCAGCCGCAGGGCGGCGAGCCCGATGGTGACGCCGACCAGGAACACCACCAGCCCGGCGGATTCCGGCGGGATAAAGGTGCGCAGCCGAATCCACACGCGCGACAGCCCGATCTCGAAAAGCCCGGCGAAGATGGTCATGCCCCAGACCAGCGACAAGCCGCCGAGCTTCACCGCCAGCAGCGATGGCGCGAGATAGATGCCGGTATAGATCGACGGCGCGAGGAAGCGGGAACCCACCGGGCCCTTCGGCAGCGCCTGCAGCACCGTGGCCAAGGCGAGGCCCAGCATGCCGAGCCGCAGGATGTTGGACATCTCCGCGGCGGAGACTCCCGCCTGCCGGCCGATGATGAGCGGGTAGATCATGAAGATCGCGATGACGCCGACATGCTGCAGCGCGCTGACCAGCATGACCAGCGTCGGCGGCCGTTCCTCGACCCCGTAGACGACATTGGCCGGTTTTTTCATGCCCGAGCGATCTCCCCGCCCGATTATCGAGCGGCGCATGCCGCGGCGCAAGCGGGCGAGGTTTAAAGTGAGATCGCTCTAGCGCATGGCTCGGCCGCTGACCGACGCGCTGTCGGGCGGCAGGGCAGCGAGCTGCGACCGGACCTGGGCGCTCATGCGCTCGATATAGCCGTCGTAGCGCGCCTGGAACGCGGCGAAGTTGCGCGCCGCTGGGCCCGAAGCACCCGCCGCCGGCCACGCCTTGTTGCCGCGCCGCTCATCCTCCGCCGTCGCCGGCGCAGCCATCGGCTTGCGCGCGGCGGCCGCCCGCCGATAAAGCTCGGCGAAATACTGCAGATTGGCGCGGATATCGTAATAGCGCAGATCGGCCAGTATGGCGTCGAAGCGGTGCTTATGCGCCTCGATAAAGGGCGCGTCGTAGAAGATCAGCTTGGTGTCGGTGTCATAGACGTCGTTATCCTTCATCGTCGATTCGATCTCGACGAGAGCACCCGGCTCGGTCGGCAACCAGCTCTCGCGCATCATATCGGCGCGCGCCGACGAGTCGGCGTAGATCGCCGCGGGATCCTGTAGTGGCAGGTCGTTGGTGCGCGTCGCCAAATTGACGAATTCATTCTTGGGCACCGGGAAGTCGAAGGCGGCGAAGGCGATGAACTGATTGGTCTCCCATTCCGGCCATACTCCGACCGCGGCGAGAACGTTATGCGCCAGATGCGTGCAATTATCCTGCACGACATTCCAGACAAAATCCTTCTGGCCGCTTTTATAGATGTCGTTCAAGCCGTTGAGGTATTGAACGATGGTTCCCATTTTCGGCCGGTCGAGCGGCACCCGCGCGCAATAGCGGTCGCGCGCCAGGTTGATGGCAAAGTCGGTCCCCATCGATATCTCGTATTTGAAATCCTCATGGCTGCCTTGCCAGCCTTCCGGCATGTCGTCCGCGAACACCCGGTCGTAGAATTGGACACCGTCATAGATGCCTTGCGACTGGGCTTTCGCCAGTACCTGGCGATAGGCGTCGCGCGTCAGGCGGTCGGTCGGCGCGAGGCCGCCGTGAAAGAAGAATTCGCGACCCTCTGTCGCGACCCAATTGGCGTTCTTGAAGTGCTCGTTGACGCTGAGGCCGACGCCCTGGCGGTCGGGATCGCCATGCGGATCGCACAAGACCAGGGTTGGATAATGGGCGTCGTGATCGCGGCAGACGCCGTTCAAATAGAGCACGGCGTGGCCGCCACGGCCGCCACGGATCTCGGCGCCGAAACCGGGCTTTTTGAGGATTTGAGAGACCGCGCAGAATTCGGCATAATATGGGTAGAGCGACGAATAGAGCGCCTCATCACTGGTCACCGCGGCCTGTGCAAGGGCGGCCGAACACAGCAAGACGACAAGCGCCCCAAGGACCCTCGCGCCGCACGACCGAACTCGGCTTCGACATATAGCTGCCACCCCGATATCCTATCATCCTTCGACGTCCTCTTGCCAAAACCGAAGCGAGCCATGACCATGCCAGACACATTGCCCCGGACGGCCCAAGCGCAAACCGATTGCGATGTCTTGGTCGTCGGCGGCGGCCCCGCCGGCTCGACCATCGCCGCGTTGCTGGCGGAGCGCGGCGAACGCGTCGTACTGCTGGAAAAGGAGAGGCATCCCCGCTTTCATATTGGTGAATCGCTGCTGCCGCTCAACCTGCCGCTGATCGACAAGCTCGGTCTCGGCGAGGAAGTCCGCCGCATCGGCATGGTCAAATACGGCGCGGAATTCGTCTCGCCTTACCACCAGAAGTCGGTGGATTTCGAATTCGCCAATGCCTGGGACAAGGGTCATCCCTATGCCTATCAGGTGCGCCGCTCGGAATTCGATCACATCCTGCTGAAGAACGCCGCCGCGAAGGGCGCGACCGTTATCGAGGAATGCCGGGTCACCGATGTCGATCTCAATCCCGCGGGCGGCGGCGTCAGCGCAATCGGCGAGGATAAATCGGGCCGTCGCGCCTGGCGCGCCAAATTCCTGGTCGATGCCACCGGGCGCGACACTCTGCTGGCCAGCCGGCTCGGCATCAAGCAGCGCAACCGTAAGCATGCCAGTGCCGCGATGTTCGGCCATTTCACCGGCGCCAAGCGCCTGTCCGGAAAATTCGAAGGCAACATCACCGTGTTCTGGTTCGATCATGGCTGGTTCTGGTTCATCCCGCTCGCCGACGGCACCACCAGCGTCGGCGCGGTCGGCTCGCCCGAATACTTCAAGAGCCGCAAGGGCGACCTGACCAAATTCTACATGGATACGATCGCCTCCGCTCCCGAGCTTGCGGAGCGGCTCAAGGATGCGACCTTGATGACGCCGGTCACTGCCACCGGGAACTATTCCTATAAATGCGACCATATGGGCGGTGACAATTATCTCATGATCGGCGACGCCTTCGCCTTCATCGATCCGCTGTTCTCGACCGGAGTTTATCTCGCCATGAACAGTGCGTTTTTGGGCGCCGACGTCGTCGCCACCTGTCTGCACCAGCCGCAAAACGAGCGGGCGGCACGCAAGGCTTTCGATGCAGAAATCCGTGGCGCGCTGCGCACCTATTCCTGGTACATCCAGCGCGCGCCGATGCCGGCTCTGCGCCATCTGCTGATGGTGAAGCGCAACATCTTCCGCATCGAGGAGGCGATCCTCTCGGTCCTGGCGGGCGACGTCTTCCGGCCGCTGCCGATCCGAATCAAGCTCTTCGCCTTCAAGATCGCCTACTACATGACCAGCCTGAGCTTCCTGCAACGCAGCCTCAAGACCTGGCGCATGCAGCGACAGATCCGGAGCGCCGGCACCAAAGAGGCTATCTGAGCCGCCGATGACCCACGCAGCTCCTTCCATCGGCCGGAACGCACTGGCGGTTTCGCGGCCGCGCCGGAGCGAGAAAATCGCGCGGGCGACGCGGCACGCTTATGAATATTTCGTGTTCGGCGGCTCGCTGGCGGTGTTCGGTCTACTCAGCCTGGGCTGGAGCCTTGTCGCGGCGCCGCTCTATGTCGTCTTGCCGCGCCGTCTCGGCCAGCGTATCGGCCAATTCGTCATCATGGCAGCGTCCCGCTTCTTCGTCGGCACGATGCAAGCGAGCGGCATCATTACCTGCGATCTTGCCGCCCTCGATGCGCTGCGCTGCGACGAGGCCTTGGTCATCGCGCCCAATCATCCCTCGCTGCTCGATGCGGTGCTGGTGATCTCGCGCCTGCCGCGGATCGTCTGCATTACCAAGCCCGGCATCTGGAACAATCTCTTCCTCGCCGGGGCCGCGTCGCTGGCGGGCTTCATCCCGAGCGGCACGAAGCTGCGGCTGGTCAAGGGCGCGGCACGGCAGCTGCGCGCCGGGCATCATCTGCTGGTCTTTCCCGAAGGTACAAGAACGGCGCGCGCTCCGATCGGCGATTTCAAGCCCGGTTTCGCCTTCATGGCGCTCAATGCCGGAGCGCCAGTGCAAACCGTCTTCATCGAGAGCAATTCGCGCTTTCTCGGAAAGGGCTGGCCGTTCTTCAAGAAGCCCGAATTCCCGCTGGTCTATCGCGTGCGGCTCGGCCGGCGCTTTTGCGTCGGCAACGATCGCCAGGCCTTCGTGCAGGGGCTCGAACAATATTATCGGCACGAGCTCGCCTCGCCGCCGGCATGAGCGTCGCGTCGACCAGCCACCTCGTTCTCATCCCCAGCTACGACACCGGCGCCAAGATTTTCCAGACCGTGCGCGATGCGCGGGCGGCCTGGGCACCGGTCTGGGTGGTGATCGATGGCAGCAGCGACGGGACAGCCGAGGGGCTGCAACGCCTGGCCGCGAGCGACCCGGATTTACGCGTGCTTGTACTCCCCAGCAATCAAGGCAAAGGTGCCGCATTGCTCCATGGCATGCGCGCGGCGCAAGCGGCGGGCTTCACCCATGCGCTGAGCATGGACGCCGACGGCCAGCATCCCGCCGACCGAATTACGGCCTTCATGGTGGCGTCGCAAGGCCGCCCCGATGCGCTCGTTCTCGGCGTGCCGGTCTTCGATGCCAGCGCGCCGGCGCTACGCGTGAAGGGGCGCCGGGTCTCCAATTGGTGGGCCAATCTCGAGACGCTCTGGGCCGGCATCGATGATTCGCTGTGCGGCTTCCGGGTCTATCCGATCGCGCCGCTTTGCGCGGTGATGGGATCGGTTGCCTGGATGCGGCGCTTCGATTTCGATCCCGAGGCGGCGGTGCGGCTGGTCTGGCGTGGCTTGCCGCCGGTCAATTTGCCGGCGCATGTCCGGTATTTCCGGCCCGATGAAGGCGGCGTGTCGCATTTCAACTATCTGCGCGACAACGCCCTGCTCGCCTGGATGCATCTGCGCCTGATGGCAGGATTCACCGTGCGATTGCCGATGCTGCTCGCCCGGCGACTTAGATCATCCCGCCATTGACCGAGATGATCTGGCCCGAGATATAGCCGGCGCGGTCCGAGGCGAGAAACCCGACCAGCTCGGCCACGTCTTCCGGCGTTCCCGCCCGCTTCATCGGCACGATCCGCTCGATCGTCTCCTTGCTGAAGGCGGCATCCGCCATCGGCGAGGCGATGATGCCCGGCGTCACCGCATTGACGGTGATGTCACGGCTGGCAAGCTCGATCGCCAGCGACTTGGTTGCGCCGTTGAGGCCGGCCTTGGCGGCGGCGTAGTTGGTCTGGCCACGATTGCCGGCCAGCGCCGCGGCCGACGACATGTTGATGATGCGCCCCCAACGTGCCGAGATCATCGGCATCAGCAAGGGCTGCGTGACGTTGAAAAACCCGTTGAGCGACACGTCGATGACGCGGGTCCATTGCGCGCGCTTCATCGCCGGCATCACCGCGTCGTCATGGATACCCGCGTTATTGACGAGAATCTGGATGGGGCCCGCGACAAGCAGCTTTTCCAGCGCCGCGCTGGTGGCGGCCGCGTCGGTCACGTCGAAAGCGACGGTCTCCGCGGCGCCGCCGGATGCGACGATCGATGCCACCAGTGCTGCGGCCTTGGCCATGCCCTGATTGGCATGTATGACGACATGATGGCCCTCGGCGGCGAGCGTCCGGCAAATCGCTGCGCCGATGGCGCCGCTGCCGCCCGTCACCAGGGCGCGCTTCATCACTCGCCCCCGTCGAGCAAGACGGCGGCGCGGCCGCGCAGAATTTCTCGGCCATCGCCATGGAGCGCGAAGCCGTAGATCACCCGCAGTTCGTCTCCCGACAGCTTTTCGGCATCGACGATGAGATCGCCGTCGAGCGTGTCGAGATAGGATTCGCAACAAACCAGCTCGCGCAAACTGGCGAGGTAACCAAGGCGCGGCCGCGATCCCACCGCGCCACCGAGTCGGCCATGCACGGCCATCGCCTGCGAGGCATATTCGACGCCGCAGATGGAGGAGAGATGGGTACCCCGCCGCAACGGATTGCGCGGATCGCGGTGGCTCGAGGCGATGCAGGAGATGGTGTTGGCATCCCAGCGCAGCACGCCGTCGAGCAGGCACATCGAGCCGACATGCGGAATCATGCCGGCAAGCTCGCTCTTGCCGATCGCCACGGCGCCGGCGGCGGACGTCATTGGCGTCTCGCATGGGTCAGCGGCGCCACGGCAATCGCAAGGTGCTTGTCGCCGAGATGCTCGATCGCCACGGTTTCGGCGATGTCGCGTGCCAGCGCCGCGAGCAGCGGCAGGCTGCGCGCCGCCGGCACGCCGAGACGGATTTCCTCCAAGCCGGGCTCGCCCATGATCGTCGGCGTGGCCACGCCGCGCTTCAGCTCGATGGTGAGTCGGGCAAGGGAATGCTCGCTCTCCTCGGGACTGAGGACAAATCCGGCGCCGAACAGCGCCAGGATGGTCCGCACTGAATTCAACGGCTCGGGATAAGGGAGATCGTAGGCGATGAGCGCGACGCAGCGGGAATCGACGGTCGCCTGTGCCGCCGCCTCGAGCAAGCCGGCAGCAAAACTGATGTCGTGGCCGCATAGCGCCGTGGTCGGCTCACGCGAATGGGTGGCGATGCTCCAATAACCCGCCGGCGCGTTATGGACGGAATTATGGAAGCGCGTCGGCGAGACCTCACGGTCGCCCGACGCCAATGATTCGAGAATGCCGTGCACGGTATCGCCGTCACCGCCCGACGAGGTGAACACCGTCGCCGTCGCGCTGGGATCGCGCCCGGCATGAAACAGCGCCTCGCTGCCGACCGCCATGGTGAGCTTGACCGTCGCGACCATGCGTCGCCGCTCATTCGCGGGCAGCAGCGCCGAGGGCGGCACAACCACCAGCGCCGACCGGAAGGATTGGCTGCCGGCGAGCATAGCCCGGCTCGCTTCCCAGCCCGCCAATCCCGGGCCGCATAATCCGACTCCCTCGACATAGACCTGCATCAGCCGGCGCGGCCCAGAATGAGGCTGCAATTGCTACCGCCGAAGCCGAAGGAATTACTCATCGCCCGGTCGATGCGCGCCACTTGCGGCGCGATCATGTAGCGGGATTTGAGCGCGGGATCGATGCTGCGGGTATTCGGGCTGCCCGGAATAACGCCGTGACGGATGCTGAGCGCGCTGATGATGGTCTCGACAATGCCGGCAGCGCCAAGGGTATGTCCGGTCTGGCCCTTGGTCGAGCTGCAGGGCGTCGATGTCCCGAACAACCCGGTCACCGCCAGATCCTCGGACGCATCGCCGGTCTTGGTCGCGGTCCCGTGCAGGTTGACGTAGTCGATATCCCTCGGCGACAGCGCCGCCGCTTTGAGCGCGCGCTCCATCGCGAGGCGGGCGCCGAGGCCCTCGGGATGGGGCGTCGACATATGGTAGGCGTCGCTGCTCTCGCCGGTGCCGAGCAGCAGGATCGCATCGCCGGTCTCGTTGCCGGGCTTTTCGACCAAAGCGAAGCCGGCGCCCTCGCCGATCGAGATACCGTCGCGCCCCGGATCGAAGGGCCGACAAGGCTCGGTCGAGAGCAATCCCAGCGCATGGAAGCCGTACAGCGTGGTGAGGCAAAGCGTATCGGCGCCGCCGACCACCGCCGCGTCGCATTGGCCGGCGGCGATCATGCGTGCGGCCGCGGCGAAGGCCTTGGCGGTGGTGGCACAGGCCGAGGAGAGCGCGACCGCCGGCCCATCGAGGGCAAGGTCGTTAGCGACGAAGGCGGCAACCGAGAAGGTGTTATGCGTCTTGGCGTAATCGTAGCCGCTCGGCAAGGCGCCTCCCACCGCGTTGCGCTTGCGGTAGGCCTGTTCGGTCTCGAGGATACCCGAGGTCGAGGTGCCGACGAAGAGGCCGATGCGGTGGGCGCCGTGCTTCGACCGCGCGGCGGCGACGCTTTCCATAAAGCCGTCCTGCTCCAGCGCGCGGCGAGCCAGTCGGCTGTTGCGACAGGCGATCCCGTCATCGACGTCGGCGAGGCCGGGAATCTCGCCGACATAGGTCGGCAGGGTCGCGGTCTCGAAATGGCATGGCGCCACGCCGGGCGCCCCCGATTGCAGCGCCGCAACCGTCGCGGCGCGGCCGGCGCCCAGGCTGGTGACGATGGAGAAATCGCTGATAACGAGGGGCTGCACGCGGCGATTTTAGCGGCGATGGCGGGCCCTGGATAGGCGCTTGCCGCGCGCCCGGGCATGTCCAACCGGAACCGCCGGCGGCGCGGATAGGATGGCGGAGAAGACCAGGCTGAGCACGGCCCCCAACGCCACGGTGAGGCCGATGCCATGCAGGACGGGGATACGCGAGAAGGTCAGCACTCCGAAGCCGATCACCGTGCAGAGATTGGCCAGCACCAGCGAGGCGATGACCCGTTCGCGATGCTGGGGTGAAACGGATTTATGCGACGCGCCCTGGCTTTCGAAGAATAACGCGTAATTGGAGCCGACGCCCACGACCAGCAACAGCCCAACCAGGTTGAAGAGCGTCAAGCGTGCTCCGCTGACGGCCAGGATCGCGGTGGCGACAACGACGGCGGCAATCAAGGGAACCCCCACCTCGGCGACACGGCGCGGCGAGCGGAAACTGATCGACAGCAGCACGACAATCGCCAGCGCGCCGAGCAATCCGAGCAGCAGCGCCTGACGGCGATAGCCCTGGTAGAGGGCGTCGGAATCGCCCTTGAGATCGATGACGAGCACGCCAGCTTGTCCGGCGAGTGCCGTCTCCAGCCGCGCCGGATCGGCGACGCCGCGCAACGGCAGCATCGCCGCCCAGCCATCCGCGCGATGCAGCAGCAGCGCGTCGAGCTTTGCGGCGAGATTGGTGTCGCGCAGCGAATCGCGGGTGAGCAAGGGCTGAATCCGCGCGGCGGCGGCATCCTTCAAGAAAGGGTCAAAGATATCGGGCTGGAAAGGCAGGCCATTCAGCGCCCGGTCGAGATTGGCGCGCAGTGTCGCCGGCGGCGGGATCGAGGCCTGCCGCGTGCGTTGCGCCGCCTCGCTCGGCAAATAGCGCGATGCAGCGTCGAAGCCGGCGAGCACGCCGGTGCCGACTAGACCTTGGAGTTCGGCGCCGAGCTGCTCGCTGGCGGCGAGCGCCTGCTGCTCGTCCGGCGCGCTGACCACCGCCATGTAGCGCACATCGGGCGCTCCAAGGTCGCCGCGCAGCGCGCGGTCAAGCGCCTGGTCGGCCTGCGAGACCGGGCTCAAGCTCGACAGCTCGTCATCCCATAGGCTGTCGTGCCGCACGACGAGAAATATGGCGGCGATCGCGGTGACCGCGAGTAGCGGCATCCGCAACGCCTTGGCGCGCGACTCGGCGCGCAGAATCGCCGGGCCGAGGCGCGTCGAGCGGCGGGTGGCGAAATCACGCCGCATCAGCGCCGGCAGCACCCATCGCGTGACACCGACCGCGACGATGAGTCCGACGATGGAGAACAACCCCAGCTGCGCCAGGCCGCGAAAGCTCGAGAACAGCATCGCGCTGAAGCCGCAGACCGAGGTCAGCACGCCGAGCCGCAAGGTCGGCCAGATGCGGGGCAGTGTCGCTTCGGGCGGGCTACCGGGCGCGGTCTGGGTAAAGAGATAGATCGCGTAATCGACCGCCTCGCCGATCAGGGTCACGCCGAAGCCGAGCGTGATGCTATGCACCGAGCCGAAGCCGAAGCTGACCGCGGCGATGCCGGCGATGGCACCGGTCGCCACCGGCAGCAGAGCCAACCCGAGCACGGCGGGCGAGCGATAGATCAGCAGCAGCAAACCCGCGACCGCGAGCGTGGCGAAAATCGACAGGCGCGAGGCATCGGCTTTCACCGTGTCGCGGGTATTGACCGAGAACACGCCGGGACCGGTGGCAAGCAGACGGACAGTGCCAGCGTTCGGTGTTTCAGCCTTCGCCGCCTGCAAGGCACCATTGATCAGTGCCAGATCATGCTGCTGCGCATCGGCGTCGAATCCCGGCGCCTGCGTCTGCACGAGGAGAAGCGCGCGCTTGCCGTCGCCCGAGAACCACACACCGTCCTGCGTCAGGGGATGCGCCTCGCCCTGCAATTGCTGGATCAGGCCCAGCATCTCGCCGGTCGGATCGTTCGGCAGCGTCGCCTTGACTAGCGCCCCCATCGACGAGCCCAGCGCCTGCAGATCGTCGCTCAGCCTCGCGTGCAGCCCGTCGGCGGTGAAACGCGACGGCGTCATCGCCGGGCTGAGCAAATAGCGATTCTGCCAAAGATAGTCGCGATCTTTGCCGAGGCCGAGATCGGCGCCGTTGTTGACGGCGATAAAATCGGGCGCCGGACGCAAGCGCGCCGTGATGCCTTTGCTCAGCGCGGCAAGCGTCTCCGGCGGCGCGCCCTCCAGCCCGACCAGGATCAGCCGCGACACCAGCCCGTTGCGCAGCTGCTCGACCAGGATCTGTTGCGCCGGCGACGGCGAGCGCGGCAGGAAGGTCGACAAATCGGCGTTGAACTGGGCTCGGCTGGCGATTGTAACGCAGACCAGCACGAAGCCGAGCCACAGCCCAATGCGCGGCAACCGCCCTAGCCTCACGGGCGGTCCGGCGTGATCGTCATCACCGTGCGATCGCCATCGGCCTCGATGGTCTCGACCGTATTGAGCCTTGTGCCACGCCCGCTGATGCGGATGGTCTGCACCATGGCGCGGACCTTGGCGTCAAACGGGGTCAGCAGCAGCTGCCAGTTTTGCGGATCGCCCTGCAACGCCACGTCGTAGAATTTCTCCAGCCGCGGCAGGTCGCCCGACAGCGTTGCGCGGATGCCCTCGACGATGGCGCCGACCTGCGGGAACTCCGAGAGCGCCAAGCTGCGGTTCTGGCCGTCGGGCCCGCCGACCATTGACACGGTGTCGCCATCGACGACGATGGCCTCGGGCTTGGGTTGGAGCGTATTCCGCTCCAGATGATTGGGCGCGATATAGAGCAGCGTGCCCGAGGATTCGATCGGCTGTGTCAGCATTTTGAGATATTTGCGCTCGACGAAGCGATCGCGCGAGGTCTTGACCGTCTGCAGATTGGCCATGATCCGATCGACCGCTGGTGACGGTGGCGGATACATCTGCGCCACGGCCGCACCCACCGGCAAAAAGCCGGCGCAGAGCAACGTCGCAATCAGCGTCAGGCGCAGGCTCATCGGGCTATTTCCAGAAATCGTAGAAGTTGAACCAATTATAGGGCGCGAGACGGCAATAATGCTCGAGTCGCTTGACATAGGCGCGCAAGACATCTTTTACCGCGCCGGCGCGCTGGCCCTGCGGAACGTCGATCCAATCGGTCAGCTTCTCGAAATGGACGTCGTAGCGTTTGCCGCCGCGATAGAGCGCGACCATCAGCACGATCGGGCAATGCAGCAGGGCGGCAATCTGGAAAGGCCCGAGCGGAAACGCCGCAGACTGACCGAGAAACTCGCAGCGCGTCTCGGCCTCGCTGCCGACGCCGCGATCCGCCAGCATGCCGACCATGCCCCCGGCGTCGAGTGTCGCTTGCACCTTGAGCATGGAATCGGCCCCGCCGAGGCTGATGATCTCGATGTCGTGGCGCTCGTTGATCGCGTTGAGCGCCGCGGTGATCTTGCGCGCGTTATCCTCGTACATCACCAGCACGACGCGCAGATCGGGCCGCCGCGCCCCGAGCGAGCGCAGCACCTCGAAGCTGCCGAGATGCGCGCCGAGCAGCAGGCAGCCGGCGCCGCGCGATAGCACCTCGCTGGTGAATTCCTCGCCCTCAACACGGAGGTCGAAAATCTCGGTCTGGTTGTTGAGCAGATAGATGCGATCGAGCACGCAGGCGGCGAAGGCATGGAAATGCCGGAACAGATCGCCGAAGCCGGGCTTGCGGCCGAGAATCTTGGCCAGATATTGGCGCGACGCCCGGCGCGGCGCGGCGGCGAAACAGACGTAATAGAGACAGATCGGATAGAGCAGCAGGCGGCCCGCGTTCCGTCCCAGCCGCAAGGCCAGCATGGCGAAGAGCTTGATGACCGTCGCGGCGCTGCGCTCCTGCCGAATCATCCATTCGGGCCGCGCTGGCGCGGATCCGTTCATGAGGCTTTGGCGCCCCAGCGCAGGCTGCCGGTCGCCGCCGGCCGATTATCGGGCAATAGGCATTCGAACCTGATCTCGCCGCCCGAAGCGACGCGCCAAGTGATGGTCACGGAATCGCCGGGCCGCACCGGACGCAGGAACTTGGCGGCAAGAATCTCGAAACCACCAAGCTCGTCGCGGCGCTCGGCGGCGGCAATCGCCTGCACGATCTCGTCGAGAAGGATTGCCCCCGGTACGATCGGATTGCCCGGGAAATGACCAGCGAGCGCCGGATGATCGGCGGCAAAGGACGTGCGGATGCTGTTCGGCAAGATCAGCGTTCCGCGAATTCGGCGGCTAATTTGTCGATCGCCTCGCGTGGTAGCTTGCCGGTCGAATTGCGCGGCAGCGATGCGACGATGTGCAGCGGTCGCGGCAGGAACACCGCGTCGATGTGCTGGCGCAGTGCTGCCAGGATCGCCTCGCGGGCGAGGCCGGGCGCGACGACGAAGGCGGTGAGTCGGGTTACTCCCTCGCCGTCCTCCGGTGGCATGACGAAGACACCGTCGCGCACGCCCGGGATCGAGTTGAGATGGAAATTGAGATGCGCCAGCGAGGTGCGCTTGCCCGCGATGTTGACGAGATCGGCGGTGCGGCCATGCAGCAGAAAGAGACCCTCGCCGCGCAGCTCGATGATGTCGTTGAGCAGGATCGGCGCCTCGGACGAGCCGCCCGCCGCCCAGCTGCCGCGCTCATCCTGGCGCAGGGTGATGCCGTCGAGGCAGCGCCATTCCTCGCTCGCCGTGGTGCGGCGCGACGCCACCTGCCCGGCTTCCGAGCAGCCGTAGATCTCATAAAGCGGCGCGGCAAAGCGCGCCTCGGCCGCGGCGGCGACTTGCGGCGCCAGCGGCGCCGTCGCACACAGCACAAAATCGGCCGGCGGCACCGCATCGCCATCGGCCAGCAGCGCGCGCAGATGCACCGGTGTCGTCACCAGGATGCGGGGGCGCGGCAATGCTCCGAGTGCCGCACCGATATCGGCGGGATAAAAGGGCTGCTCGGCATGGAGGGCGAGACCGTGCTGCAGCCCGAGGAGGATCGTCGATTCGAAGCCGAACATATGCTGCGCCGGCACCGTGCCGAGCAGCACCGCACTGGGATATTTGGCGATGCCGAGCCCGGCGCCGGCGGCGCGGCTCGACCGCACCAAGGCACCCCAGCTCTTGACGTTGGGCTGCGGCATGCCGGTCGAGCCCGAGGTGAAGACCAGCGCCGCGATCTGCGTCGCGGGAATACTGGGAACCGGATGCGGCCCCGCCGCCGGCGCCAAGCCATTGGGATAAGCGATCGCCGGCAAGGGACAATCGGCAATCGCCGTGTCGTCGCTTAGGCAATAAGCGTCGGCATAGCGCGCGGCGATCTGCGCCAGCAGCGTGGGCGTCTTGTTGGGCAGCAGCAGGCTGATCTGCCCCCGCATCATGGCGGCAGCAAAACCGACGGCAAAGCGATAGCGATCGGTGCAAAGATTGACCATGTGGCCCCGATCCGGCAACGCCGCCGCCAGCGCCGCAGCCGCCGCGAGGAATTCCCCCGCTACGATCGGCCGGCCGCCGCGATAGGCGAAGACGGTGTCATTGCCCGCATGGTGGATGAGCGGCAGGGCGCTCATGGCGCGCGCTTGGTGGCGAAGGTGTTGCGTTGCATGAAGGCCCGGACCACTTGCGGGATGGTCGAATGCGGCCGGTTCGGCACGTTGATGACGCGGTAGAGATATTCGCCGCCGAACATCAGCGCGATCAGGGGCAGGTCGAGGACATTGACGAAGAACGACCACACTACCATCGGCGCGAAGAGGAAGAGCAGCAGCGACGTCGTCAGCTGTGCGGCGAAGAAGAAGCACCAGGCGATGGTGACGCGGCGCGTGTATTCCGGAATGCCGGGCCGAAGCGTACCGTGAATGCGGCGCGCGAGGCCGGTGATCAGCGCCTCGCGTCCGGGCAGCAGCGAGCCGCCGAAAACCATCAGCAGCCCGATATAGGCGACGACGAAAGGCAGGCCCGAGGTGGCGAAAAGGCCGTATTGCCCGAAGCACCAGACGATGGCGGAGAACAGCGCCGCCGCGACGGCGGCGATCAGCCATTTGTATTTATGCGCCGACCTTGTCGTGATGATGGCGCCCAGCACGAAGACCTGGAACGCACTGACGATAATCGCCAGGGTGGCGGAGTTGCTGGTCGCCAGCAGCACATGGGTAACGATCGGACAGGCGCCAATAAAGATGCAACCGACGATCTTGCCCACCCGAAGGGCCCGCGCGCTCATTCACGCCTGCGTCGGCTGGTGCTGCCTGATGTGATGATTCAAGCTGCGCAGCGAGCTGAAGATATGGTCGTTGTTCTTGTCGTCCGACCGCAGCTTGAAGCCGTAGGTCTTGGAGATCGCCAGCGCGATCTCGAGGATGTCGATCGAATCGAGCCCCAGCCCCTCGCCGAAGAGCGGCGCCTCCGGATCGATATCGGCGGCCTGCATCTCGAGGTTAAGAGTCGAGATGATGAGCCGGGACAATTCGAACTCTTGCGTCGATTGAGAATTTTGATCCGTCATGCGCGACCTGAGTGATATCCGAGTAGATATGAGGAGATATAATGAACAACCGGCGGAAAGGTTCGCATCTGGGAGCCTGGCGGACAAGGGTATTAAGCGTCGCGGCCGGGCGGGGTGCAACCGCGAATGGCTTCAGGCGCAAACCCGCTCAAATTTCCGTCGCGGAGGGCTCTGGCACGCCTAGCGGCTAGGCAATCGCGGCTCCAACGGGCTAGTCTTGCCGCGATATCGTCTTACGGAACCTGCGATGACACCAATGGACGGTAACCGGCGCTATCCCCTGCGCAAGCCCGACGGCCATGTGCCCGCGGTGCAGCGCTATTCGGCGCGCCTGCCGCACAAGATCAAGCAAGCCGTGATCCTGTTCATCGGCGTTCAAGCGCAGACCGCCGAGGCGTTGCGTGTTTCGGGATTTCACGACTGGATGCGAAGAGTCACGATCGGCGACGACGCGCCGGTCAATTTCGAACATGCCGGCTTCACCGACCCGCAAGGCTGGATCAATCATCTGGTAGCGCTGTACTGGATGGATGCGAATTCGCAGGCGCGCTGGGCGCAATCGGAGCATGTGTGCGCCTGGTGGGATCGGCCCGAGGCAATCAGCGGCCCGGTCGGCCAATGGTGGGAGCCCGTCATCGTCCCGCCCGACCGCCTCGAGACCATCGTCTTTCGCGAATATCTGCGCGGCGTCTCGGCTTGCCCGCATATCGCCGTCAAGCCGATGAACGAAAGCGGCTATTGGGGCGCCGCGCGCGACCGGATCGCGTCTTCGGCCGATGACCGGATGGCAAGCCCGCTGGAAAAACTGCAAGCCCGGCAAGCCACGCTCAACAGCCGCGGAGCGCGGCTACGCGTGCAGCCACCGCTTAACCTCACGGTGATCAAATCGGGCGTCTCTTGGGAGAAATGCGATACCGAACAGCTCGGCGATTGGGAACGGCATTTGCGGCCGCGGCTCGATGCCGGCATGGAATTCTTGCGCAGCAATCCGGAGGCGACCGGCTGCTGCTCCTTGCGCCAAGTCAATTGCACGAGCCCGGCAGGCGACGCCCTGAAGGAGGCCTACTCGCTCGGCCATTTCCTGTCGCTGGCGCATCTCGAGCATTGGGCGGAGCACCATCCGACGCACCTTGCCATCTATACGCGCGCCATGGCGGACCGGCGCAAGTATCAGGAGCGTCTCGAATTGCGGACATATCACGAGGTGTTCATTCTGGGTCCCGACAGCGCGCCGTTCGAATACGTCAACTGCCATCCGGGCACCGGGCTGTTGCCGTTCTTCGGCTGAGCCCTAACCGAGCGCCCTAGCCTTGGAAATTCCGCGCTAACCCTGACGATTCCGGCCCGCGGCATTCGTGTAGCGCCCGGTGCGATCAACTTTTCCTTAAGTTTGGTCAATTATTCTTTGACGCCGGGCTCCATCGGTGAATGGCCGCGCGCAACAACGAGGCGCATCCGCGTGCAGACCAAGACGATCGATTCCGGCACGGTGCGGGCGCGTTTTCTCGGCGGCCTGTTCCTGATCTGCATGTGTGGATTGATGCTGCAAAACGTCGAGACCCGGATTCTGTCGGTGATCTCCTATTACTACCTCGCCTTCTCCGCCATCAGCATGGCGACGTTCGGCATGACCGCAGGCTCCCTCTTCGCTCACGGAATAAAAGCCGCGAAGACCGTCTAAAAGTCGCGAAGACCGTCTTGGCCACGCGACCATGACAATCCGCAAGCATGCGTTTATGATCCCCGGACGCCATCAAAACGCGGCCTGAACCGCGCCGAACGCCAAGGGAGATCGCCATGAAGCTCTCGGCCGATCAAATCCGCGAATTTGAGGAGCAGGGCTATCTGGTTTTGCCCAATCTCTACTCGCAAGCGGAAATGGAGATCCTGAACGCCGAGGTGCCCGGCATCCTCGCGACCAAGCGGCCCGAGGTGATCCACGAGAAGGGCTCCGCGGCGCCGCGCTCGGCGTTTTACGTCCAGACCTGGAACAAGGCGTTCGAGCTCCTGGCACGGCATCCACGGCTGATCGAGCCGGGCATCCAACTGCTCGGCTCCGACAAGCTTTACATGCATCAGTTCAAGATCAACGCCAAGGCGGCGTTCGACGGCGCCGTCTGGCAATGGCATCAGGATTACGCGACCTGGTACGAGGACGACCAGATGCCGCAGCCGCGCGCCATGAACATCGCGCTGTTCCTCGCCGAGACGAACGAGTTCAACGGCCCGCTGATGTTCATCCCTAAGAGCCACCGCAAGGGCCGGCTCGAGGCCGGCCACGACGTAACGACGACGAGCTATCCGCTGTGGACGATCGACAATGCGACGATCACGCGGTTGGTCAATGAAGGCGGCATCGTGGCGCCCAAGGGCCCGCCGGGCTCGGTGCTGCTGTTCAGCGGCACGCTGGTGCATGCCTCGGGTTCGAACCTGACGCCGTGGGACCGCTGGATCATCTATCTCTCGCTCAACCGCTGCGACAACGCGATCTGCCGCCTCAAGCGCCCGACCTGGATCGCCAATCACGATTTCACGCCGATCGAGATGGTGCCCGACGACGCACTGATCCAATACGGGCGGCAGCGTAGCACGGCGGCGGAGTAAGACCGCGATGAACCTTCACCGAATGCTGCACCAGCGCCAGGAGGCCGGCACGCCCTTGCGCGTCGGCGTGATCGGCGCCGGCAAGTTCGGCACCATGTATCTGGCGCAGGCGCGGCGTACGCCGGGTATTCACCTGGTCGGAATCGCCGATCTTTCGGTGCTGCGCGCGCGGGAAGCCTTGCAGCGCACCGGCTGGGACGCGACGCGCGTTGCGGCGCGCAGCCTGGACGACGCGTTGAGGACCGGCGGGACCCATGTCGGCGACGATGCCGAAGCGCTGATCCGACATGCCGGGGTCGACATCATCGTCGAGGTGACCGGCAATCCACCCGCCGCCGTCAGCCACGCGCTGAAAGCGTTTGCTGCGCGCAAGCATGTCGTCATGGTTACGGTCGAGGCCGATGCCTTCTGCGGTCCGCTGCTCGCCCGCCGCGCGGCGGAGGCCGGCGTAGTCTATAGCCTCGCCTATGGCGACCAGCCGGCGCTGATCTGCGATCTGGTCGATTGGGCGCGCACCGCGGGATTTGACGTCATCAGTGCCGGCCGCGGCCATAAATGGCTGCCGCATTTTGCCCAATCGACGCCCGAGACGGTGTGGAAATATTACGGTCTCAGCGAGGAGCAGGCGCGCATCGGCGGCCTCAACCCGCAGATGTTCAACTCCTTCCTCGACGGCTCGAAGCCCGCCATCGAGAGTGCGGCGGTGTGCAACGCCACAGGATTGTTACCGCCGCCGAACGGCCTCGAATACCCGCCCTGCTCGCTCGACGACCTGCCGTTAGTCTGCCGGCCCCGATCGGAAGGCGGCCAGCTGCATTTCAAGGGCCAGGTCGAGGTGCTCTCTTCGCTGGAGCGCGACGGCCGTCCGATTCCGCATAACATGCGCTGGGGCGTCTTCGTGGTGTTCGAAGGCGACACCGACTACGTGCGCCGCTGCTTCAGCGAATACGGCATGATCACCGATCCCGACAGCCGCTATGCCGCGCTCTACAAGCGCTGGCACCTGATCGGCCTCGAGCTCGGCATCAGCGTGGCGTCGGTCGGCTTGCGCAACGAGCCGACCGGCTGTGCCGACGGGTTCCGTGCCGATGCGGTGGCGGCAGCCAAGCGCGACTTGAAGCCGGGCGAGATGCTCGACGGCGAAGGCGGCTATACCGTGGTCGGAAGGCTGATGTCGGCCAAGGACAGTCTCGCGATCGGCGGATTGCCGCTCGGCCTTGCGCACAAGGTGAAGGTCATCAACCCGGTCAAGGCAGGGACGCCGCTGCGCTGGGCCGATGTGCAGATCGACGACACACTCGAGGCCGTACTCGTGCGCCGCGAGATGGAGTCGATGTTCCGCGACGGGACGACACGCGCGGCGGCGGAGTAAAACCCCGCGCCGCGCGTGTCGATGCCGCTGAGCTAGAACTCTTTCTTCATGTGGTGGTCGACCGAATAGCGCCCGCCGCCACGGAAGATGATGGCAAGACAGAGCAGCCACCAGAGCAGCGCGTATTCGAAGCCACGGTCGGTCCAGAAATAGCCATACTGCCACTGGAAGAAGATGATGATCACGGTCATCTGAATCCAGACGATCAGCGCGGCGGCCCGCGTGAAGAGGCCTATCACTAGGCAAAGCGCGGCCACCGATTCGGAAAAGAACGTGCAATAGGCCAGGAAGGTCGGAAACGGCAACCCGGCTTTGCCGATAAAGCCGGCATAGAAGTCGACGCTCTTGAAGAAAATCTTCTGGATGCCGTGCGGCAACAAGACCGCGCCGGTCGCGAAGCGCATGAAGGAATAGCTCGACGGCGAAAATTTCTCGTAGAGCCCGGCGAGGCCCGGAAAGATCAACCGGCGCCGATCGACGCTTGAATCGCTCATTTCGTTTCCCCGTGGTTTTTGCAGAACTTATCGAGCCCCGACCATACCATAAACTGCCGGGGCGGCTAGGCTCGGCGGCGGAACAGTGCTGAGCTTGCCCACGCTCTGGAAATATCTCACTTACCATGGGTGGGCGGGGTTCAAGCCGTGAGATTCCCCAGACGCTCGATCAGGCCGTGAATGTCGCCGAGCACCCAGAGATCTTTGATCTTCCGACCCTCGAAAGTGAAAATCGGAGCGCCGTACCACCAGACATGCCGGCCGCTCGGCGTGATGCCGAACAATTCCTTTCGGTGATGGCCGTGAAAGCGCAGCTTGCCGCAGACTTTATTGCCCTCCTCGACGAGCTCCAAAATGTCGGAGGTGTACTCACCCAGCGCGCCGGTGACCCAATCGACGTAGTCGGCAAATTGCTCGTAACCGACCAGCACGGGTCCCAGCGAGCCGCGAAACGTGAAGCCCTGATGAAAAACTTCCGGAATGCGGCTCTTATCGGCCTTGTCCCACATCTCCTTATAAAAGATGCGGACGATATCTTTCTGGTGCGACATCGCCGTCAATCGGACTCCCCGCTCTCCGCCTCCGAACTCCCCTCGAAAACCACAGCGGATGTCGCGCTCTCGTTGACTGCGAGGCGGAACACGTCCGGACGCGCGTAATGGCCCGCGACATCGAAATCGTATTTGCCCCGCACGATCTCGTTCATGTCGAGATCGACATGCAGAATCTGGGTCTGGTTGAACACCGGGCCGGCCAGGATCTGCCCGAGCGGGCCGATGATGCAGCTGCCGCCGCGCATCAGCACCGTGTCGGGATCGTTGCCCTGGACCGCGGCGTAGTCGGCCGGACAATCGGCCCGCAGCAGCATCTGGCAGGAGGACAGGACGAAGCATCGCCCCTCCAGCGCCACATGCTGCATCGAGGCGAGCCAGGTATCGCGATCGTCGGCAGTCGGGGCGCAATAGAGCTGGATACCCTTGGCGTACATCGCCATGCGCATCATCGGCATGTAGTTCTCCCAGCAGATCACGGCACCCAGGCGCCCGAGCGGCGTGTCGAAGACTGGCAGTGTCGAGCCGTCGCCGTAACCCCAGACTAGGCGCTCGGAGGCGGTCGGCATCAGCTTACGGTGCTTACCGAGCATGCGGCCGTCCGGGGCGAAGAACAGGACCGTGCAATAGAGCGTCCCGCCTTCGCGCTCGATCACGCCGATGACCAGATGAACCGCGCTATCGGCGGCGATCACGCCGAGGCGCCGGACCGCCGGCCCCGGCACCTCCACAGCGCTGTCGTAGTAGCGCCGGAAATCTTCGCGGCCGGCCGGCGTGCGTCCGCCCACCACCGCGCCGAAATTGAGCCCTTTCGGATAGGCCGAAACGAAAGCCTCGGGAAACACGACGAGCTCCGCCCCGCCGGCGCACGCCTCAGCTACCAGATGCTCGACCTTATCGAGCGTTGCCTCCCGATCGAAGACGACCGGCGCGCTCTGTACCACAGCAGCTTTTACGATGGCCATGACAACCCCCTTCTCCGATACAGGCCGTATCGACGCAGATCAGTATGACCTGCCGCATGCAGGAGACAAGCTGCCCATCGGCAGGATGGCTATTATGCGAAAAAATTCTTCGCCGTCTTTCTGTCTTGAACGCCGCCATACTGGCGGCCGCCTTCGTACTTTCAGCGTGCGAGCAAGTGCCTGGCACGGAACGGAGAATTAGACAGGCGCGCGAGCCAAGCTAAGTTGGAAAAATTGGAACCTAAAACCAACGCCAGTGGCCGATAACGCGGCCCTGGATGTTTGCATCATCCAAGGGACATTCGTAGCCGTCATATTTCACGTTATCCGACGTTACCCTGACCTTCACCGGCTTATTCCGGGGAATAATCTGAACCCGTTTGAGTACGAGCCCATTTCCGTCATGAACGATAAATATGCCGGGTGGACTCGGAAAACGATCACCAATATCGATCAAGAGACGTTGCCCGGGCATCAAAATTGGTTCCATGCTGTCGCCAATGACATTGACGATCTTTAGTTCGGCTTCCGGTGTCGTACCACGACTACGAACGAGATCACGGGGTATCCGCCAGTGTCGCTTCTCCGCGCCGCTCTGTGGGGACAGGCTGACAGCCTTACGAAGATCAATCTCTTCGATCTTCACGCTGTCTTCGTAGCAGCTAGTTTTAGCATTCGGAATTGATGACAGTGGAAGTTCACCTGTAATATTGAGCCCCGCCAATGCATAGATTTCTTTCAGAGAAATTCCACGCTGCCCAAGGATGGGGATGAGTTTGGTAGTGAAGTCGAGCGGCAAAAATGGCCTCTTAAAGCGATCTTCGTAATGCTGGTAAGAACTTCCATATCCCAAATGGAGATGCTCGGCCATTTCGCGTATCGACATCTGAGCCTGCCGGCGCAGTTGTTTCAAACGTCGTGAGGCGGGCGAAATACTTTGGGACATAAGCTGAGCTTATTCGCCCACACGCAACCGCTCAACGCTTTTTCCATACCGTGAACGCAGAACATTATTACTACGGTCTTACCCACAAAGTGGACATTATTTCTTTCGAAGTGTCTCTAGTCTCCACCTCCCGAAAACTATTAATAGATTGGCGCACATAATGTGTGCGCCAAGGTTCAAATTGCCGCTCCTCGCCTGCAACGTCTATTTCACGACTGGGACGAGCGCAGTCACGGCCGCGAATTGTCCAGCCGGGCAGATATCAACCCGCTCGACGTCAAATACATCCTTGGCAATCAGTCGTTGATCAACGTGGCCCGCGAGCCGTTGCAATTCACCCATCGCATCCACGCTTCCGACCTGTCACAGCGGACGGACACCAAGATGACGAACAAAAGCACCGACGATCTGCCGGGAGCGTACTCGCTAAGCGCGCCCGGAGGTCCCGGAAACCTTCGGCGCGTGCATCGCGCGAGCAACCACGAAAAAATTCCTACGCTATTCCCTGCCGAGCTTCTTCGACTGGGTGGCGAGCGAATGCTCCTTGTGCTTCGCTTCTTCCTCGGGCGTCCATTGGTGCAACAGCGACTTGTCCTGCAGCGAGGTGTCCTGGCCCTTGACCGGGTTAGCGATCGCCTCTTCGAGGCTGTGTGCCCAGATCCATTCCTCGCGCGGGCGGGCTTTCTGGTCTGGCGCCAGGCGATCGAGGCCCCAGAAGATCTCGAGACGGTGGTTATCGGGGTCGTGAAACTCGACCGCGATCTGCGCGCCGGCACGGCGGCGGCCCTCAAAATCAAGCACCACCTTGTGCTTTTTGAGATGCTCGCGGGCGCGCAGCACTTCCTCCAGCGTGTTCACCTCGAAGGCGATGTGGTTGAGCTCGTAATTGTCGCTCGGATTCTCCTTCTTCATCGAGCCGACCAGTGCGATCGAATGGTGATCGGGGCCGCAACGCAGGAAAGCCATGCCGCCCGGAGCCATGTCGTCGGTATAGATGTCGGAGATCTGGAAGCCCATGACCTCAGTATAGAATTTGAGTGACCGCTCGATATCAGCGCAGTTGATTACGATGTGACCGAGTTTGCCGATCTTGAAGGGCATGCGCTCCGACTTCTTGTAGCGCGTCTTTAGTTCTTTGATTTTCGCGATATCGAGCACCATTTAGCCACCCTTAAAACGGTTCATTGATACCAAGTTTAATCAGTGCCGCTTTTAATGTCAGCCTTTGAATCGCCATCAAATTTAAGACCGTTCCTGTCGCACTCATGTACAGCAATCTGGAAATATAGTGCATCCATCAGGCGATCAATGTAACGCGGTGAAACACCCGAGGGGTGGTCTGGTTAAGGATCTTTGGGTGTGATGCAGAAAGTCATCCGTTCGGCATTCAGAAAATCGCCACTCCCTTTCCATTCGAAATTGCGGCTATTGTAGAGGGGGTGTGGCTCGCCCACGAAAATATCTTCTCGTTTGGCAAGGCTGTTGAGTCTCGAATTCTCGGCCAGGATGGCGTGTTATTGGGAAGCGGGATCGTTTTAAGGGGCAGGTAGCGGGTCAATTTGAAATCCCGAGGTTCTTGCCTTGTACCGGCGTTCTGCCATGTTTCAAGGATGGCGAGGTACCGCGCGGTTCACGCCAAGGCATCGCAGAAAAGTGGTGAGGTGGGCCGTCGAATTATTCGTTGTGGACAAGGTTTCGGACCCAACGCCTGAGCGTTATCAGACATATTGTGAAGCTTCAAACTGAGGCGGATAAGCTGAACGCTCAAGAACCGGAGAAAGCCTAGCTGGAATTTTAGTCTACGCATATCTTTTGGGAGCAGTCATTGCCGATATGGTTCCTACAAATATCAGACGCGATATCCCGTCATATCGACATCAGCGACATCAGCGACATCGAGGCTACAAATTACATATTTTTCGTTTTGTACATTCTTTTTGGACTTGCGGTTGTCCTTGGCGCGTATTGGGAAGGCCACCAATTTGATAAACCCAAACAAAAAAGAGGCCGACGCTTATTATTCTTGGCACTTTTAGCTGAGTGGTTGTTTGGGATTTTAATATTCGCCGGTGACGCCCGAATAAACCAATTGCAACGCAACGAGATTATTTCCCTGCAAAAGAGCGCAGCACCACGCAATCTCACGACAGAACAACAACAGACGATTGTCTCGAAACTCAAGCAATTTGCCAGTCAGGGATACGATTTGAGTTTGCCAAATATGCTAGAGCCGGGGTCTCAGTTCGACGCGGAGTTAATCAGCACCTTGAAGGAGGCGGGATGGAAGCTACAATCATTCCAAGGTCGCGGGCCGAAGACAATATTACCTACTGTAACAGCGATAGTTACTGTTGATCTACCATCATCGCCGCCCGATGCAACTAACACTCAGGTATCAATCCCGCAAATCGAAGTCGGGCTAAATCGCGGCGTGGTTGGGGTAAAACTTCCTTTCCAACAAAACAGCACAGCCCAAGTCGTAACTGCTTTGTGGTTGGCGCTAAATGGTGCCAACATCGAAACTAATCTTTTGACGGATTTTTGGACGCCAGATCACGCTGATCCCAACGATAATACGATCCACATCATTATCGGAAGCAAGCCGTAATCACTGCCCAGAGGCTCAATCAGCTCAGCATCGATTACTCCGCACGCTGTTGACGTGGGTCGATACCGATGTGGTCATCATGTGCGATGGATTGTCAGCTGGCAGATATTGGCTGGCCGTTCGCAGTAATCACGTCGCCCGGTGGGAGATTGTTTCTAGACGTATCCAAAACGCACGACGCCAGAAAATCGTCGAGCCACGGGGACTGAAGTTTGGGCCGAAACCGATTATCGGGAACGTTGACCACGAGTGTTTTGACGCCAACTATTTCGCGCGCCTTGTTCGGAGTCACGGCTGATACCCATACGCTCTCTTTGATAAATGACAACTCCCACCTCCTGTTGTTTAGGCGGATCGGGTTAAGGCGATAGACTTTCACTCTTAGCTCGCACCCAACAGTGATACGGTTCGCAGCGGCCCGCGACTTCGACAATATAGGGCACAGATACAGCTACAGCCGTACTTAAGCCCGTCATTGCTTTCGTAGGCAGAGTGATTGAACTTACCACAACAACAGCCGACACAGCGGCAACTATCAGACCGTGGCGCATTCAGTTCTCTCCAGTTGACTAGTCGGGCAGTTCTTATGCACGTTGATACGCGATGCATCGATATAAGCTGCGATTGTTCATCGCCTTAAGCTCCGGGCCACGCATGGATCCAATACGGAACTCTTGCAACACTAATGCCAGAAACCAATCCAGATATGCGACACCGCCCTATTCTATCAACAGACCCCGTGCGATGACGGACTTCGGCCAGCCACGCAATACGTCCCGGGTATTTAAGGCGAATCTTCTCCGTACCAGTCTTCAGCGGTAAACCGTCATTGCTAAAGACGGAAATGTCGGATTTTCGACTTGGGGACACTCGCCGAAAAGACACACCGATACAAACTCTGGTTTTTCTTAACGTCAATGTCGTTGGGATGTTTGAAAAATCTTTTCTCGCTTGCCAAGACCACCCGCTGTAATCGGAGCGACGCTGTCCGTTTCGTAAGTGACTGTACCCCGAAGCCGAACGCGACCATTACAAGCGACCATCGGTGTGATCGATTGAGACGTTGCAGAAAATAAGATACCAAAGAGAGCCAGACCGCCGGAAGCGTATGTGATCTGAAAGAGTAATCGATTACCAGTATGGAATATGAGACGCGACAGCGGGACCGCGTATGTTACGTACGACGATTCGGATCCCTGACTTTGATTAGCGAACCGTAATACATGCTCTTGCCGAAGCGTTAGGCGCTTTCCGAATGAACAGTGTCTGAAGAATGATGCCAGATAACCCGTTCATCTTCCCATATCTCCATGCCCAATCCTTGCGGCTCGTCGATAAGGAGCTTTAGGGCGATCTGTGCCGCGTAGCCATCGGTCGCGCAGTAATGGTTTTCGACCGCGACAATACGGTTTTCGACATCGAGGAAATAGAAACGATAGTCGGCCATAGCGAAAACCTAATCTGGACAACGCTTATGAACCATCAGATATACACCAGCTTAAGAAATCGTTACTGGATAAGACCGAGAACCGTCGAAAGAACTGCGAATTTTTTTCACCAATCGTGTCAACCTCCAACTGGACTGGACTGCCGAAGCACTTCGGGCTTTTACTTTAACTAAGCTATAGAACGCGAGGATGACAATCCGATTAGGAATAGTTGAGACGATGCGGGTGTCGGACACGTAAGTACAAGTCAGTTCGAGCAAGGCACCATGACAGTAATGACGTTCAGAAGGCGGCTGACTCTTTTTCATGTTCTATTAAAGTCGCGATATCAGGCGCATCGGCAAGCCGCCACAGCCGGGCCATCGCTATTCTCCACCAAGGTTGCGGCTCAGAAAAAGCTTCTGAGTACGGAGAATGTCGCGACACACGACGCTCATGTTTCCATACCTCGATAACAAGCCGCTTCTCGTGGACCACGAGAAGGTTGACAGCAATTTTTGCTGCTTGCACGTCGTTACCGCATACGGCGTCCTCAACGCCGGCTATATGATTATGTGTATCGAGGAAATAGAAGCGATAGGCGACCATAGTGAGAAAAAGCTGCCCTAGTTGCCGTTTATTTTTGCATAATGCCGTTAAACGTTCGAACCCGTGTGATAATCGCGCGGGTCCCGAATCGCTACCCACTCTCCCAGCAAGTGTTTTCAAAGAACATAGAACACGCCAATAGTGAACAAACAATTATGCCCGTTACTATCTACTTCTGTTTCGCCGAGCATTTTAGCCTAAAGTAAAGAGTATCCTGACGGGTCTTTCTCTGCTTTCAACCCATCGACTTAGGGACAACTTGAAGAACCTACTCATCGGCGTTCTCGTCGTCGTACTCGTGGCGACGACCGTCGCAACGATCTACTCAAATCGACTTATTGTCGATTAGGCGGCGTCGGGTCTGGTCCAATGGTAACGAACATTGCAATCGCGACTCTAGTCGCGGTGAGGTTCGGCTGGTCGGAGTTGGCCCGTTCCTGCTCGTGGAGCTACCAATTACGATCCTCGCAGCTTTGATTGGAGTCTGGCCCTTCTATATCCAACACCAGTTTGAGAATACCTTCTGAAACCATGACGACGGCTGTACTGTGAGATGATCCGCAGCTCGCGGTTGTGGCGCGGCTTATGCTGTTGCAGAGCCACGGATACGCGCGGATGGTTCTTTGGGATGAGAAGCGGCGGCGCCATATTTCCTTTTGCGAGATGCAAACCGTTACCTCCGTGACGGGGATTGTATGAAACTACGGGAAATTGCGACTCAATTCCGTCTTCGTAACGAATAGCTGACTCAATGTCGCATCCATGCACGTAGCAGTGTATTCAAACGGAACGGCGACTATCGATCACGCTCGTCACCGCATGCAGCCCGGTTGCGCCTCGCGAACTGGTCGACCTTGGCATAGCGGGGAATTTGATGTTACGAGCTGCAAGAGGATGCCGGGTCAAATCTAACTACGTTTGCCGAGTTTAACGAGCAATGCGCAGTGCAGCGGCTGAACAAATTCCAAATAATTCATAACAACTGCCTTTTCGAATCTAACTTGCGATAACTCTGAATTATCAGTCAAGACTGGAGCGGCACCGACCGGCGCTATCTGATGATTCTGGACTACGGCTTCTGGTTCCGTGCTATCGCCATGGAATTGGGATCATACCGCGGTAGAATTGCGCAGTATCAGCACCTGCATTAACTTCCTTAATCCTTTGACCGGAGTTAATACGTATGTCCATCGCCCAAGATGTATTGCCCGCCCGCTTCCGCGACGTGGCCGAGCTCGAGGATTTCATGACCGCGCCATCGCCGGTGCTCGCGGCCGAATTCGGTGCGCTGCAGGGCGACCTCATCATCCTCGGCGTCGGCGGCAAGATGGGCCCGACCCTGGCGCGCATGGCAAAGCGCGCGGCGCCGAAGAAGCGCATCATCGGCGTCGCCCGCTTCAGCGAGAGAGGCCTGCGCGACAAGCTGACCGACTGGGGCATCGATTGCATCGAGGCCGATCTGTTGGACCGCCAGCAGATCGAAAAGCTGCCCAAGGCGCCTAACGTCGTCTTCATGGCCGGGCGTAAATTCGGCGCCACCGGCAACGAGGATTTGACCTGGGCGATGAACGCCTTTGTGCCGGCGCTGGTCGCCGAGGCATTCGGCAAGTCGCGCATCGTCGCCTTCTCGACTGGCAACGTCTATCCCTTCGTCAATGTGAAAGAGGGCGGCGCCACCGAGGCTGTGCCGCCGGGCGCGTCGGGCACCTATGCCAATTCCTGCATCGCGCGCGAGGCGATGTTCCAGTATTTCTCGCGCACTCTCGGCAATCCCGGCCGCATCATTCGGCTCAACTACGCGATCGACATGCGCTATGGCGTGCTGCACGACATCGGGACCCAGGTCTTCGCCGGCAAGCCAATCGACCTGACTGCGGGGCATGTCAACGTGATCTGGCAGGGCGACGCCAACAGCATGGTGCTGCGTGCCTTCGGCCATTGCACCACACCGTCGACCCCGCTCAACCTCACCGGCCCCGAAGCACTGAGCGTGCGCGTGCTGGCGGAAAGCTTCGGCCACCGCTTCGGCAAGAAGGCGCAATTCACCGGCAGCGAAGCCCCCGATGGCTGGCTCATCAACAGCGCCGCGGCGATGCGCCTCTTCGGCTTGCTAAGCGTGACGGTCGCTCAGATGATCGAGTGGAACGCCGATTGGATCGAGCGCGGCATGCCGAGCCTCGGCAAGGAAACCCATTACAACACCCGCGATGGTGCCTTCTAAGCCGACAGCGACGACCGATGCGCCGCTGAGCGCGGCGGAGCTCGGCCAGGCCGAGGCGCTGGTCGCCGAGGCGGGCTGGAACCAGACCCTCGCCGATTGGAAAATCTTCCTCGATTTCGGCACCGTGCGAACCGCCCGGGCGGAGGGTCGCGTGGTCGCCACCGCGGCAAGCCTGCCCTATGGCGGGAGCTTCGCCTGGATCAGCATGGTGCTGGTCGCGGGATCCCATCGCCGGCGCGGTCTTGCCACCGCATTGCTGAAACGCTGTGTCGAGGATTTGACGGCTGTCGGACTGATTCCGATTCTCGACGCGGCGCCGGCGGGGCGCGAGGTCTATCTCCCGTTGGGATTTCGCGATAGCTGGTGCTTTACCCGGCTCGCTATGCCGGCCAGCCGGCGCAAACCGGTAGCCCCACCCCTGCCGGCGGGAATTGAGATCGGGCCGATCGACGATGCGATCTGGCCGGATGTCTGCACCTGCGACGCCGCAAGCTTCGGTGCCGCGCGCCCCGAGGTGCTGGCGCGGCTGCGCCGGCGAGTTGCCGGATGCGATCTCGCCGCCCTGAACCAGGGCCGCGTCGTCGGCTTCATGCTGGCGCGCGACGGCAGGCTCGCAACCCAGCTCGGTCCGGTGATCGCCGACGACGAGACGATTGCACAAAATCTCATCGCGCACGGACTTGCCGCGGCGCCCGGGCCGCTCTGCCTCGACGTCCCCGACAGCAAACCTGGTCTCCGCGCCTGGCTCGAAGCCCAGGGTGCGAGCGCGGTGCGTCCCTTCATCCGCATGGCTCTGGGGCGCGATCGCGGCTTCGACGATCCGGCGACGATCTCCGCCGTCGCCGGGCCGGAGCTTGGCTGAAAAGAATAAGGCCGGCTTGCGCCGGCCTTATCCGCGTTTCCTCAATCGTGCCGGGCTAGTAGAGCTTCGGCAGATGCAGATCCGGCGGCATCTTGATGCTCTTATCGAGGAACTCATTGGTATAGGCAGTCTTGACGTCATAGGCCTGGTCGATGCCGACGTAATCGGAGACCAGCTTGTAGTCGTTCTGCATTCGCTGATCGTTGAACCAGCCCAGCGCCACGTTGCGTGAGGTCTCGTCGCTCATCAGCACGGTAACCAGATACCAATTGGTCAGCTCGTTCTCGTAGATCAGCGCGCCATTCGCCTCGACCAGCGCGTGGACGCACGGCTCCGGCGTCTTAACGCAATCGCCGAAGGCCCTTTGCGTGATCTTGACGAATTTGGCGGCGGTGTCGCGATTGGCCTTGAGCCATGCACCGTTGGCGATGATGGCATTGCCATAGGGGTTAACGCCGGCATCCTTCCAGGCGAGATAGCCCATGTCGTCGCCGAGCTCGCGCGCGAAGACGTGATGGATATTGTAGAACGAGGTCGTCGCGTCGATCGCGTGCGATTTCAGCGCCGAGAGCTTGGCATTGGCGTCGATATTGACCCAGGTGACGGAGTTGGGATCCATGCCGTTGGCCTTGGCCAGCGCCGGCCATAGCGTGCGGGCGCCGTCACCCGCCGGATTGCCGATCTTCTTGCCGGCGAGATCCTTGACGCTCTTGATGCCGGAGCTCTTCAGCCAGTAGAGCCCTTGCGGCGAATTGGCGTAGACGTCCATCACGCCGACCAGATCCAAACCCTTGCCGCGGAAATAGAGCACGCCGGCCATGTCGGAGAGACCGAGCTGCGAGCTGCCGGCGCCGACCTTCTGCGCCGAGGCGGCCGAGCCGCGCCCGGTCTCGAAATCGACGTCGATGCCGGCGTCTTTGTACCAGCCCATTTTCTGCGCATAGAAATAGGGCGAATGGTCGCCGCCGGCGACCCAGTTCAACGTGAAGGTCAGCTTTTGCGGCGCATCGGCGGCGTGGGCGGTCGCGGCGCAGAGTAGCGCCGCCGACAACCCGGCCAGCGCGACAGCAGCGAGTTTCGCTCGAAACACGGTCATGGAGCCTCCCTGAAATCATGAGACCGGGAGCTATGTGCCGTGCCCGGTCGGTTGGATCGACGATATGAGCGACCTCCCGCACTGTCAATCTTGGGCCGCCGCCATGCGTTGACAGTGCCACGGCTTCCGAAGATCGTAGGGATGAGGCGAGAATGAGTATGAGCGGCGCGCGCTGGATCGATTGGCCTTCGGAGGTGCTGGCGGCGCTACGGCGCGGCCTCGTCATCCCGGCGCATCCGCTGGCACTCGACGCGTCGCGCAAATTCGACCCGCGACGACAGACCGCCATCACCCGCTATTACCTCGATGCCGGTGCCGGTGGGTTGGCGGTCGGCGTCCATACCACGCAATTCGCCATCCGCGAGGTCGGGCTCTACAGGCCGGTGCTCGATCTCGCCATGCAGAGCGCCACGGTCTGGGCGAAAAAGCCGCCGGTGATGATCGCAGGATTCGCCGGCAAGACCGCGCAGGCGATTGCCGAGGCGCAGACCGCGCGCGGCCTTGGCTATCACGCCGGGTTGCTGTCGCTGGCGGCGATGAAGGGCGCGTCGGAGGACGATCTCATCGCCCATGCGCGCGCGATCGCCGCCGAGATTCCGCTGATCGGCTTCTATCTCCAGCCGGCGGTGGGCGGCATTGTCCTGCTGGCCTCGTTCTGGCGCCGCTTCGCCGAGATCGAGAACGTCGTCGCCATCAAGATCGCGCCCTTCAACCGCTACCGCACGCTCGACGTGCTGCGCGGCGTGGTCGAGGCCGGCGCCGCCGAGCGCATCACGCTCTACACCGGCAATGACGACCACATCGTGCTCGATCTGCTGACGCCTTTTACCCTGACGGTGAAGGGCAAGCCCTCCACCTTGCGCATCAAGGGCGGGTTGCTCGGCCATTGGAGCGTCTGGGTCAAGCGCGCGGTCGAGTTACTCGACCGCATCCATGCGGCAGGCGACGACGCGGCGAAAATCAAGACGCTGCTGGCGCTGGATTCTCAGGTCACCGATTGCAACGCCGCCATCTTCGACGTCGCCAATGATTTCCACGGCGTCATCGCCGGCTGCCACGAGATCCTGCGCCGCCAGGGCCTGCTGGCCGGCATCTGGTGTCTCGATCCCAAGGAAACGCTCGGCCCGGGCCAGATGGCGGAGATCGACCGCATCTGCGCGGCCTATCCCGCGCTCAACGACGATGATTTCGTCCGCGCCAATCTGCAGCGCTGGCTTGCCTGAACCAGAGTGTGGTTCCGTACGCGAGCTTTGCCTTAGGATAGGCCAACGACAAAAGCGGTTCGGGGAGGCGGTTTGACGCGAAATCCTGACTCGATGTGGCGCTACGGCGCCGCGGTGCTGAGCCATCTGCTGCTTGTGGTGGCGTGGTACCTCTTTGTCGTCATCGGCAAGGTGCCGTCCTTCGTCATGCCGACGCCCTACGCGACCATTCACGCGCTATTGGTGCCGAATTACCGCTGGCTCGAGAACATTCGGGCGACCGGCATCGAGATCTTCGCCGGCTATGCCCTGGCGGTGGTGGTCGGCATCACGCTGGCGCTGATCTTCTCCTGGTTCCGGCGCATCGAGATGATCGCCATGCCCCTGCTGGTCAGCCTCAACATGATCCCCAAGGTGGCGCTCGGCCCGCTAATCATCGTCTGGTTCAGTTACGGCATCGGCCCCAACATCATGATGGCCTTCGCCATCTGCTTCTTTCCGATCGTGCTGACCACGGCGCGCGGCTTGCGCGAGGTCGAGCCCGATCTGCTGGATCTGGTGCGGACCTTGAAAGGCTCGCGCTGGCAGATTTTCGTCAAGATCCAGCTTCCCGGCGCGCTGCCCTACATCTTCGCCGGCATGAAGGTGGCGACCATTCTCGCCGTCGCCGGAGCCGTCGTCGGCGAGTTCCTGGGATCCGACCGCGGTCTAGGCTATCTCATGCTGCAGGTGCAGGTGACGCTCGATACCGCAGCGATGTTCATGGCGGTGATCCTGATCACCATCATCGGCATGCTGCTCTACGGGCTCGTCATCGGCCTCGAGCGCATCCTCGTCGTGCGCGACGCGCGCATCCCATAATCGGCGATGGACGACCCGTTCATCCATATCACCGGGCTGAAGAAGATCTATCGCGGGCGCGGCGCGGAATTCCTCGCCGTCTCCGAGGTCAGCTTCGACGTCGCGGCGGGCGAGTTGGTGGCGCTGGTCGGCCCCTCGGGCTGCGGCAAGACCACCTTGCTGAAGATTCTGGCCGGCCTGCAGCCCTATGATTCCGGCACGGTGCGCATCGGCTCGGCCGGGCAATCCTTCGATCCGGCGCGCGACATCGGCATGGTGTTCCAGCAGCCGCTGCTGCTGAAATGGCGCCGCGTCCTTGAAAACGTGCTGCTACCCGCCGAGATCCTGGGCCTGCCGATGGCGGCCAGCCGCACACGGGCGCGCGATCTCTTGGCGCTGGTCGGCCTCAAGGGCGCCGAGGATAAATATCCCTACGAGCTGTCAGGCGGCATGCAGCAGCGCGCCTCGATCGCGCGAGCCCTGCTGCACGACCCCAAGCTCATCCTGATGGACGAGCCCTTCGGCGCGCTCGATGCGCTGACCCGCGAGCACATGAACCTCGAGCTGCAGCGCATCTGGCGCGAGAGCCGCAAGACCATCGTCTTCGTCACTCACGGCGTTCCCGAGGCGGTGTTCCTCGGCACCAGGGTAGTGGTACTGACCGCCGGTCCGGCGCGCATGGCGGATAATTTCGAGGTCGAGCTACCCTCGCCCCGCCCGCTCAGCATCAAGACCAGCGAGAAATTCGGCGCTTACGCCGAGCGCATCTACCGCCTGCTCGGCATGGTTTAGGAGAAGAAGAATTATGGCTACGCAACGCCTCGGCATCGTCATGAACGGCGTAACCGGACGGATGGGGATGAACCAGCATCTCATCCGCTCCATCGTCGCCATCCGCGCCCAGGGCGGCGTCGCACTCAAGAATGGCGACCGGGTGATGCCGGACCCGATCCTGGTCGGCCGCGATGCCAGCAAGCTCGAGCGCCTGGCGCGGGCGCATGGCATCGATCGCTGGACCACCGATCTCGATGCCGCGCTGAAGGATCCCGAGGACCGGCTGTTCTTCGACGCGGCGACCACCAAGCTGCGCGCGAAGCTGCTGCGCCGCGCCATGGCGGCGGGCAAGGACATCTATTGCGAGAAGCCGGTCAGCGAGACACTCGCCGACGCGCTCGACCTCGTCCGCGCGGCGAAAAAAGCCGGCATCAAGCACGGCGTCGTGCAAGACAAGCTCTTCCTGCCCGGGTTGCTGAAGGTGAAATCGCTGATCGATTCCGGATTCTTCGGCAAGATTCTGTCGGTACGCGGCGAGTTCGGCTATTGGGTGTTCGAGGGCGATTGGCAGCCGGCCAACCGGCCGTCCTGGAACTACCGCAAGAAGGACGGCGGCGGCGTCATTCTCGACATGCTGTGCCATTGGCGCTACGTGCTCGACAATCTATTCGGCGCGGTCGAATGCGTCTCCTGCCTGGGCGCGACGCACATCCCGAAGCGATGGGACGAGACGGGCAAGCCCTATAAGGCCGATGCCGACGACGCGGCCTATGCGACCTTCCAGCTCGCCGGCGGAATCATCGCGCAGATCAACAGTTCGTGGTGCACGCGGGTGCGGCGCGACGATCTGGTGACCTTCCATGTAGATGGCACGCTCGGCTCGGCGGTCGCCGGATTGACCAAATGCTGGAGCCAGGCGCGCGTCAACACGCCGCGGCCGGTGTGGAACCCGGACGTGCCGCAGCCGATCGATTTCTACAAGACATGGAGCGAGGTGCCCGACACCGCCGCCACCGAGAACGGCTTCAAGGTCGAGTGGGAGCTCTTCATCTGTCACCTCTTCGAAAACACGCCGTTCAAATGGAATTTGCTCGAAGGCGCCAAGGGCGTGCAGCTCGCCGAGGCCGGCCTTAAGAGCTGGAAGGAGCGGCGCTGGATCGATATCCCGATGCTCAAAGCATGAGCATGCCGACCCTCACTCTGCCGGTCGCGGGCGGAAAGCTTGTCGCCTATGCGATGAAGCCGCCGCGAAGCTTTCCCGCCGGCAAGCCGCCCTTCAACCGCATCGCCTATGCCGCGGCGCATGTCGTCGCCGATCCGCTGGCCGCGGTGGACCCGTCGAGCGAGGCGGCAGTGGATTGGGAGCGCACCATCGCCTTCCGCCGCTACCTCTGGTCGCTGGGATTAGGCGTGGCCGAGGCGATGGACACGGCGCAGCGCGGCATGGGGCTCGACTGGCCGCGCTCGCTGGAATTGATCCGCCACAGCCTCGATGCGGCGAAGCACGTGCCGGGCGCCATGATCGCCTCGGGCGCCGGCACCGATCAGCTCGAGCCCGGGCCCAGCGTCACCATCGACCAGGTGATCGCCGCCTATGAGGAGCAATGCGCGGCGATCGAGAAGCTCGGCGGACACCTCGTGCTGATGGCAAGCCGCGCCTTGGCCAAATCCGCGCGAACGCCCGAGGATTACGCCGAGGTCTATGGCCGCGTGCTGCGCCAAGTGAAAGAGCCCGTCATCATCCACTGGCTCGGCGACATGTTCGACCCGGCGCTGGCGGGCTATTGGGGCCGTGCCGCCACCGAGCGCGCAATGGATGTCGCGCTCGCCATCATCGCCGAGCATGCGGCGAAGATCGACGGCGTCAAAATCTCGCTGCTCGACAAGGACAAGGAGATCGCCATGCGCCGCCGCCTGCCGAAAGGCGTGCGCATGTATACCGGCGACGATTTCAACTATGCCGAGCTGATCGCCGGCGATACGCAAGGACATTCCGACGCGCTATTGGGGATTTTCGGTGCGATCGCGCCGGCGGCAGCTGCGGCCTTGGGCGCCTTGAGCCGCGACGACACGGCAGGCTTTCATGCCGTCTTCGCGCCGACCGTGAATCTGTCGCGCCACATTTTCGAGGCGCCGACACGGTTCTACAAGACCGGCATCGTCTTCATGGCCTATCTCAACGGGCTGCAGGATCATTTCACCATGGTCGGCGGCCAGGAAAGTGCGCGCTCGACATTACATCTTGCCGAATTATTCAGGCTTGCCGACGCCGCCGGGCTGCTCGGCGATGCGGAGCGGGCGGCGAGCCGCATGCGCATCATCATGGCCGCGCACGGGGTGGCGTGATGCGCGATTTCAGCCGCGACCTCGACGGCCTCGCCATCAACACCATCACGGTCAAGTCCTGGTCGCTCGAGCAGACCATCGAAGGCTGCGCCCGCGCCGGCATCAAGGCGATCGCGCCGTGGCGCGACCGGCTGCAGGAATGCGGCATCGCCCGCGCGGCAAAATTGCTGCGCCAGCACGACATACGGGCAACCGCGCTGTGCCGTGGCGGCATGTTCACCGCCGCAGATGAATCGCTGCGCCGCGCCGCGCTCGACGACAACCGCCGCGCCGTCGACGAGGCGGCTCGCATCGATGCCCTATGCCTGGTGCTGGTGGTGGGCGGGCTGCCGCCAGGCTCGCGCGACCTCGCCGGCGCCCGGGCGCAGGTCAAGGACGGCCTCGCCGCGCTGTTGCCCTATGCGCGCGAAGCCGGCATTCCGCTCGTCATCGAGCCGCTGCATCCGATGGTCGCGGCCGACCGGGCCTGCGTCAATACGCTGCGCCAGGCCAACGATCTCTGCGATGCGCTTGGCGACGGCATCGGCATCGCGGTCGACGTCTATCACGTCTGGTGGGATCCCGAGCTCGAGCACGAGATTGCCCGCGCCGGCAAGCGTATCGTCAGCTATCACGTCTCCGACTGGCTGGTGCCGACCACCGATCTGCTGCTCGACCGCGGCATGATGGGCGACGGCGTCATCGATCTGCGCCGCATCCGCGGCTGGGTCGAGGCCACCGGCTACGCGGCGCCGTGCGACGTCGAGATTTTCTCGACCAAATGGTGGCGGCGCGATCCCGCCGAGGTGCTACGCATCTGCATCGAGCGCCACCACACGGTGGTTTGATCCGCATGGCCGACGCGATCTATGACGGGATCATCCTCGGCGCCGGCCACAATGCGCTGATCCTGCAAGCCTATCTCGGCAAGGCCGGGCTCAAGGTGCTGGCGCTCGAATGCAAAGCCGTGGCGGGCGGTGGGCTCAGCACGTTGGAAGACCCACGATATCCGGGCTTCCTGCACAACACGCATTCCTTCTTCCAGCGCGCCTTGATGCAGATGCCGTGGTATGCCGATCTCGAGCTCGACCGTCACGGCGCGCGCTATATCGAGCCCGAGCTCAACGTCACGCTGCTGACCGGCGACGGCCGCGCGCTCGAATGGTGGACCGCGATCGAGCGCACCATCGCCTCGTTCGAGGAATTCAGCCGCAAGGACGCCGCCACCTTGCGCCGCTGGCACGATGAATTCGCGCCCATCCTGCGCGACATCCTGGTCTGGGAGGGCCGCTCGCCGCCGCTACCGCCGGAGGAGCGCCGTGCCCTGTTGCAGCGCAGCGCCGCCGGCCGCCGGCTGCTTGAGGTGAGCGCGCTATCACCACTGGAATTCGTCCATCGGGAATTCGAGCATCCCACGGTCAAGGCCGGGCTCTTGTTCTTCAACGGGCTGCGCGAGGTCGACCTGCGCGTGAAGGGATTCGGCCACCATATCGCGGCATTGTTGGCAAGCCCGGCCAAGGCGCAGATGTCGCGCGGCGGCACGGCGGCGCTGGCCCGCGCGCTCGAGGCGGCGGTGCTGGAGGCGGGCGGCGACCTTCGCCTGCTGACCAAGCCCAAACGCATCCTGGTCGAAGCTGGCCGCGCAATCGGCATCGAGACCATGGCGGGCGAGCGCATCGAGGCGCGGCATTTCGTCGTCTCCTCGCTCAACCCGCATCAGACTTTTCTCGATCTGCTCGACGCAGCCGATCTGCCGCGCGAGATCCGCGATCTCGCGTCGCGCTTCCAGTACAACCTCATCGCCCCGCTCTTCTCGCTCAACCTCAATCTGCGCGAACCGCCGCGCTATAAGGCCACTGCGCGCTATCCCGAACTCGACCGCGCCTTCATGGTCATCATGGGGCTCGATCATGTCGATCAATATCCCGAGATCATCCGCCATCACGAGGCGGGAACCATCCCGCCGACCGTGATGTGGGGCGCCTGCCCGACGCTGTTCGATCCGAGCCAGGCCCCGGCCGGGATGCATACCGGCTTCATGTGGGAGAAGCTGCCCTATCGCCTGGGCGGCGACCCGGGTAGCTGGGACAAGGCGCGCGGCGCGCATGGCGCGGCGATGCTCGATCTCTGGCGCCGCCACGCGCCCAATCTCGTCGATTCCGTCATCGACAGCTTCACCCGCTCGCCGCTCGATACCGAGCGCAGCCTGCCCAATATGCGCGAAGTCGATCTGCTGGTGGGATCGTTCGGCGCCGGCCAGATCGGCTACAACCGCCCCTTCCCCGGCGCCGGCCATTACCGCGCGCATCTCGGCGGGCTTTACCTCTGCGGCTCGAGCAGCCATCCCGGCGGTAATATCACCGGCCTGCCCGGCTATAACGCGGCACAGGTCATCCTCGGCGATCTCGGTATCGTTGCAGCATGGGCGCCGTCGCCGATCGGCCCACGCCTGGCGGCGCTGTTGCCATAAGAAGCACCGCAAACATGAGGCATCATTAGGTCGTCTTTGGACGGCGATGAGTTGCTTGAATTCGGGCGATTTCTTATAGAAGGCGCCGTATTTTGAACTGAGTTAGTCAACTGACGAGCTGCCCTATTCGGAAGTTAAAATCCCGGACCCGATACAATCGAGAGTCAAATTCCCTTATTGTGGCAATCTGAATGCCCAGTGCCAACTTATGCGTCCGAGAGGCTAAAGGCGTCTAAAGCGAGCCCTTGAGGCTGGCGCCGGCCTTGAAGCGAACGCCCTTGCTCGCATTGATCTTGATCGCTTCGCCGGTGCGCGGATTGCGGCCCATGCGCGCGGCGCGCTTGCTAACTTTAAAGGTGCCAAATCCTGGCATGCTGAACTTTTCGTCTTTACGCAACTCGCCCGCGATGGTTTCCGTGATGGTATCGACTGCGGCGTCGGCATCGACTGCGCGCATGCCGGTCGCCTTCAACGCTTCGATGAGATCTTGTTTGCTCATGATTGTATTCCCCTTCTCTCTATGCTGCGCTCCCAGTTGAACGCGAACTAAAAACACGTGTTTCCCATTACACGACGGCATATCGCAGGTCCAATGAAACCTGCATTTATTCAAAGAATTTCTGGGTTTTCGAGTCGCGGCCTGACCGCGAGTCGCACGCCTGCTATGCTCGCGACTCATGGCGGAAAAACGAGTCAAAGTCCGGCGACCGGCCACACCTCTAAGGATTGGTCATAGTATTTATCTGCGGAGCAGCAAACATGGGACACGAGTTCACACGGAACACTTCCTCTCGGGAAGAGTGGAAACCACAACCGTCATCGCAAAGATGGAGGTGTTTCGCCTCGCTACGTTCGCGAGATCCTGAACCTCACATACATATCAACGCAATTGCTCGCGATGATTCTGGCAGGGCGACAGTCCGCTGATCTTACTCTCGATGAACTCATCGCCTGCCGAGCGAAGCAGAGTAGAAGTACGCGGCACGCGCTGGCGGGGTGGCGACATCGGCGTCGGTAACATCAACTGCTGCTAAGTCGATCACAGGTATTAGGTAGCAAGCACACCTAAAACATCGGGGTTGAGGTCGGGCTTAGCCGGACTTGGCTTCTGGGGATACTTAAGCGTCTAGGCGCATATCACTGGGGCGGCATTGACGGTTAGGCATCGTGGGGAACAATCCCGATATAGTAGCTAAAGTCGTTCTAAGTGCGCTCGCCATAGCTGTGGCGTTTTTGTTGTTTGTGGCGCAATGGCTTAGGTGAATGCCTCGACCGAATCGGCATAGGCAGCAGGGTAGTGTCTGCAGACACTTGTCCCTACCGCAAACTCAAACTCGGACATAGTGGTTGATGCAGCCCTCCGAGAACGGGTAGAGAGACAATACGGCCGATCCCCTGAGTGGGACGAGGAATTGGTGCATCTTTAGTCAATGACAGGTGTGTTCGGACCTCGTTGTAGTAGGTCGCGTAGGATTTCAGAAGACGGCGCAGATGCTGCTCACCGAACACGACAACGTGGTCTAGGCACTCCCGGCGAATAGAGCCAATGAGCCGCTCGACATAGCCGTTCTGCCATGGGGACCGCGGTGCGATCGGATGGTCCCTTATGCCCATCGCGGTGCAACTGGGAGGTATTCGGACGAAACAACCACCGGCGACGCTGTCGATCTTACGATCTTCCCGACCCCGATATGGCACGAGCTGGATGGCGGTCCGGGCAAAACGCGGATATCAGCGCTAATGAGCTCTACAATTCGGATCTGAATCGCGCGTTGGGCGCGATCCGCGCTCGCGTCTTTGCTATGCCCTCGGAAACCGATCTCTATTTTCCCGTTGAAGATGTCCGCCGTAACGTCGCCAAGATAAAAAACGCGGAGTTGCGTCCAATTCCGTCGCTTTGGGGACATCGAGCTGGAAATCCGCACCAAAGTACCGAGGACGCTCGCTTTATCTTTCAACAAGTCCGGGAATTGTTGGCGTAGTTCTATATGACAGTCATCGTACTAAGCGCGATGACGGCGTCAGCGTTTGACGGATAACCGGCAATTATCTGCTGCTCGCGCGCCAATAATTAGCAGTTATCGGTCATTCAATGAGCCGAACTCGCGCAGCCCGCCGAAGAGGCGCACGGTTAACACCGAAGATGCACAAACGCTGTAGCTAGGCCGTAGCGTGGTCGACGCGTACTGACTTAATCTTAGCAAGCCTGGCGCGAAGTTTCTGCTGAGAACGCCATAAGTCGTGACTATCCTGCATATGTAAGAAAAGATCAGGCACCGCGCCAGTCAGCTTACAAAACAAAAGTGCCATGTCTGCCGTTACTCGTCCCGTTCCATTCAGAACGGCATAGAGCGCTGGACGAGTGATCCCCATAGCGCGTGCTGCCTTAGCAACCGGCACCTTCACCTGCTCTAAGAGAACCTCTCGCATCAGCTCACCAGGATGCACCGGCGCGGTCTGGAGAGGTCGCTTAACCTGATATTCCGTCATTATCCTGTTCTCCCATAAGGCGGGCAGAAGAGCCCTCAGTGATACTGTTCTAAATCGACTCGGACTGCGTTTCCGTCTTTCCACTCGAATGTTATGGCCCAGGGGCCATTGACGTGGATTGAGTACCGCTGTGGCTTACCTTTCAATGGATGAAAATCGAACCCAGGCTGGTTGAGTTCCTGCAAAGTTGTTGCCGCGTCTAGAGCTGCGAGCTGTATGCGAGCCCGCTTTTGGAGATCGGGTTTTACCTTGCCGGTTCGGCCCGTCTCGAAAAGCTCCTTAAGGCCCTTGTGGAGGAGGCTCTGGAGCATGTCTATGATGTATAGCGTTACTATTCACATGTCAAGTGTTTCTATACATGTGCCTAACGTAAGCTATTATAAAAAGGGAAGCTGCTCGAACCGGCAATTATCGGGCTAGAAAATCACGCCACGCACATGGTTACATCAGCGCAGTGGCGTCGCGTAATGCCGGAAAGACGTCGCCTAACAGCGCGTGCGGCCAGGGAACAGCGAGCGCCTGGTCGAAGATCGCCCAGCAGAACAGCGCGGTCACGGCGCCGACGATCGCCGCGCGCGGCCACGGCTCGCCGAAATTCAGCCGCATATAGCCGAGCGAGAAGACGCCGATCGCCGGAATGAAACCGATGACCGCGACCAACCCAAGGAAGCCACCAAGCCAGAGAAAATGGCTGAAGGCGCGCCGCATGACCACTGCTCCGGCCAGATTAGAGCGTGCTCCCCGGGCGCGTGCCTTAGCGAGAATCCCTTCCTCCGGCGCGACGACGCCGAATAGCTCGGTTGCAAAGTTGAGCGTCGCCGCGATCAGTGCCGCGATGCACGCGGTCTGCGGCACCAACCGATCGGTGGCCGGCCAGCCTTGCGTGTCGATCAGCGCCGCGATGATAATGGCAGCGATCCCCAACGTCACCCCCGCCTGAAGGTTAAAGCGTGGTCGCGCCCCACCGACTTTGTGCAGGTCGCTGAGGATGCGCAGGACGATCCCGCGCATCGGCCGATAGAGCGCCCACAAGATCAGAACGCCGATGCAGACAACTACCGGTCTAAGCATCCATGCGGCGCCATAGAGATTGGTCGAAATGAAGAGATAACGTTCGAAGATTGCGCCGATGACCAGGCCTAGGATGAGCGGAGGCCGCGGCCAGTCAAGATGCTTCATGCCCCAGCCGATGACGCCGAAACCGAGCAGCGAGAAAAGATCACCCCAGCCGCGCGAGCCTTGGAAAGCGGCGACAAAGACAATCGGCAGGACGATGGGCAAGAGGATTTCGGGACGTACACTGGCCAGCCGCGCCAGCCAACGGCTACAGCATACACAGATTGCGGCGCCGAGCACGTGACCCAGCGTCAGACTCCAGATGATCGTATAGGTGACATCCAAATGTTTGGTGAGCATCTCGGGACCTGGCACCAACCCGTGCATCAGGAACGCGCCCAGCAATAAAGTCATCGAAGCACCCGCCGGCACGCCAAAAGCAATGGTCGGAACGAGATGTCCGCCCTCCTTGGCGTTGTTAGCGCTCTCGGGCGCGATCACACCGCGCACATCACCGGTGCCAAAACTTTCTGCGTTGCGCTCAGTCCGTTGTGCGTAGCCATAGACGATCCAGTCGATCACCGCCGAACCGATACCGGGGATCGTGCCGAGCGCGGTACCGAGTGCGCTGCAGCGCAGGATGAGCCCGCGATGCCGCCACACGTCGCGCACCCCCTGCCATTGGCTCGACAACGTGATGCGGCCGCCGCCCTCGCCGGAGATGCGTCGTCGCTCGATCGCCATGTCGGCCAGTTCGGGCACGGCGAAGATGCCGAGTGTCACCGGAATCAGCGGTAAGCCGTCCCAAAGATAAAGTGAGCCGAACGTCCAGCGCAGCGTACCGGCTTGGCTCCCCGAGCCGATCATCGCCAGCATCAGGCCGAAGGCGGCGACCGTCAGGCCCTTGAGCGGCGCGCGGCTGCTCAAGGTCGCGACCATCGACAGGCCGAAGATGCTGAAGGCGAGCAGCTCCGGTGAGCCGATCGCAAGCAGCGCCGGCCGCAGCAACGGTAGCGTCAACGCCAAGATCAGCGCGCCAAACACCCCGCCGAACAGCGAGGCGGCAAAGCCTGCGCCAAACGCCCTGCCCGCTTCGCCCTTGCGCGCCATCGCGTGGCCGTCGAGCACCGTGGCCGCGGCACCGACCGTACCCGGTACGCCGAAGAGGACGGCAGGAATGAGATCCGAGGTGGTCGTCACCGCCGCCATGCCGAGCAGCAGCGCAAAGGCGGATTGCGCATCGAGGTTGTAGGTGAAGGGAATCAGGATCGCTAACGCCACGACCCCACTCAATCCCGGTACGCAGCCGATCGCGAGGCCAATCAATACGCCACTCACCAACATCAGCAGATGCATCGGCTCGGCCAGCGCGACCAGCGCGTCGAGCGCCATGTGCAGCATGTTGACGGGCATCGATCAGAGCGGCTGAATGCTCGGTCGGATGGTCACCATTTTGCGACGAGTTCCGGCGCAAAAATCGGTCGCCAATCCTGACCATCGGACACAACACGATCGTGCGGCCGGACGCGACGGTAGGTTTCGGGATCGGTGGCCGGTGGGCTTTCGCCTCGCTCCACTGCAGTCATGGCGTCGAGCAACATGCGGCGCATGGTGACAATTGGCATGTCGGAATTGCCGAGATATTCCTTGGAGCGGTCGACGATTGGCCCCATGCCTTCCTGAAGCGCGAAGTCTTGTGTATTAATACCCTTAATGCCCGTGAAGGTTTGCGTCTTCTGAATCTGACGGTCGATCATGAAGTCATTAGAAAGATTGCGCTTCAGTCGGAAGGTACCGGGAATAATATCGTCCTTGCCGCGCCCATAATCGGCATCGACCGCATCCTTGTATTCATCTGTGAAACGGACCGAGGCGTCATAGGCGTACCCCCAATTGAAGACACAAGTGTGCTCATCGTCGATCGGCACCCAGATATGTCCATCGAGGCGGGGAACTTTCGACGGCTTGCCGACCCGCGTCATTGTATTGGCACGCATCTGCTGCGCCGGCATAACGTAGTGATAGACGCGCACATAACGGCCATCCACGCCGGCGTCGCGCATCGACACATAGGCATAGCCGTAATCGGCGGGTTGGATCTCGATTCGCGGCGCGCCGTCGCGATTGCGCAACAACTTCGTATCGCCGAGACGGTTGTTGTGCAGAAACGACGAATGCGCGGTATCGAGCCCGCCTTCGAGCGCCTGAAGGTAATTGCATTCTTCAATCGTCTTGCTGAGGTGTCGATGTGTCGAGGGTGCCCGGGTCCACTCATAATCGGGCGGTGCGGGCATCGCGGCAGGTGGACCGAGATAAGCCCAGATCAAGCCCCCTTTCTCGATCGTCGGGTAGTGCTTGATCCTCACCTCGGATTTGAGCGGTGTGTCCGCCGGCTCGGTCGGCATGTCGACACAATGGCCGTCAGCGTCGAACTTCCAGCCATGATAGACACAGCGCAGCCCGCATTCTTCGTTGCGGCCGAAGAACAGCGGCGCCCGGCGATGCGGGCAGAATGCGTCCACTAGACCGACGCGACCGTTGGTGTCGCGGAAGGCAACCAGATCTTCGCCCAGGATGCGCAGTCCCAACGGCGGACCGTCATTCTCCGCGAGCTCTGACGCAAGGAGTACCGGCTGCCAATAGCGGCGGAATAACTCGCCAGCTGGCTGCCCCGGCCCGACCCGGACGAGCCGCTCATTCACGTCAGGCTTGAGCATCCAGTACCCCCTTCAGTCCCCACGGTGCAACCGTGATATGGATTGAGCGCTCCGTACTTTCCCCACCAACCATACGCAACGCATTGTCGATATCTTTGAGACCGATCACATGGCTCGACATGCGCTCCAAGGGAAATTCGCCGCGCGCCATCGTTGCCAAAGCCAGCTCGACAGCGGCGAAGCTATGGCCGCGCGTTCCGCGCAACATGATCTGTTTGGCGATCGTCTGATCGAGGTCGAAGGCGATGCCGGCGCCCTTGCGCGCCGCGAACAGCAGCGTGCCGCGCTTGCGCACCAGCTTGATCGAGAGATTGACGATTTCGGCCCCAGCACCGCTCGCATCGACAACAATATCAGCCATGCGGCCATCGGTCAGGCGGGTTATCGCCCAGACCAGATCTTCGCGGTCGGCAACGACGGTGTGATCGGCGCCGAGTGCGCGCGCCACCGTCAGGCGGCCTTCATCGCGGGCCAGCCCGGATACGATGATGACAGATGCACCGGCGGCTTTGGCAGCGATCACGCAGCCGAGACCCTGCTGTCCCGGGCCGTGGATCACGACCGTCTTGCCAGGGCCGGCGCCGGCGTCGATATACACCCATTGGAAGCCATTGCCGATCGGGAGTGCCATGGCGGCAATATGCGGTGGAATTCCGGCTGGCACGCGATGGAGGACTGTGCGCGGATGCATGTAAAGGAATTGGCTGTAACCGCCCCAAAGTGACGGCTGGACCGCAATCGGGGTCGAGCCGTAGCGGATGGCGCCCGGCAGACGCGTATCCGTCTCAAGGCAGGAGCGGTATTCGCCAGTGCGGCAGTATTCGCAATGGCCACAGGGTAAATATTCCTCGAGTGCGACCAGATCGCCTTCCGTCACGCCCCAGCGGGCGCGCGCCACGTCACCCAGTCGCTCGATCGTACCGATCATCTCGTGGCCGAGAATGCGAGGGCCGGGCTCTTCGCGCAGATACATCGGCCAATCACTGCCACAGATACCGGTCGCGACAACGCGGAGCAATCCGGCGTCCGACGCAATATCAGGAATGGGGAATTCGCGCAGCTCGGTCCGGCGCGGCTCCACTGCAACCGCAGCCAGGGCAGCGCCGGTGCTGCTCACCGGCGCTCTCCACTGCCGGGGGGCGGAAGCAAAATCTGCCGTTCGGACGAGCGCATAATCATGCCTCCCGTAAGTGCCGGAAATGGCGTCGCTCGGCTATATTAGGCGGTCCCCATGATAACGGCCAACCCCACAATGTTCGCTGCGATAGGCAGGCGGGTCGAGGTAACATCGTCGGGCTGGACGCCGTTCTGGCTCGCGGAGGAACCGAAGTAATGCCCGTCCTATCGTCGCCTACCCGGCCGCGCCTCCGAGCGCTCTCTGCCGGCCTGGTGCTGGTCGCAGCCCTCTTCACTTCGGTCTCAGCCCTCGCGCAGGAAGAGGCTGGAAAATTCTATGCCGGCAAGACCATCCAGCTACTCATCGGCTACTCGGCGGGGGGTGGTTACGATACCTATGCGCGCGTTCTCGCGCGCCATATGGCTAATCACATTCCTGGTCATCCCACCATCGTGCCGCAGAACATGCCGGGCGCCGGCAGCCTGCGCGTGGTCGAATACCTCTCCGACGTCGCCCCGAAGGACGGCACCGTGTTCGCCACCTTCGGTCGGGGCCTCGCCACGGAGCCCCTGCTCAACCCGGGTACTACTCATTTCGACTCGACCAAGCTCACCTGGATCGGCAGCATCACCAATGAGGTCAGCGTCTGCGCGTTCTGGCACACCTCCGGCATCCGCAGCTGGGAGGACATGCAGCACAAAAGCTTCACTCTCGGGGGCACTGGCCCGGGCGCCGACACCGACGTCTTTCCGCAGGTGTTACGCAACTTCTTCCATCTCAACTTCAAGCTGGTGACCGGCTATCCCGGCGGCAACGACGTGGTGCTGGCGCTCCAGCGCGGCGAAGTGAACGGACGTTGCGGCTGGTCGTGGAGCAGCCTACAGAGCCGCGAGAAAGCGTTGTACGACGCCAAGGATCTTGCGATCACGCTTCAGATCGCGCTGCAAAAGGACGTGGCGTTGCCCGACGTGCCGCTGGTGATGGATCTGATCCAGGACCCGACAGAGATCGCTGCGCTGAAACTCATAGTATCAGGCCAGGCTATGGCACGGCCCTTCGCCGCACCACCCAATATTCCCGCTGAGCGCCGTGACGCACTGCGTGCTGCGTTCGACGCGACGATGATCGATCCGGCCTTCCTCGATGAAGCCAAGAGCAACGATCTCGAAGTGCGGCCAGTCGACGGCAAGACGGTCGAGGCCCTGGTGCGTGAACTTTATAATTCGCCGCCGGCAGTGGTTGAGCTGGCGCGGCAAGCAATCAAGCCGTAGCTCTGAGTGATGCGACGCGGCTAAAAGCCAGGCGCATGCTCGATCTGGTCGAGCCAGTCGAAGCCCATCGCCTTAACGATACGATTGCTGATGACGATGAGGCGTGCCTCGGTCTTACCAGTATTGAAATGCTGATGGATCGAGAACGGCGGCACATAGATAAAATCGCCCGCCTGCCATGAGTATTTCCGAGCTTCCGGCTGCCATTCCCACTCGTATTTATCGACGCAGTCGAATTTGAGATCCCAATGCAGGTCGTGGCCTTCGCCTTCGGCGACGAAGAGAATCTCTTCCCACATGTGCCGGTGCTTACCGGACCTGCCCTCTGGCGACAGAAACTGCATATAGGCTTCGACGCACATCTCTCGCGTGTTCATCCGCGCGTTGACGAGATGCTTGATCAGGCCATCGGGTGAGCGCTCGAAGGGCATATCCTCGGCATGTACCACGTTAGCAGCCATTTCGTAGGCAGCGCGGAACGTGGCCGAGTTTCGAATATCCTCGGCGCGGAACTCGCAAGTCTTGGTGCCGCTATGCACGAAATCACGTTCCTCAGGTGCTTTGGCAGGATTCATGGGATGCCTTCCTAGAGAAACGTCGGCGGCGCGTAGTCTTCATGCCCTTCCGATGGCGTGTTCGGCGGAAAGGACACTATTTTCTGATAGAGCAAGTGCATGAACAGGAAGAGTGGCTTCGCTTTGAACACCAGTAGGATCGCCTCGTTATCGGGATCGTCATTGAAATGCTGATGAACGCAGCCGTTTTCGACAAACATGCAATCGCCGGCCTTCCATGCGATATGGCGACCGTCATGCACGTCGTGGCCACGACCTTTTAGGATGTAAAACACCGCGCTGTTAAGGTGACCGTGTTTCTGGCCGTAGGCCCCGGGCGCGTAGACTTCAATATGGGTCTCGATCGACTGCGTGACCTGCGCGGCCTGCGGGCTGATAACATGCTTGCCCCAGAGTTGCGGGCCGCCTTTCCACGGTATGTTTTTCGAGGAATAAACGCGGGGCTGGTCCAGGAGCCCCTTAGTCAGATCGCTGTAGGTGCCTTCGAGTGCGCGGACGAAAGTGCGCTTCTTTTGCCAGCGCTCCCACACCACGTCGTGCTTGAAATTATGACCATGCCCGAAATTGTTATGCGTATGATCGTGGCCATGCGGATGCGGATGGTCGTGTTCGGGCAGCGGATGATCATGCGGGCTTTCAGGTCCCGGCTGCTGGCCCGGCTTCTTATCGTAGAACCCCGTCATGCTCGCGCTCCTTCAGGGCCCGGACTCTAGGACCTTACGAGTGGCAAGTCACGCTTCGGCTGGACATGCGCGCGCTTTGATGAAAACCCTGACAGCCAACGTCGTCGTTGACCCTTCAGGTCCTTGCTGCTCGGTCTAAGTCTTCTCGAGTACTTTAGGTGAGATAGTGCACAATTATCTACCGATCAGGCGCGCCGATAATTAGCAGTTATCGTTCAAGTCTGAAGTTCGGATAATGGGTCGACCCCCTACCAATCCTACCAAGCACTAGAAATAAGGAAGCATCAGCCGAGCGCCATTATCGAGCAGTTTGACGGGTAGTGGCAGATCGTTGAGTTCGGCAGCAGTAATC